>Ga0247758_1000549_pt1 | contig 32898 bp, 40 predicted proteins | sample UWRJL156409C4_FD_180950 | JGI IMG/M metagenome (GOLD analysis project Ga0247758, IMG submission 180950) | Plant litter microbial communities from Arlington Agricultural Research Station in Wisconsin, United States - UWRJ-L156-409C-4 | ecosystem: Environmental > Terrestrial > Plant litter >... | reverse complement strand
AGGTGGGGGGGATAGGAGGTAAAGGGGGGCTTACAAAATTGTACATGTTTGCGGCGCCGAGGGTGATGAGGGAGGCGGTTGAGGACCACTGGAGCTTGTTGATGTCGGTGCAGTTCTGCTCGACGTGGCCGCCGTCGAAGATTGCGTAGGTCTTGGTGTCGATGAAGCCGATCTTGGTCAGCCAGTCGTACGCGCCGACGGCGACGTTGGCATACGTCGTGTTGCCGGTGTACCGAGCCAAGCGGGCAGCGAGGGTGAAGTAGCAGCCATTGCCGAAGCCTGATCGGGTGTCAGTCTTGGGCTATGCTATACAGAAGGGCAGGGAAACATACTCTCTTTGTAGTTGTAGCCATTGTTGATCATCGGGATCTGCCATCTAAGACCTCCCCCGCAGGTGCCGGCCTCGACTTCACTGCGGAAGCGGGAGAACTGGTTGTCGAACACGTTCTGGGCCAGGGTGAGATACGGAACTCCACCGGAGGGCGGGCTGGGGAAGCTGTTCTCAGCAGCGCGAAGAGCCGACAAAGCCCAAACGCACTGGTCGGGGTTCCCGAGGGCGGCGGTTTGGTTGGGGGGCATGAAGTTATCATTGGGTCCACGCTGGAACTGGATGCCCTTGATGACGAGGTCGTTGTACGTTTCATCGCCCGTCAAACGCCAGTAGTCGATCAGAGTACCCCAGAAATGCGCGGCCTCGTCCCAGAAGTAGCCGCCGCCTTTTGCCGAAAACTCGGGCGTCAGGACGCCGGGGATCCCCCCCGTCTCATTGCCCTTGTAGAGCGCTACGAGGTCGTGGGCGAGGGTGCGAGAAGACGCGAGAATGTCGTCACGAGTCTCGATCTTGAACGGCGAGTCGGCTGCCACTGCTCCGTGGATGCTGGCGAGCCCCGTGAGGAGGGCGACCGCCCTGATTGATGCGACCATTGTTGCCGTTGTGTGTTGTTGTTGAATGATCACAACTTTGAAGTTGGAAGGGCTGGGCTCAGCAAGCTTGAGTCGTGGGCAGGTACTTGAATGGTTCTCGAAGGAGTCGAAACTCGTATTGCCCCATGAATTCTCTTGGCGCAACCCCACTCCCGACTCTTTCGTGTGGTTTGCTGCGCTCCGACTGGGTGGTGATGCGCTGACCCACTCCTCCGCAGCCAGGGGATCGGGAAATGAGTGAATCCTGGCCGTGTCTAAGCCACCCTCCTTGACTTTGCCGGGGACTTTTGCTTGGAACCGATTCTACCAGTAGCCCTGCTGCCTATTTTAGAACAAAAGCGGAGTGCCATTGTATCGCGTCGTAGCTTAGGTAAACTGTAGGATAATTGCAACCCTCGTTCTTGATGTCGCACCTCCTGATCCTACTGCGCCGTGGAGCAAGAAAAGTTGATGCCAGTAACATACGGTTACCCGTCGCGCAGCTGACAGCCCGCGAAGGATCCGAGCCGCTGTTTCGAGATTAGCGCCTGCGTCATCCCGTTGCTACCCCAGAAAAGGGCGTGCATGCCAAGCCGTCAGGGGTCATTCACATATCGGGGGAGGGTTACACAGTAGGGTCTTCGACCATCCATCTTCAGGTAACTTGAATTGATTGATACAAATGGTAGATGCCGGTAACTTCTAGTCTATACCCAGTATTAGTCAGTCATGAAAGTCCGCCTCGAAGCAAAAGTCCATCAAACCACGTCCTTACGAGACGACTGGCTTCCACCTCTCCTCAGCTTCCTCAACTTCCTCGGCCAGCGCGCTGGAGTTGACGACGTGGCCGGATCTCGCCGCCCGTTACTAACACTCGTCCCCGGATTGGCTTGGGTGCCACTGCACCCCTGTCCAGACGTGCTGCCGGCTGCAGAAACGAGGGACTTCTCTACTGAGGACTTCTTCCGCATCTCCGCCAGATGCCACTGCACCCAGTACATCTGCTCGTGTTCTCTCAGGTAGCGCTTCCCGTGGAACCCACGCAATACGACCTGTCGGCCGAGCAAGCCAAGCTTCCGTCGGTCTTCTGCCTTGTCACGCATCCGCTTCGATAACCACTCGACATCTCGGGCGGTCACCGCATCCGGGACCCGAAGATGTGGCAGAACAGAGCCACGTTTGTCGACATCTCCGGCAAATTTCGCCCAGGGTCCAGCCATGGCTAAGATGGAAATCTGAGCGCGTGCGAGGGCAGTTGGATCATTCGGAGGCACCACTTCCCCGTATCGCAAGGAAGGATCGTCCGGATCGGTCAGGACCAGCGCCGTGGCCCCAACAGCTGTTGCCACGATGGGCACACCCGCCAGCGCTGCTTCGGCGATAGCTAGCGGCAAGCCTTCAGACAGCGACGAGTTCATGAACAGCCACGCGTTCTCGAGGGCCTCTTGCGGCTTACCAAAACCCTTGAGAATGACGTGGTTGGTTAGTTTGCAGGACTCAATCAGCTTTGCCATATCGATATCGTAGCTCGGCTCTCGATCCCGAGCCCCGTAGACTAACAGCTGATACTCCGAGAATCCCCATTTGTTGACAATGACATCTACAGCCAGAATAGCCGTCTTGATGTCCTTGATAAACTGCACATTCGACAACATGACGACCGTCGGTGTAGTGGATCGAACTTCGTCCACTGGCTTGAAGGCAGTCATATTGCTTACTCCATTCACAATAGGGTCAATCTTGCGGCCGAATTGCTTCTTGTGTCCGAGGCGGCCCCTGTCTGTGCCAAGTTCTGCTTCCCAGATTCTAAATCCCTCATCAGCTTCGCCTAATCTCCTAAACATACGCCGATGAAAGAGGGACTTACGGATTAAAGACCGGCGTACAAGGTAGCACTACATCTGCATGAAAGTACGCCAGCCGCATTGCCAATCCTATGCCGGCAAGCACCATGGATTGAACTGGGATCGGGAGTGTTGACTGCGCTGTGCTGAGGTTGAGACAGCATTCCCTCCACAAAATGGCATGGTCCCAGATGCCAAATGTCGCGCCGCGCCTGTGCTTCAAAAACACGCCAAAGAGACTGCTGACACCATGATGCGTGCTTTGGAATACCTGTGGACAGTCCTCGGGTGTTTGGACCGAGAAGATGAAGAAATACGAGCTGAAGATTTCCAAGGCGCTGCGCAAGTCCGACAGGGTTGGCCTCTGCAGTTCAAAGCAATCGGTTGGCCCGGTGATGTTCGGATCATCAAAAGGGGTCAGCCAAGCTTCAACCCATGCGTTGCTCACCTCTTTCGAGTTCCAAGTGCGGTTGTAGTCTTTGAGCTGGAAGTAGTCAAACATGCCCAGTACAGCATTGCTGTACGTGACCATATCCGACCTTGAAATGGATTGTGACCGTGCGCCCTTGACGAAGAGTTTAAGAAGAGGGACAAAGACGCCGACAATGTCCCGTTCTGTGGCTGTGCTAGAAATCTTTTCATCAACCTCTGACTCCAGGAGATTCTCAATGAGGCCATGGTTTGGTACTCTGCCATCCAGGCCCCATAATGGCAGTGTTTTCAGGGACTGGACGTTTCTCTCTACTTGGAATCGAGGTATCCCGTATTCATTTGCGGACTCGGCCAGAACATGGTTGCGGATGGTGCTGTGGCCATCGACGAGATCCCTGCGGCAGTTCGACACACCACCGGGAGCGTCAGGCCAACATCCAGTGTCGTTGAAAATAACCGAGATGCGGTCCTTCGTATCGTTGAAACAGTCCTCCGGGCGTGTAGTCATCTGATTTGCATCCCTCCCCAGGCCCATCGCATAGAGGTCTGACGTCTTGATTGGCAACATGCAGACCTCTGATACATCCTTGTCCATGTTGATGGCGGCGGAGATTTGCTCAATATGGTGATCAAGGAAAACCTTTGCCGCGGGGAGTCTTCCAGATCCGCGGGCACTCCAGTAGCTTCTGAGAAGTGGTTCCGCGCGCAATATTTTCTCATCCATCCAGCATGCGGCCAACGCATCGAGTGTGCCGCTGTTTTGCCAATGATTCCAAAGCTCCGTTCGCAACCACCATGTTGGTACACAACGGTATACCGTCTTTCTACGAAGGTACTGCCAAACTAATGGGTTCATCATCGCTGCCCAGGAGAGCGGGCGACCGCAGAACTTGGCGACTAATTTGAGCTGGCTTCGTCGATGGTGGTACAACAGGTCGTCGCTCTCGAATGACGTGTCGTGAGGCCGCTGCTGAAGCAGCTCTTCGTGTTCAAATATCGTCGGTGCCCAGCTTGAAGGAATAGCAGCGACAGTGTTGCCCTCTTTGAGAACCGTCTCTCTCACGGGATCCCGTTTATGGCGGTAGCTGACTGTGGTGATATAGCACTGGTTTCCCACATTCTTCACAATCCGGCACACGAGGTCCGATGGAATCCAGGCGAGGTTCTCCAAAACATCCTCAGCTGCAGGTGCCCCCCAATATATGATCAAAGAGCCTTTTGAAGGAGATGCGGGGATCTTGAACTCCGCTTTCAGGACATCGTTACTCTCCCTGTAGCCGCGTCTGTAAAAGTACCGAAACGAGTACTCCATGTCTCCGATCTTGATGACGCCACCAAAAACGCGACCTTTCCTGTCATATTCGCAAATCTTTTGGTCATCTTCAGTTGAAACGAGCTTGCAGATAGGTTGTCTCGAGTTTCTCTCTTCGGCGTAGATGTATGTGCTGTTGACCCGACTAGATTTCTTCTCGTCGCAACGGCTTGCCAAGCGAAATTGGTCGTCGTATGTGGCTACCATGACTTGCTTCACGTCTGACGGACGACATGCATGGTTGCCATCGAACACATCCAGTGTTAATGATCCTTGCTCAGCCATCGAAGCAAAGCCGGTCACTATCTTCCTCCTCATTTGCACAACGATGCGGTCTTTTTGAAGTGTGCGTGAAACCCCCTTCTGGGCAAGCCGTAGGATGTATGCCAGAGGGTTGTGATGTTGGATGAGTATCACATAGATCCAAATGTTTTTGAGTTGTCGGCAGACTCTCCAAATGCTCAATGCCGGCCATGTGACAAGATTTCGCATCCGGGAAAAACAAAGCAGTTGATGCCACAGCTCTCGTTCCACATTAGAATTGCCCCCAGATATGATGCCGATCCATTTGAAGAGAAGCATTGGGATGCAGACTGTGTTGATGCAGTATTGCCAAACTGACGTGGGCTGGTGGACATGGTTGACTGACTGGGTGTACTCCTGCAAGCAAGAGGCTGCGTCTGATCTTCTGATGTCGCTCCATCGGGGCCTTCGGGAAGCCGCCTCGTACAACCCAAGCCATAGGCTGACGTGAAAGTTACTTGTGTGGGGACAGGTCCCATTAGATGAAATCCAGCTGCGTGCTTCCCGACTGAGATGTACTTCCTTATCCAGGATCCGGCAAAAGACTGCCTCTCGGATGGCGTGGGGAAGCTGACTCCAATCCTTGTCAACATCAAGGCCGAGACAAAGATGATGTAAGAGCTGCGAGTTTGCGCGTGATCGGATTAAGCGAGCCTGACGAGCACCTTCCGCCGCCAACTCGGTGTCAATTCTTGAGGGCAAATCTCGATGTATCAGGAGCGTGGTGCGTGTTGCTTCGGCGCTGCTGAGGGAAAGCACTGAAACCGCAGTGTGGTACAGTATCGACTCAACAACTCTTCGTGAAAGTTAGCTCATCAAAAACTCTACATGTGGCTATCTAGAAATTTGGGATCACTCACAAGGAATTGTTGATGTCTTGAGGTTCCGAGAGGTCTGGTACCATTCCCTGCACCGCAGTTGTGATGGACAAAACACCCTCCTGAAATCTGCTAAAGGAACGGGTGGTTTCAAGTCCGTGGTCGACAAAAGATAAAGCTGAGCAAATTCGGAGCTGAATGCAACCGTTTTCCCACATTGTCAATGAGACCCGGGAGACATTGACGTTAAGGCCGAAAACATCCTGGTTTTCTTGCAATACCTTCACCCCAGCTTGAAGAGTCTCGGATATTTTTGCTGTCAAAATTGGTGATGAATCGGCAGTGACAAGCATCCCGAGAGTTTCGGGTTCCGTGACTGGCGGCCTAGTGAACAGCTGATCCTGTGCTATGCCTAACCGTGGCTGTCTCCAGAGTTTCGGCTGCGGCAGCTGAGGCAGGGTCTCTAACTTCGTATTGTAGGGAGTTCTCAGCGCCCAAATACAGGTCAGCACCGCAGCAATGATTGCAGTGGTGTCCAATGCGATGATATCAATGAAGTACCGTGAGTCTTTCGTCACGATATTGTGAAGAATGCAGCCGGTAAGGAACCCAATGACCGCAGAAGCAATAATCGATGCGGCATGTGAGGCCAAATTGCGTGTGAAGCACCGATTAAACTAGAAATGCGGTTAGTGTGGTAGTTTGTAGAAGCGCGAACTGGAGTAAGCACCTGAAAGATGATAATCGCGGTGTAGGCTAGAGTGTAAAGATAATACAACTTAATCGTTGCCGAGTTATTAACTAGAGCCCACATGAGAAGCGAAGATACACCAAAGGCGATCATAAGTCGAGAGAAAAGCAACGAAAGCGATTCAAAGTACTTGGCTCGCCGGCACCTTAAATATTGGTTAGTTGCCAGGGAAACGGCATAGACAAACGGAAAGAAACTCCTACCTTTCCCAACTGTGAGTGACCAAGGCAGCATCCCGCAATCCGGAGAGTTTCCCGTCGGGCAACTCGTAGCTAACACTCCAATAACCCTGAAGTGTGGCGTCGAGTATCATGACGGAGGTGCAGAAATAAAGCATCGCAAAACAGATGGCGTATCTCGATGTGAAATGGAAAAACAGATCCACTGGTGGGGAGCTGACTGACATGGCGATGCTCACCCAACGGTCCATCAAGCAGGCGAGGAAAAGTCCGATGCTCAGGATTACCTGTCATAGTTAGCTCAACTTCAATGATGCAATATCAGCGACACACACATCTAATGTAGCATAGCGGGAAAGCTGGAAAATGCTGTGCTCTTTGAGCCCTTGGGTCATCGACTGCTGTGCTCTCAATGCTTGACTGAGCTGGGCAAACCATGAGACAGAAAAGAGTTCCGAACGTTCAACGTCCGAGGTTCCTTTCCGAAGAAGCCACTCGATGTATGGCAGCCCCTTATCTACCCGCTCAAGCAATGGGTCTGGGGATAGTATCCTTTGCTTCATGCTGGCGACATTTCCCCGGTATAGCTGTAAGCACTCTCTGAAAGTCTGCAGGGCTTCCTGTTTTGGGCAAGCAGTCGGACCCTCGTCCAAAATCATCAGAGAAGACTCGGACTCGCTAGTGTCATCGGAAACGAAGGGTTTGTCCGTTCTCAGGGCGTACCAGTCGAAAATGTCGCGCTCCGACAGTTTGGGGATATTGTCAGTCCAGCCCACCCACTTGCGGCAGACGTTGCGATACTGAAGCAAAAGTAGGCAAAGGAACGTGTATCCCACAGAAAGATAGATGGTCACGTCATATCGGTTGACAAAACTCGACACCGCTGGAGACACAAACAAAACAGGAATGGTGCGCCAAAGAATAGTTCGTCCAGATGTAAGGGGGCTCCCGAGTTGATGCATCGTAGCTAGGGTGCCTAGGCGAATGGTTAGGAATATCCAATGCGAGATTAGTTCAACAGACTTACCAAGGAGGTTGAGATATGTGGAGATGAGCACATGATACGCTGCAAAGATCATCGCTGATCCAAAAGACGTTTTCAAATAGAACAGTGGACCACCCAGGGCAGCAATTAGCAAGGAAAGCACAAAGCCTCCGGACAAACACTGGGCATGAAAATGCACCATATTTCCGTACGCGTACTGGAGGAATCAGTATCGACGTTGTCAAAAGCGATAGGCGATAAAGTCAACTTACATGGGAGAGGTAATAGTTGCCAACACTACCAACGCTACCCGTGATGCCAGCTGAAAGCAAGAGAGCAACGAGCAATGCGTAGCAGGCAGCGATGATGTTGTCGTCACTCATATACGCTGTCATGAACAGGCCTCGACCAACAAAAGTGAGAAGAAAAATGTCTAGCATTGCTGGAAGGCAGAAAACCGAGAGAGCCCTAAATCCGATGAGCACCTGCTGGAACTTCATCCCCTTCCTGTTCTTTGAGTTGAAGTCGGAATCTGCCCTCTCATGTTTCGGCTCGATTTTCGCGTATACTGTCATCAGCCCAGCCTCACCATCGCTGAGAGCCATAGGAGGTGGGTATTCGCGAAGGAAGCTTTTGTGTTTGTCGTAGATGACTTGACCCAAAGCGCGTGGTACCATCCCAAAATACAGCTCGCATTGTGAGCCCAGCACCCAAAGCTCACAAAAGACGGCGGCTTGGTCGGGTTGTGAGAAAATCGGACAGCGATCCGTGGCCTCCAGGTACACGTCCTCCAATGCGGCTTTGCGAAGAGTGCAGAAGAAAAGGAGTGCAAGAATATCTGCGTTGACGTCGACACTGTCACAATCATGAAAGGCGTCTAGAGGATCGTATGCTTGAAGCAGGGTGTCGTAGATTCTGTCGAGCGTCTGACTCTTTCCAAAGAGAAGAGAGTCAGCAATGAGCTGCTCAGCTTCGGCGTGCAACTCCAGTACGCTTTCGACAGATGGGAGGTGTGTTGAACCCATGCGCGCAAGCTCTGCAAACCGCCGTTCCAACAGCCGTCGCATATCGAGAGAGCTATCAAGAAACTGGCGGCAATGCGCGTCATTCCAAGCCTCCACCGAAACTTCGTCGATGAGCACAAATTTACAGTGGCTCTCGATGGCTCGCTTGAAGCGGTGTCGGGGGCTAGCAACCTGAAGTTGTTCCAAAAAGAAGAGTGTCTCAGCTGGCGTGGCTCTATCAATCGCGGCCCGGATGCTCAGGGGAAGTGATGTGTGACTCTTTGTGGGGCTGTAAGCTGCTTCTAAGCGCAGCTCCTCTTCGAGCCGATGGACTCTTGAGACGCCATTGTGTGCCAGCCAAACGTGGAGCACGGTGGATGCGTCGTCGGGCGATCGCCGAGACAGAAAGATGTCGACGCTGCTTTGATCGTCGCGGGCTGCAGCGGCAAGACCCCAGAACTCGACCGACGTGTCGGGAACAGTGAATCCTGTGCTGAGGCCTTTGTGGACGACGACGGTATTCTGGGCGAGCCCTTCAATCAGCAGCCTGACCAAGTGGAACTGCGTCGAAACTGTCTGCAGGGACCGGAGTTGCTGAATGATCTTGTCCACGTCTGTTTCGTCAAGCTGATGGAGCATGTTCAGGTCCCTGAGGTCAATTTGCGTCGCTAGAACGGCCGTGTGATGCTCCTGGGTGGCCGCAACAGTCAGCGGGAGGCATCCCAGGGGCGATATCCGCTCCCCATCAGCGGATGACTCCCAGAAGTCAACGCGCGGCGGTGCGAGTTTGAGGTAATTTGGCTGTGAGACAGTCTGCTCATTGTTTTTGTTCGTCTCTTTCAGTGCTTCGGGAAGCGGGAGAGGCATTAGCTGGTGTTCGATTCTCGGAAGGAGCTCCTTTAGCTCAACAAGGGCCAAGCACGCCACTTTGTCCTGGTCACTCGCAGAATGCGGCCCGGTGTGCACCTTCCGTTTCTGCTGAAGCCAAATCTTTTGCAGCTGATTTTTGTCAGCTCATTCGGTTTCCTTTCAGACAACCAGCTTTCACACACCTCGCAAGTCTCCGGTCTTCGGAGGAACTCGAACCCGCTGATCGTTTGCGCGACATCTTGAACCCCATGGAAATCTTGGCCGGCCTGCTTGGGGCCATGACCATATACAGCTTCGAAGTGTCTCGCTAGTTTTAGCGCCCTGCAGACAACGGCGGCCGAAGGACGTTGCTCCCAGACGTCGTGAAAACCAACAAGGAATCCAGGTCGCTCGCGGCGCTGTTCGGCGCATCTCGTCATGATCTGTCGCAGTCTTGCTGACCTGAAATAGTCTCGTCTACTACCATCCGAGAGGATGCACGCATTCTCCACAATAACGCCCCCGGCAAACCCAAAGTCGACCAAGTCGATCCCGCTGCTATCATGGTGACAGCTCAAGATCACTGGGACCGCTCTGTTGTAGAGCCGTGCAACGAAATCATCTAACAGGGCCAAGCGGTCATCGTCGGGGGTTAGGCCGTCAACACGCAAAACGATTGCCGAGATGAGTTTGTCTTTTTGAACAAGATTGAATAGGAAATTTGCCCACACGGGCATTGCAGGTTTCGACAGGGTGCCGGCTTCAACAATACCGAGAATCATTCGTCCCGGCTCAGGCGACCGGAGAAGTGGCGGGTAACTCGACTCGGGATCGGCAAATGATGGCAGCGGCACCGCATATGCTGCATTTTTATCTCGCACGGCTGTGACATCAGAACTCCTATCGAGAAAGTGAAGCACCCGGATCGATGCCAGCGGCTTCAAATCAATGGCGGCTGAAAAGACCGAGTGGTTAGATCTCCCCTGAAATGATGTCGTATTTCTGTGTGCCCTAGCTTGGCTGTCAGACTCTGCCATTGTCAACGCCAGTGGTGAGGATGAATACTCACCTGTTCCCCCCTCCTTCCCCTCTGACTTTTCTCCAGCGACGCCATGTTCGGCTGACCAAAACAACAAAAGGGATGACGAGACAGAGTATGGAGAAAGATAGTGTGAAGCGCTGCAGTGGTGTTTGCAGCCTATCGTGATAGGGTATGGGCCGGTTGCAATAAACCTGCCTCTCTTTCAGACTTGTATTGCAAGCAGCGATGACTGGGTCACCTGATGATCCCGAGGGCTGAAAAAAGGAGGCCATGATGCAGCATCTGATCTGTGATACCTACAGTCTGCCGCAATGGCGATTCGGAATCGAGCTGAGGGCGGCTAGGCCGTTGCGAGGATAAACATTACGATTAGATATTAGAGGGTTCCAACAATGGCTTGAGAAAAGGTTCCCGCGACAGTTCGACAATTGCGACTCTCCCTTCGATGCTGAGACGATGCATCCAGCGAACCGAGGAGACCATTGGGGGTAGAAGTCAATGGGATACTCGGTGAGGAGCCCTATGCAGGCTAGAGAGCTTCGGCGATGCCTTCCTCTCCAAAGTTGCCACTAGGAAAGACGCACAAGCACACCCAGAATAGACCGTATAATCCGCCTCGAACAATGCCGCTCCCGCCACGAATAACGATACATGCAAGATGCATTATTGTTAAATTATATGCGGTGCATTCCGGACGCACTTCAACTGGGCGCCAGTTGTGATTACGCCAGCCTTGCCACTGGTGATTCGGCGGCATACTCTGCCTCGGAAAACAGTGGTTGGTCACCAGCCGCTAGACAACCAACATACTAGACAGCATATTGCGCAACAGAATCTATCTTGGCGATTCCGCTGGCCAGGCGTTACTCTCGGAGGATTAGTATGGGTGCACAATGCAGCTAAGGAAGAGGCTCCGCCAGTGCGGTGTAATCTTTGCAACTGCTGAGCCGTCCCGTTAATCCACCGGATGGCCTTTGACCCACGTGGAGGCCACGAGGTACGGTGATTAGTTACACATGCTTGAAGAACGTTGGTATACGGGTTCGATCTTCCCATGCCGTGTTACATACGGAATGGCTGCATGATAGCTCCGCGTTCCAAGCCTCAGCTCCCCTGGTTTTGATCCCGCCGTTGGCAATCCCCTTGCTTCTATGCCACCTAGTTTTCCACGAGAATCTGACAGGCCCATGACCAGATTACGACGCCTCGGGCCTTCCCCGGCGCCGGGTGGCTGTTACTAACAGCTCAGTAGTATCACCGGAAAGCAGTTGGAGGGTTCCGTCTGCTAACTTCATGCGGTGGCCGTTTTTCTCTTTCTCTGCAGACGCCACAATATATGCGCTCAACGCTACACTTCGCAGATTTCCTTGCGCACTAGATTCCGGCAAGAGGAAATGCTCACCGCCACCTGCGAACACCGCGGGGATGGGATGCCAAGGCCTCAGCCCTTTTCAGGAGACCCGATATCCTGGTCTCATTCGAAAGCATTGGCTCCGGCGCTTCAACACCGTTCGTTAGCTGCTCACGACGCGTCCCCAAAGGGATATGCAGCTTGAAAGCTGGCTGAATAAGGGCCCTGGCCAGTACACTGGCATGCATATAGCAGTAGCTTTGCTCGTATGGGCTCTGACACTGCCGCGCTAACGTATGTTGCAACATCGCATCATCTTCGAATTAGCTGTTGGAGTTGGCAACTGGCCATGGAATTCCATGGCGTATTCGTCGATACCGCTGCAGTAACGATGGCGGTCAAGGACTCCCAGTTTACACGATAGCATCGGACATGGCGAGTCCTTGCTAGCATTCCAAGATCATGTCGGTGAAGCCGCGATGCAGTCACCTTGCGATAAGAGCGGAAACGGCCCGACGGCGAAAAGCCCCCAGAGAAGAAATGACTAGCATTGTTGTTTACCAAAGATAGAATTGCAAGATTGACGGTGTTTGGTAACCACCCAATGTGCTGTTTTCCTTATATCCCGCCGTCGATGTTGCTTTCGACGTGGAAGAGACTACCACACGTCTCAAGGGTTAGAATCAGATCAAAATGAACCCTTTTCAAGATCCCCACAGCATTATGGACATGGCGGAAACGGACTGCTGCGAAGAGTGCTCAACATCGTCGTCCTCGCCGATATCACTCCCGAATGCCTCGCCGTTGACTACCCCTGAGCTCTCCGACAACGGATCTGACAACGGATCCGAGACCGAGCTGCTGCCATCACCGCTCCCGCTTCACGATAGCAACAGCCCCAACCTCGAGACACGCCACTGCGAGCCATCACATGTCGCGCCGTCGAATAACTTTGTCCTCGTCATCGGTGGCCTTGGCTATATCGGCTCCCACACGGTTCTCGAACTCCTAAGAGCAGGACACAATGGTAGACACCCACAACGCCACCCCAAAACCACCCCCAATACTAACAAACCCAGTCATCCTCGTCGACAACCTCAGCAACTCCTACGAGAGCGTCCTGCGCAACATCAACACCCTCATAGAGTCCCACTGCCGCTCCAACGCCACCACCCCTCCCCTCCTGCACTTCCACCGCCTCGACTACCGCAGCCGCGCCATGTGCCTCCTCCTCGAGTCCTACAGCGACCTCGTCATGACTATCGACTCTGCCGGCGCCCAGAACATGACCTACTCCTCGCGCATCACCGGGGTAATCCACTTCGCAGCGTACAAATCCGTGCTCGACTCGATCAAGCGCCCGCTGCACTACTACCAAAACAACGTCTGCGGGCTCGTCTCCCTCCTGCAGCGCCTCGACGCCTACCGAATCCACAACTTTATCTTTTCCTCCTCCGCCACCGTCTACGGCTCCAAGGCCAACGCCGGCCTGCCTCTGAGGGAAGATGACCTGTCACACCTCGACCCCTCCCCCTCCCCTTCCCCCAACTCCCCCTCTCCCTCCCCCACAGGCCTCTCCTGCCCGTACGCCCGCACCAAATACTTCGCCGAAGCCATCCTCGCCGACGCCGCCGCCGCCGACCCCGCCTGGCGCATCGTCGCCCTGCGCTACTTCAACCCCGTCGGGTGCGACCCGTCCGGTCTCCTCGGCGAAAGCCCGCGCGGCGAGGCTACAAACTTGTACCCGGTGTTGGCGCAAGTCCTCACGGGGGTGCGGCCGACGCTGAAGGTGTTCGGGTGCGACTGGAAGACGCGCGATGGCACGGCCATTCGCGACTTTGTGCACGTGCTGGACGTGGCGAGGGGGCATATCTGCGCGCTGGCGTGGAATACGGACATGGAGCGGGAGGGCGGGGGCGGGGGAGGGTTCCGGGCGTTCAACCTGGGCAGCGGGAGTGGTACGACGGTGCTGGAGGCGGTGCGCAGCTTGGAAGCGGCGGCGAAGCGGAGTATTCCTGTGAGGTGGGCGGGCAGACGGCCCGGCGATGTCGGGGCGTGTGTGGCGTCGACGGAGAGGGCGCAGCGCGAGCTGGGGTGGTCGCCGAGGGAGAGCATCGCGCAGTGTGCGGCCGATCTGTGGAACTTTGTGCGTCGGACGGTGAGGTGATACGGGTGCGGTTGCGTAATGGGTCCGGAGGGGAGGGGAGGGGGGATGTCGTGCTATGGACTAGGTATTGGGTAATGCTAATTTCGGGTGTTTTCTGCAAGTTTTGTGTCAGGGTGAAGGGGAGGGCTTCTAGTATGTTTCTCTTTCGGGAAAAAAATAAACATTGGAGTTCCGCGCTTCGCTGGTACTACGTACCACTTGACGTTGTGCTTACCGTGATACTGGGTTGCTGCAGTGCGTCGGCCCTTCCACAAACGTCCGCTGGTGTTCTCTTGCATGCACGAATGCGGCATGTTGACTCAGAGATGCCCTGTTCCGTGGCAACAGTCGTTCGCAGCGGTTCGGGCCGGATGTCCATATGTGGGACTCGTGACAATGCCATGTCCTAATACGAAGGCCGAGACAACTAGAGCTTGTGCAAGATAGCAGGGAGTTAGGATGCAGGTTAAACAAGCTGCAAGTATCACGAGAATACCGCTTGTACACCTCGTAAATCCCCAGTGCTTGCATGCACGACAGATGATGGCGTGGAAGCTTTGTGCTGGACTTGGACTAGGCGCCAAGGAATACGAGGGGGATATTCGACCCCGAAGATCTCTCGATGCAGATGCAAGCACCAACACGACATCCACCATGGCTCCGATGCTAAATGAAGACAAGTAGCCAGGAACAAGGGTTTTCTATTCCACCATGCACCTATGTAGGTGCATGTTACATCTAAGGCGGCTTGTCTAAGGCTAGATCTGCATCGTATCCCGTTTAGTCTTCGACCAACCGTCATCCACATCTCGGATGTAGTCCTCCCAGTTCGTGCAGAAGCGTGTGTACCCCGGCATGGCAGTCGAGAAGTGGCCGGCGAACCCAGCAGATACCACGTCCTCGCGGAACTGCAGCTGCTCCTCGATGCAGCCCTGGCTGTGAGCGATGGCGACTGAACGCCTTCGGAGGTCCTGCGTCAACTGCGCCAAATTCTCTCGCACATATTGCGAGCCCCACTCAGATGCTGCGTTCTCAAAAACGACGATGTAGTCTGCAAGTCCGTAGAAAGCTGGTTCGACAAAGATGCCGGGGTTGTAGATGACAATGCTGGGGCCTTTATCCGAACCTCCGAGGCTTTCTTTCACCACTTGCGAGATCGATGTCAGGTAGTCGATGTACTCCGTCTCGAATGGGACCTCGTCAATAAAAATCCCGTCGATCCTTACAGACCCGCCTGGTGTTGACTTGGACGAGTCAGCCTCTGGTTGCCGAGGATCAGGAAGGCAGACGCTTTGGCCAATCCAGCCACGGTAGACCTGAATGTCGGTTTCCATCTCGGCAAGGGCGCGGTCCCCATAACTGCAATAGATATAGCCGAGGATGGTGACGTTGTTGAGCGAAGAAAGTTCCAGAAGGTCCCTCAGGTAATTGCAATCCGGTGCTGGGAAGCTCCCGGGCCCGTTGTCTGGGTTGACGATGACAACAAACTCTTGGGAGGGATAAGATCGTGCCGCGGCAAACAGAGGCTCCCACGACTTTGGGCTGGGATAGATGTACAACGGAACCAAAACGAACGGCCGCGGGCCGAAGCCAATGCGTCCCATCATCTTACACGGGGCTTGCTTTTGTAATGGAGGAAGAATCCTGTGGGGAAGCGGATGAGGAAAGAAGTCCAATTTTGTCTCCGCGGTCACCCAAGTCATATGAGCAGCTGAAGATAGGGAATGAGACAGTGGGACAATAACATTGTCCTAGCGGTTTCAGCTAAAGACATTTGTGTTTGCCTTTGCCCCGTCACAATATTGCGCCCAGCCATCCAGCTTCGAACTCTTCATGATCGTGCTAAAGTGGATGGAGCCGACTGATGAGCCGACTGATGTGCAGGCGTCGGTCGACTCAGCGGCTGACACGTTGGAGGGCGCGCCGTGAGGGTACTCGATATGGAAAACAGGTTTCCCCGCTTTGATGAAGGGGCGGAAAGGGCCGCAGGTGTCGAACTGAGCGCATTGCTCGTTCACAGCGAACTGGACGAGAGGCAGGACGTCGGAGATGATATCGCCCGCATTCTTCAGCCCTACCGCGAGGTTGAGTTCGCTGGCTTTGCCAACAAGGAATTCCAGAAACTCAACCGAGTCGTCGGAAGTGAGCGACCAGCCGTTGTCGTTCTGGTACCCGTCGACATTGTCTGGGTCTATGGCATCGCAGCCCATCTGGCTGGCGATCTCAACCCTCGAGGCCATTATCTCCCGAACCGAAGGGCTGCTGAGGTTCAGCCAGTGCTCGCCAGGCCAGCCCTTAATTGGCTTGCCGAGATCCGACTGCTGGAACCTGTACGAGTCAGGCCGGTCGGGTTCGAAAGAGCCGGCGCTGAAGTAGCAGATGACCTTCTTCCCCAGCTTGTGCAAATTGGCCAACACGGTTGAGTTCTGGTGGAGGAACATGTCGATGTCGAAGATGCCGACGTCTGGCTCGACCGCAGGGTTCTCGTCATCGATGTTTAGAACTTGGTCCAGCACAATCTGCCACGACGCCCCAGCTTCTGGCTGCCACACAGCGGTCGGTGTAGGGGGGCGAGTGGGCGACGGTTTCGGAGACGATCCATCGTGGCCGCGCCGTAGGGTGAAGCCCAAGCCCAAACCAAGCGCTAGGGCGAGAATGAGAATTGTACTCAGGACGGCCCAAAGGGCGAGCTTCGACCGGCGATGGCGGGGCAAAATTGTCGCCTGGTGGAGTTTCTGGCTGCTGACGCCACGGTCCTCGTCGTCCAAAGAACCAGCCATATCGGGTTGTGGACGGTAAACAGGCGAGAGTCGTGGTATCGGGCGAGCTCGCGATCGGCGAGCGCGTCGTGGTTCGGGATTGGAATCAGTTTTGAAAGAGGGGCAACCTGCGGCGTGGAGCGCCTGCGCCGGCGTCAATCGAGCGCCGGACCCCGGGTTGCCTTCCTCGCCCACTCCGGTGTATTATTGGACCAATGTTGGGGGGGCGGTCCGCGTTGTCATTCTGAATTCGATAGGCGGTCGGGAAAAGGTCGCAGGTTGCTCGCAGAAGCGTGTGGTTCTGGGCCGTCGCTCGGATTTCCGACGTGATGCGGGGCGTCTTGCCTGGGTAGTGTTGTGTCGCAAGACGAGAAGTTAGAGGCGGGGAGGACGAATCGTGTGGCTATCGAAAGCTGAAAAGGGCTCCAAGGTTGGCCCTCCTGTGGGTGGCTGCAGGTCCGGGTCCCTTAATTGCCTGCAGGGCAGTGCCGGGCGGTGGCCACGGGGGTGGATGGTGGGATGGAAAGAAACTGACGGGATGGAGATGATGGATCGCGTGTCCAAGCGCACTGTGGGAAAAACGGCTAGGACGGCTCACGAACGGTTCCCGTCGCGCTTTGACTGACGCAATTGACAGGGGCTCGTAATATAGAGACCAACGCCTTTCCATGCTTGGCTGCCCGTGTTGACAAGAGCACCCGCAAAAATAAATTGCTGCGTGCTGGATGCCAGCGCCGCGTGGGCGGGGTTGTGTGCGCGGTCTTTGTCTCGGGCAAGCCATGAGTCCACCACGCTTCAAAGTCGGAAGCTGCGATGGACGCGAGCGGCCTGGGCCAAATACGAGGAGGCAGTTGCATTGCACCACAGCGAAAATGTTGCACCGGAGCTGGCAAACAAATGCATGTCCAATTGACCGCGCGCTCTTCCGGGGTCACGATTTTGAGTCACGCAAAATGCTGAGAGACCTGGTTTGCCTCACGACGATGAGGCTTTGCTGAGCTGCTGTGCGTACGAATTACGAATCACGAATGCGAATCTCTTCCTCCCGTGGGCCTTGATGGCGGCCACTTCGATCACGAGCTGGATGCCCCTCGCTTCGAGTCGCCCGCCCTGCCTCCCGCGCAGCATCAGCTGGCTGACCTATGGTCTGCCATATAGGGCAACCATTGACCACATGGCAGTCACGGAGTGTTTCACCGAGCCATCCAGCAGCTATCGCACCCCGACTGTCGCCATCGAAGGGGATCTCTCTGCTCTCTGCTCTCTGCTGATTGCCCGTCTCATGTGCCGCGTTTGCGTCCGAAGCAAACCGACGACATCCACCCATCCAAGCCTCCGCTTAGCTCCCACCTGACGCCCACAAGATCAGACGACAGCAATGTTCCTCTCTATGCTTCGATCCACGCTTGGAACGCTCTTGGCCTTGCATGCCATCGGAACATATGCTGCTCACTCAGTATCCAACACCATCCTGGTCTTTGCTCGCGATGCTGCCTCGGCGAGTTCTGCCACGTCTGGGTTCCAAGGCTACGGCATCCCTTACGAGGTGGTTCTTGTGCCTCAGGGCGGAGTTACCTTGCCCTCATTAAGTGCCTCGGCAATAGAGGGGAATTATGGCGGCATTGTAGTCCTGAGCGAGGTTGCGTACCTCTTCGCCGCGGGATGGGGGAGTGCCTTAACAGCTGCCCAATGGCAAGCTCTGTATGACTACCAGACCGGCTTTGGCGTGCGAATGGTTCGTTTGGACGTGTTCCCGAGCACAGACTTGGGTAAGATCTAGAGCTTGAAATCCAAATTGACTCGCCCCCGGATGACAGTTGGCAAGCCCACGTCTAACATTGTTGCAGGTGTCACGGCTGCTGCTGGCGGTGGAGGGTGTTGCAACGCAAGTGTAGAACAGCTGGTGAGCATTAGTGACTCGTCGGCTTTCCCGACTGCCAACATCAAGACGTGAGCCAGCAACTTGGGGTACCCAACCTGTCGAGACCGTTGAATGGCTGACATCCGTGGAACAGGGGAGCCGGAGTGAGCACATTGGGTCTGTGGCATTACCCAGCAACAATCGCCAACTCCACTATCGCTCAGCAAATTGCCACATTTGCGCCAGACTCGGGGGGCTCGGTTGCCTCTACGATGACGGCGGCTATCATCAACAACATCGGCGGGCGGCAGCAGATGGTGTGGTTTATGGGATGGTCAACCGATTGGTCTCAGTCCTGCAACTTCTTGCAGCATGCGTACATCCACTGGATAACGCGCGGTCTTTGTGAGTCGCATTTAGGGGGAATTCCCTCACGCCGTCCGCTAACAGCGAATCCGTCAAGTTGTTGGTAAACGAAAAATCTACCTGAACACCCAGGTCGACGACATGCATCTGGAAACGGGCATGTATTTCCCTAACGGCACCTCGTTTCGCATTCGCACGAGCGACTTGGAAGTTCACAAGGCGTGGCAAGCAGATATCAACGGCCGGTTGCCGTCGGGATCGAACTACTTCATTGAAGTCGGTCATAACGGCAACGGTGATATTGAGCAGGTGGCCGAACTCCCGGCAAATGCTGGAGTGTGCACCCCAAACTACGGCGTTGAGTACGACTCTCCGCCTGATACGCCTCTTGAATTCCAAAAGCCACTCGGGACCGGGACGGATCTTTGGCCTGCCGAGTTCAAGAATTACACGTGGAGTCTCACATGCGCGAAGCTGGACAGCATCGCAACATGGTTCAGCAACAATGTCGACACATTCGCCTCAGTCTCTCACACATTCACCCACGAAGAGCTCAACAACGCCACGTATCATGATGCAACTCGTGAGATTCACTTCAATATTGACTGGCTGAAGCAGATCGGGTTGTGGGACAGCCCGAGGTTCTCCCCCGCTGGCCTAATCCCGCCGGCCATCACCGGCCTCCACAACGGCGATGCCATCCGAGCTTGGATGGACAACCGAATCAGGATTGTTGTGGGAGACAACACAAGGCCGGCTCTCAGGAACCAGGTAAGTTCATATCTCTGATTTCTGTGAGTCCCTCTTACCGTCGTTTCATGCCAATCTAGGCAAACTCTTTTTGGCCGCTCATCACCACTGTCGAGGCCAACGGCTATGCCGGGCTCGTCATCGTCCCTCGATGGGGTAAGTTCTAATCACAGCAGCTCAGTCTTGTCTACACCAAGCTAACGTATCACAGCAACCACTATCTACTACAACTGTGCTTTCCAAAACTGCACGCTTTTAGAATGGATCAACACCTCTGCTGGTAGCGGCAACTTTGACACACTACTCGACAACGCTCGAGCGGTGAACACACGCTACCTTCTTGGGTTGCATCCTGACCCGTGAGTCTCCTCCTATCTTTCCATAACCCCGAAGCTTTTACTCGCTGTAGACCTGCACATGCTAATACAGCTGAGCCAATAGATTTATGTTCCACCAAGCGAATCTGCGATATGGAGATGTGGACTCGATCACTGTCGGCTCACAGTTGGGACCTCTTTCACTTTTCCAGATCTGGGTAGAAACAATCACGCAGGAGATGACGAGGCTGTAAGCTGCAATCGAGCTCATAAATCTTTCACGGGTCTCTGACGGATATCTAGGACCAACTGGCCGATTGCGTCTCTGAAACACGACGACATCGGCGCCTTGTTCTTGAATCGCATGGAGCTTGAGTACGTTCTCGAAGTGGATGCTGTCTGATCAGCTTGCTAATTGACTGATACAGCGGCTGCAACCCAAACCTAAAGTACAATTACTCGGAAGACGGGCGGTCCGTCGTCAGTGTTACAGTCACGGCCAACGGCAACACCTGCGGCGTGGAGGTACCGGTGACGGTTCCATCAGGAGCATCCGGTTCAACTCGGGTAGACCAGGTTGGCTCGGAGCCGGCTATCCATTGGACAAACCTCTCCGGTACAACAGTTACCTTGACGCTATCGGCGCCAGTGGCGGTATAACTGTGTTTTCATTCTGCATCGGCTCTTTCACAAGAGCTGCTATACATACTGAAACGGAATGATGAATTGTCACATACGACCATACCCACTGGAAAATTCGGGATCCCGTCCGCTCTCCCATAGACAAGCCAGTGAGGGCCAGACTAGTAGTTGGGTCGGTGACGACCAGCGAATCCCTGGTGTTGTATGTTTTTGTTCTGTTCATTTTTTGCTATTTGTGGCCAGCTGTTTGGTTCAAATCCGATCGGCTTGGATCACAGGGTGCAAAATCCTCTATGTGGCACAGATTGTGGCGTGTAGGGCACTTCAAATTACGCCGTCCGCCAGCGTATACACACCAAATCAGACATCCACTTATTAATGACCTAGGAAGTACTCCTGGTTTATTATAATTGTATTGCAAAAGAGGAAAGAACGTGGCTCTGTTCTCTCTCTGCGTCCACAAATCACGCCTGGGCACAAAGGAGTTGAGCTGGATTATCCACAATACATTACTAGTACGCGCAATATTAAGGAATATGTAGATGAGTACGTTCCCAACATCCTATTCCTCAAGCCAGGCCTCTTTCCACCGCCGCTCTCCCTTGCTTGTCCAATCCATCGTTCATATCCATTAGGTATTCCTTGAACTTCATCGCTATGTTGCATATCTGCTTAAAATCTTCCTCTCCTAACACAGCAGTCTCACCCTCCTCCTCAATATCAAGCTTAGTTAGAAAACGGTACTCAGCCAGAGCAACGGCGGTTTGAAAGGCTATTACCCATCGCAGCAGTTTGTCAGTCACGGTCAAAATGCCTCATTGTAGGTACGGCTGATGTCTCACCATTGCGGATCTCGCGTCCGTTCCATTTCATATCCGCCATCCTCCTGTCATCGAGCACATAACGCCTCGCCGAATGTGTGGACGCAACGGATCAATAGAACGGGAGCGGTGGAACCTGCATCGGAGCGGGGGAATAGGCTCCCGCTACCGGCACACCAAGCGGGAAGCAAAGCGGCAAGTTTGCGCGCCAATGGGCACCCGGCCGTCCGCGGAGCCCGGCTTGGCGAAAATTGTAACACCATCTTACAATTCTTGGCATCATCGGGTAAATCCGTTGGTGAATCAGCAGCTGAGCAATTCGTCCCCACGCCGGCGCCGGTGCGACAAGCAGCCGTGTAAGGCCATGATGATAACATCAATGAATCAATGGCTATGGAATCCTCAGGTACCTATAAAGCAGGCCATGTTTCGGCAGAATCGACTAAACCTGAACCAACATCATCTCCAGCACAAAAACATCGAATCGATCAAGTTCAAAGCATCAAATCGACATCTTGGCAACAACCCCAACAACATCAACAATATCACTTCATCCACAACTTGACCAAATCACCGCCCCATCAACCTACCTCTCTACCTCGCAGCTTCACCAACATCGAACCATCTAAGCCATCACCACAATGGCCACATCCAACAAAACCCTCCTCTTCAGCTCAATCCCCCCCTCGGGTCTCCCCATCCCCAACAAAACGCTCACCCTCGCCACCCTCCCCTTCGACCCCTCGATTCCCCCTCCCCTAGGCGGCCTCACCCTCTCAATCCTCTACACCTCCCTCGACCCCTTCCTAACCGACAAGATGCGCGACCCCTCCACCGCCTCATACACCCCAGCCTACACCCTCAACGCCCCCATCACCAACGACGCCGTCGCGCGAGTCATTCAATCCTCGGCCCCAGAATACTCCGCAGGGGACCTCGTCCTGGCAGACCTGCCGTTTGCCGAGTTCGCGACTCTCACGGCCGAAGATATACCCTTCAAGATCCGCGCGGTATTGCCAAACCCGTTTGGATGGACAGGCGACGATCTCGCGCTTTATCTCGGCCCGGTGGGGATGACTGGTCTGACTGCCTTCTCGGCACTTTATGAGATTGGGAAGCCCAAGAAGGGGGAGACCATCTTTGTGAGCAGTGCTGCTGGCGCGGTGGGACAGATGGTTGGGCAGATTGCGAAGCGGGAGGGGATGCGGGTGATTGGGTCTGTGGGGAGCCATGAGAAGCTGGAGTTTATCACGAGGGAGTTGGGGTTTGATGCCGGGTTTAATTATAAGATAGAGAGGGCGGGGGAGGCGCTGAAGAGACTGGCGCCGGAGGGGGTGGATGTGTATTTTGATAATGTGGGTGGGGAGCAGCTGGATGCGGCGCTAGAGGCGATGAATGAGAGGGGGAGGATTATTGCTTGTGGGATGGTGGGTTGCTCTTTTCCTTTCCTTTTTTTTCCTCTTGCCTTCTTTTGCTTTACTCCGTCTTGCTCCTTTTGGGTCGGATACTGGACAGAGACTAACAGCGGCCAGATCACGCAGTACAACCGTGACCCCAAGGACTGGGATGGCGTCAAGAACTTGCTTTGCCTTGTTGATAAGCGACTCACCATGCGTGGCTTTATTGTGGCCGACCCGGACTTTGGCCCGGCGTATCTTGAGGATCACCAGACCAAAATGCACCAGTGGCTGGCCGATGGGAGCATCAAGGCCAAGCTTGACATCAGCGAAGGACTCGAGAATGCGACTCAGGGCTTGCTGGATCTGTTTTCAGGCAAGAATTTCGGCAAAGCTGTTCTGAAGATTAAGGACGAGTGAGGGCGCAAGGGTGTGATTAGTTCGTGTGGCGCAAGATGTAATTTTAGACTCGGTGCAGTGTGACTTCCTAGGTACTTTCCAGGTTAATCGTAGACAATAAAACTCCTCTCTCAATTATCAAACCTCATGGCAATGGAGAAGTGACAGATTCCAAGCCAACAACGTGGTTAGCTGGTGCCTGGGTTGTCAAGAACGATGATCTAGAACTCCCCCTGACCTGCAAAATGTGATTGGGAAACACACTAAGATTGGCGACATCTTGCCTGAAGAGAAAATCAAGCCCCAATTGAGGCTAGCATCGACGACCGCGGCAGCGGCTTCTTCTGCACTTCTGAATTAGAGGAAGGTGTTAACAATTCGGTCGGGGGCTGGCAGTCCTGTGCAAGTTATGTGTTCAAGAAGTTTTTCAGCCTAAGAGGTCCCATCACGGTGAAGGGTGTTTCAAATTACTAATATGGGGGTGTTGCGGGTTGCGCGGAGCGACTCTGCAGTTTGTTTTGAACTCCGGAAGTGTGAGGACGTTGACGGACAGACCCACAACCCCATCCTGTTGATGTACTTGCAGGGATAAGTCACCTTCTTCACGTCGTCCCGACTGCGCTTTCCCACCCAGAGCACACCAGGCCACCTCACCACCTCCTACTCCCGCCATGGCAACCAAAAGACCAAGAGTGAACTGCGGCGGCCGTGGCTGTGGACAGCCAAACTGCGAGGCCTGCTGGCACCCTGGTGTCTCCGAGCCTGCCGTGAAAAAGGCCATGGCCAACGGAGCAAGCGATCAACCTTTTCGGCCAGCCGACCAGCAACCAATGTCTCGACCGAATTTCTCGAGTTACCAACAGCAGCAGCAGCAGCAGGTGCAGCACCAACAATTCCTGTACCAGCAGCAAGCGCTGCAGCACCAGCTCCAGCTCCAGCAGACGCGGGCGCAATACCAAATGCCACCAATGTTCCAGGAACAGGGAGCCCCCTCCCATCAACAGGCCGCCCACGGGCACCTGCAGTGGCCTGCACAGCCCCATCAGCAGCTTTCCTCAGCTGGCTACCAGCAACAGCTCCCGCCCGTGAGCCAGGGCTACCAACACCCACCGGCTGCGAACCCCAGCTACCAAATGCCCCCTCACGCGAACGGACACCAACAGCCCCCAACAGCGAACCACAACACCACTTTTGCTTCAATGGTGTCGGCGCTGAGCGAGGCGACCCTGGGATCCATTCTGGCTTCCTTGGCATCGACGTCGCGAGAAGCCCAAGTCGCCATAGTTGAGGCTTACCGCTGCGAGCTGCATTCCCAATGTAAGCGCGAACTGAAGTCGCTATTGCAGGCCACTCAGCATCCAATGGAACAGGAGCAGTAAATCTTTCCCATTTGCTCGCGTCGGCTCTGTTAAGCACATTTGCTAACATCTGCAGAAGACAACAGGACGGTGTCGAGGACGGCGACGAGAACGAAGAAGAGGACGAAGAAGACGAGGATGACAGCGAGTTGGACGAAGAGGAAGAGGAAGAGGAGGAGGGTCGCGACACAGCTGTGATCGACTTCGTCCCCTTTAGCAAAAGTGCATGGGCACTTCTCAATACCAGTTCCTACACCCGCCTGAGCGACAGCAAGCAATACGATGCAGCGTTCAAAGTCTTCGACAAGATAACAGGGTTCGTCGAGGCGATACGCGAACAGACCACGGACAACAGCTCGTACGGGACGAAGCTCAACGCCCTCGAAGCGTTGAGCCACATTGGCGAGACGGTGCTGTCTGGTAATAATAATGACAGACTGGGCGCTGAAGTGCGCAAGCAATTTCAGTTTGATACATGTGTGGTCGACGTCCTGCTGAACATTGTCAAGTCCATGACACCCACGGAGCGGCTGCGCGCTGCAGATAATGATGCAAACCACGATGGCACACTACTAAGCAAGCTCGAGTGGCTACGTGATGAGGCCAAAGATTACTGCGTCGATGGTCTGGAGGTTAGCGGCGTTGTGGCACTTCTTGGAGGTGATCCGGTTGAAGCTAAGTAGAGGTACGGGGTCGTGTCATAGCGGCTAGGATTCTAGGCCACAATGATCCATGAGCTGAGGTCATCAGTCCGTATGGGGCGAGGGAATAGCCCTGGCATGTTGATATAGAAAAGAGCAAGTGCTCATGAACAACAGCTGTCGCGGCCAATATGGGGCTGCGAGGCGAGGATCTTGATGGCAACCTGTTGGAGAAGGGAACATGTGTGTTTATACAAACCAGGCCTGAGAACATCTCAGAAAACTAGGTTAGATATAGGGCAATATCCAGACATGCTCACGCGATTCTATCATCCACATTTTACATCTCACGAGTGAAGTTCATGTCCTCTGATGCATTTGGGTCAAGTACTCATACCAGACGACAACGTTTGTCGATAACGTTGTTTTCTTCCTTTTTGTTCTACAGCCTCGCTGGTCATTGACCGCACAACCAAATTGGGAGGCATAAGAACTGGAGTATCTTCCACTTCATGCTAGACATGAACTCCACAACTATGGTTGTGTCCTACCTCTGCATCCAATGGCGAAGGTTCCTACCTAGTCGCTTATGTTCTTACTGATTCTTGGATAGCGAGGTTGCCTCATGCTCCTGAAAAAAAGACTGCAAGAAACTTCGTCTTGTATATGGGTTTGCTTTATTTTTGAGTTTGCCTTCTCAAATCTCAAAGCCGATCAGATGGCGTGGGTGCAACAAAAACAAAAATCTGCCAGCAAAGATATGCCCTCCCTTGTGCCCTAAAGGCCCCGGCTACCTGCCGATAATGGAACCGATTGATGTGGCACTTACCTAAAGCGCCTGACCAATCACCTCTTGGATTTCCTGGCTTTCTCTGTCTTCGTTCAAGTTGGCCGTCGAGTATCCCATGAGTGCAGCCTCAGCCTCAGCACGCCCTCGTGCTTTTGACGTCTTCCTTTTAGCTCTCCTTTTAGCCATAAGAGACTTGTGGCAATTCGAGCAGAACATCCCGTGGCTCATCCTCGCATATCGAAAGTCCTCTACCGTCTTCTTGCAACTCCTGCAGCGAAAGCAGCCCCGGTGGAAGGTTTGATCTCCTACAAAGATGGTAAAGTCTTCAATCTTTTTTTTACAGGCAGAGCAGTCGGATACGCAGGTGGTGCATCGTAGTTTCCCGTCTCCGAGCAGGAGAAAAGAGGAGTCAGGGTCGAAGTGGATGCGGCAGTTCTCGCATCTAGCGCAGTCGAGGTGCCATTGGTGGCCATCTGTGTGCTTGTGAGTTCCACGGCAGCGATGTAGGTTGAATTCAACCTACTTAGCTCAAATGCCTGGCCCGCTTGTAGGATCTGAAAAAGTGTCAGGAAGAAGTATGCGACGGAAATCCCGCATTGTGTGATTCCTACCTCTTCGCAATCTGCGCATCGAGACTCCATCGCGCTTTCATCGTCGGTGGTTTGGGCAATGTCTGTATCAGGGAAGTAGTCCTTGAGAGATTCTGCAATGGAGAAGTTGTCGCTGTCAACAGAATCCGACTCGGTCTTTGTAGAGATATAATCTAAGCTAGTCGCCTGTGTTTCTGTTGTCATGGACGTGCGATTCGAGGATCCAGTAACCGAACTTTCGAGGATCTCGTCCGACTCTCTACTCTCTTCGGAAGTATTGTCATCCAATACGATTGCTGTAGCTGGTGCAAGGATTGTACGTGGGTCGGGGTGAAGTATAGCGGGGCCTGAAACGCCTGAATGCTCGCTTTGGGGTCTCCCTTGACGATTGCCGAGTGCCGTTGGTGTTGAAGGTGTATCGTCCGGCATTGCCGGGCTTGTACCATCGGGTCGAATTTCATGTCTCTCATCCCGATCCAAGTGCCTGATTCATCTTCTGCAACCCGAAAATTATAGTACCTTCCGTTCGCAACGTCAACCCTGCAGAGAGGCATCGCAATAACTGACAGGACAGATATCTCTTCTCCCTTCCCTTGATTATTCTACGCATTGCTGGTTCAATCTCGATTTCCCACCTTCATCTCTGCTCTTTGCTATTTTCATTTCTTCATTTCAACCTTTCCAGAAGACTTTGTTTCATCACCTAATTATGGCCCTTTTTTACGCTACATATTCCACCTAAAAGTATTGTCTTATAATTTCAGCCATAATGTCACCCACGACCGCCTTTATCGTTCTCCTCTTTTCATCCACCTCGGCACTCGTCGCAGCTCAAGACACGATTCTCTCCTGCGCTGAAGTGCAGTGCCCTACACTTCCCAACCAGTCAACCAACGACTGCAACATCACATCAAAAAGCTACAGCAACATCGGCATATCTAGAATACCCGGAGCCCCTGTCTCTCTCACTGGCCTCACGTGGGTAGAGGCGGTGGCTCTGGATGACACAAAACCACCCCGTCGCTTTGTCAAGGACTTTTACCTTGCATCTGACCCGAGGGCGGATATCAATACCACCGGAGCATGTGCGCTTTTTTTCACCAACGTCAGCAACACCGTCGATTTTTCCGATGACCCTCGGGGAATTTTGAACTCTCAGAGGATATGCGCCCAGGCTATGAGCGAGCAATGCGTCAGCAAGATGCTCCAGCGGGCGAGGGGTGTTGATCTCCAGGCCCTATCGAGCAAGGACGCGTGTGCGCAGGTTCAGAGTTTGTTCGAGGGGAAGATGGATCCTGAATGCTCTACGTTTTCGGTGGGAACTACTTGGTCGGGCGTCGAGGCGAAAGGTATGAGCTGTTGGTGACATGCTTCCAGCGGTGCTAATTGGCTTTGCAGTGCTCAGCGGACCGGGAGCCCCAGCCGCCATCACGGCCGAGCAGAACTCGTCGTCGAACTGCTGGCCCATCGAGCCTAAGTCGTACGAACTCACCCCCGTGACAACCATCAGCACCACGGTATGTCAATCCCTCTTTGGAACGACACGCTGAGAAAGGGTCCTAGTACTAACATATTCTTAGGCAGACAATGGAGTCGTCAGCGGGCAGCTGAAGCTCTTCAACATTGTTCCAATCCTGACTGTCTTTTTCCCCGGTGGGAGCAGCAGCGACATCACCCAGACCCAGGCACAACTCACTTGCATAAAGGCCATTGACTCGTCTGTGGCGAGCAAGCCCAAGGTGGGTGGTAACACTGGAAATGGAAGCGGAAAGACTGCGCCCAAGGCGTTGAGCACCGGCGCTGCCGCCACAGCCGTCCTCGCCGCCGTCCTCGTCATGTTCACGCAGCTGGGTTGAGTCCAAACGTCAGCATTCACGAGCATTTCATCGGGCTCAAACCAAAATCTCTTGGCCCTCAGTACCCTCCTTCCGTACAAACCGTCAAAAGTTAAGCGCCACTACCCTCTCATTTCTTGCCTCGAATGTTGTGATAGTTATTGCAGGAGCTGCTGCTGAAGACCTGGTTTGTCGCCGACGCTGTGATATGTGGCTGTCAAGGAGACTTCTATAGCAGCCGGGGGGGCATCAGCTGCCCGAATCACCGTGGCAATTCTCAGAGGTCTGAGTACTTGAATATCCGTGGTTGTTGGATATCGAGACCCTGAGAGAAGCGGAATCGCGGCGCATATTTTATGCAAAAAGCGGTTGGATTCGGGAAGTGGAAGCTGGATGAGGAGATGATGTGTGGCCATTTGCCTGGGTGAGAACAGTTGGGTTTGCCGGGCGTAAGAGCGATAGGAAGGGGGAAGAGGAGTGGGGATCGGGGTTTGGTCTACCTATCGTGGCATCCTCGGCATGCTGTAAGGGTGTTCGATCGAGTATTGAATTTGCTTCTCTCCGTCTCGTGTTGGCGTCGCGAAGCGCCGGCAGAGCTAAAGATCGTCTTCGCACCCACCCACCATTGTCTCATCTTTCTGTTCACCCACAGTCACTTCCTCAGTAGCTGCCTCACTCTTATCCCTGATAGGTACCCAGCGCCCTTGAAACTTCGTCCTCAGGTCCACCTTTCGAGCTGCTTTCATCTGGTCGTGCCGTATGTTGGAATCTGCTCTCCGTGGACCTTGGAACAACGTGCTTGGCCTAACGGGCCAACACAACGACGAGGTCATCGGGGGCGCGTTGGTTCGGTGTCTTGTGCTTTTCTATGCACTGCTTCCTGATGTATTGGATGAAATAGTGGTCAGCTTTTGAGAGCTTTGGATTATCCTCTGTAAATACATGATGATCGAACGGGCCCTGGTTTACAAACTTGGAACACCCCACGGGTGACGTTAGCAGGCACTTTCAACGAGCAGTCACGGACCGAATATCACGCCCTCCATTGCAATGCTAACATTAGGGGCTTTACGTACTGTGAACTGTGCAGATTTGCTGCATGGCACGCTAGGCGAAAAGAGGTTCCACCGAGATGGGGTCATTGCTTCTGGGTTCCAGGGTTAGCTTCGATTCATGGCGCTCTCGGGATCTGTAAGTGGTCCCCGATAGGTTGATTTCGTGATAGCGCTAACCAGAAAGCGGAAAGTTATCCCGGGGAAGCTGGCAAGCCGGACACCAGTGAAGAGGCGACAGAGGCTAGTTGCGCGCAAATGTGAGTTTTGCAATTGTGCCTGACTCGCATAACCCCAGCTCATGGGGATCGGTAAATTCGATGGGGTTTGGGGATGCTTCCATGGGAATGGCGTGAGGGTGCATTTGACGACCCGCATTCTTACAATACCCGGGTGTCGCCATCATGTTTCTTCTCTTTCTGTTTCGACCAGATCTACTCGAGCTTTGTTTCATTCATTTCTGATCTTTAGGGAAGCACACGACGCTCGCTTGAAAGACTCGGAATCATGGCTCCATATCACCTCTCCGCTCGGGCCGATGAGGTGGGAGCGCGCGACGACCTGTCTGCTACCATTATTGCCTGCGCTTCCGTCATGACAGTTCTTTCCGCGCTGGCCGTTGGATTAAGGTTTTATGTCCGGGGACGGCTCCTCCGCACCTATGCTGTTGAAGACTGGTGCATTTTCGCCGCTTGGGTTAGTGCTCATCGCTCTTCGCTCAAACCGCTTCCGTCGTAGCGTATTGTGTGGGCGCCAAGCTAACAATCGACACCCAGGTCTTTGCAGCCGTTAGTGATGGATGTACCATCAGGGGTAGGTACCTTAGACTCTGAAGCTTGAACTTCTTGCGCGACACCGTCACTGGTGCAGTGCTAACAGTGAGATCACCCGCGTCGCAGAGGCCCAGGTCGCGCTTGGACGGCGCATCGCATATCTCTCGGCCGAAAGAGTTATGGCTTATCTTCAGGTAACTGCTTCCACTTCCGATCTTGGCTTCAAATGGAGGCCAATTGAGAAGCTGCTGACAATGATCGTATTGAGGCCTCATATATCATGGCCTTGTTTTACAATCTGAGCCTCTGCTTCACCAAGATCTCCATTCTCCTCCTTTATCTTCGTGTCTTGAAGACATACGACTACACTCGCAAAGCAATTCACGTGACGCTCGGCATTGTCATCATCTACAACACCTGGGCGCTGGCCATGTATTTTTCAATGTGCATCCCCATCGCAAAGATGTGGGACGCCTCCATCACGGATGGATACTGCCATCCACGCGATGTTTGGTGGGCTTTGACCTATATCCACATCATCACCGACTTTATGATCTTCGTGCTCCCGATACCCGTCATTCTGTCCATGACGCTACCCGTGTCTCGAAAGCTTGGCCTGCTAGCCGTGTTTTGTGTCGGGTTTTTGTAAGTGATTCGTTTCTAGGTAATAAGATCCTCGGCTGACTTGGAAACCGGTATAGCGTCTGCCTTATCTCTGTCCTCCGCGCCATCTGGCTGAAGGCGCTCTACGACGACGTTGACATAACATGGGATTTGACGGCGATCGCGAACTGGTCTGTTGCCGAAATCAACGTCGCCATTGTATGCGCCTGCTTGACGACGTTGAAACCGCTTCTTAAGACAGTCTTCGGGCCGTTGCGCGATCGCATCTCCCCGCCTCAAAGGTCTTTGGAAACAAGCTTGGGTGGCCGACCCTTGACGATCGGATCGGTACCTATGAAAAACATTCGGATCGAGAGCGTTGGAACCGCCACGACTGTTATTGCGGGGAGCGCCAGCAGCGAGGATGGAGAACCCAAGCCGCATCCAAGCTTCCAATGGGAAGAAGCCGGTGAGCGAGGCTCTATTGACGCACCCCGGAAGGCGCATGCGAGGAATTGAGGGGAGAGGTGATGGCGGACACATGTCAGCTTCAGCCCTGAGATTAGATTTCAGCTGCTTACCTCTACTGCATGCAGCTTATCGATAGTTCGCTCGCATTCGATTTGGTGCCCTCTTGTGCCTTGGTGCGACCGGGAGTTTGGTGTGCACACCAATGGGTGGGACTGAATAACTGTCGGCACGGCCCCGAACTGGGAGTGCCTGCATCCGACGGGCGCCGTTCCCCACCAGTTTCCAGGGAATAACTCCACCCCTAGCGTCGCATTGACCCTCAGCTTTGGACGTGGACTTTTTCGGGGTGGTGCAGTCAGGTGGTGCAGTCAGGTGGTGATGGACAAGGGGTTCATGTCACATTAATCAGGTTGCTATTGCCCACTCGACCTCCATGGAACCGGACACCAGGTCACAACTCAATCACGACAATGGGACCGGTGCTTGCTCTTTGGCTACTATTCGCCGCCCTTGGGGCGTAGGTTGCTTCGACAGACCCTAAACTTACCCACCGTCAACCGATTGAAGCGTTGCACTACGACTTTGTTGTTGGCGGGGGTACCAGCGGCCTAACGGTGGCCGACCGCCTCACGAAAGCATTCCCAAAGAGTAGGCTATGTTGTTGCCCCTTTGCAACCGGCCGCAGCTCGGGACTGACAGAGTTTAGAATCCGTTCTCGTCATTGAGTATGGCACGATCGAGAATGCACCCGGGGTCTTTGACCCTCCGACAATCTGGATAGGCCCCGCGCCCGACGCTGCAACTGCTTGGACGTTCATTTCGCCCCCGAGCCCTGAGGTCGACAACAAGACCGCTTTTGTTCAGGCTGGCCAGGTTGTTGGGGGCAGCAGCGCCGTTAACGGGATGTTCTTCGACCGCCCTTCACGTTTCGACTTAGAATCGTGGACCGCGATCGGTGGGCCCGAATATGCTTCATGGAGCGGGCAGAAAATGTTCCCCTTCTACAAAAAGGTGACTTATCTCGGCCGGCGTATTTAAGTCAGTGCTGGAGGGGACTGACGGTTGATAGAGCGTCACATTCACAAAACCATCGGCTTCCGTCGTCCAGAAATATGGATACACGTGGGATAGTTCCTCATATGGCGGGACCACCCCTATCTACGCATCTTTTGGGGACTCTCAGTGGGCCGACCAGCCAGTTCTCAACCGCACCTGGCAAGACCTAGGAGTCAAGGCATCCAAGGACTGTGCTGGAGGGCAGAAGGAAGGCATTTGCTGGGTGCCCACATCACAACACCCAGTCACGGCAAGGCGCTCATATGCCGGCCTCGGCCACTACGCTGACGTGATATCGTCAAGACCGAACTACAAGTTGCTTTTGAAACATCAAGTCGTCAGGGTGGTGTACCCTCAAGGCCCAAAGTTTGGGCCGCCGCTTGTAGAAGTCCGGTCGTTGGAAGACGACAGCCGCTTTAACGTAACAGCCAAGCTGAGGTCATCCTCTCCGCGGGCGCTTTGCACACACCGTATGCATGGTCTTTTTTTTCTTTTTTT
>Ga0247758_1000548_pt1 | contig 32902 bp, 29 predicted proteins | sample UWRJL156409C4_FD_180950 | JGI IMG/M metagenome (GOLD analysis project Ga0247758, IMG submission 180950) | Plant litter microbial communities from Arlington Agricultural Research Station in Wisconsin, United States - UWRJ-L156-409C-4 | ecosystem: Environmental > Terrestrial > Plant litter >... | reverse complement strand
ATTTTCGTTTAATAAAAAAAAAAAAAAAAGAAAAGTAACAGACTAAATTAAGAAGGAGTCACCAGCTACAGTAACCCCCTAGAAAAGGAACCGCACACTGGCTCCACTAAAAGGCTTCCCTAATTAAACTTAAGAACTAGCGCAGTTGCTTCCTAAGCCTTACACTCCTCCTCTACTATAATGTCAAACTCGTAACCAAAAAGTTCATCTGCCCGCCACGCCAGTCCCTTCTATTAGTCCTTAAGGTGTAGAAGCTTAAAGGCAATATCGTGGAGAAGAAAAGCGGTTTTACACTCTTTAACGTTAAAATGCTTCTTTTCGTCCAAAACCCCATGTAAAACGGACGGATCGTTTCTGTAAACGTTATAAAACAAGTATACAGTCCTACCAGCCACTATATAGTAACTACACAACTTACTCTTACTAGCCACCTTACAGTCCAGTAGGTTTAAGCGGCAGTAACGACTACACTTTATAAGCATAACAATCCCGAAAGTAAAAATAAACTTAACGTTAACAATACGACGTTTAGTTAATAAAGGCGTTACGTTTCTCCTATTCTTAATTACCTAGTTAGATAACATAATAACTAATAAAAGGAAGAAGGAACATACAAGTAGTTCTTTATAGAAAAAGAACGTTAAAAAGGGGGAATCATGTAATAACCCTATAGGCCGTCACTTAAGCCAGGGCAGCTTAATAAATCCCCCGTAAAAGGAACAGTACAGGAAGGCAGTACACACAGTACTACGCACTAAGCCAGGGGTGTAAAGACCCGAAGCCCTTACGACTAATTGTTAAGTAATTACTTTAATCTCACCAAAAGCACAGTAATCACAGTAATTAGAGGCACTCTAATCACTGTGATCACTCCTCGTGTTAAGTAAGCACAGTGATTAAGGTACAAAATACCTCTTAGCTAGTTAGTATAGATAGCTATGGTTATACCCATAACTACCGTGAGGGACTTTAGTTCCTCACGCTAGTATTCAATTATTCATTTATGTCCTACTATTCAGACTCACCTCTGCATATTATAGTAACAGCGACTTACAGTGACATTAAACCCCTGTCTAAGAGTGCTAGCTCAACAAGCCGTCTTCAGAACGCCCCTTACCTGTTAGCGTCCTGCCATACGTTCTGTCTTAACCCACGCCAGTCCTCTCAAGGCCTGTGTCAGGTGCAGGTCGTAATATCTGTACCTTTTAAAGTCAAGCTTCTTATTAGGCCGTTTCGAATGTAAGTTTTGTGAAAAAAGGTAAACGTAATCCCCTTCTTAAAAAGTTAGTCCCTTAACTTATTTATTATTATAATAAAATCCTTTCTTAAGTACTAGTTATTTAGTTTAGTATTTATTAATAAACTTCTTTATTTATTCACGTGTAAATTTAAGTTCGGTTTATAAGTAGTTATATAGCTCTTATATCCAGTTTATACAGACTGCGGCTTAAGAGGTGTTAGTAAGTAGGCCTTAACGGAGCTTAAGCTCCTTACTGTAGTTAGTAAAGAACAGTAATATACTTATTAACTTAATTAACGTTATATTATAAGCTATCTATACTGTTAGTAACAGCTTAAGTTAATTATCTTATTTAAAGTTAATATAAGCTTAAAGATACGTTATAAGTATTTAGTTAACTTATTCCGTTTAGCTATCTGTCTATAGGTAAAACGCTGTTAAAAGCTTACTTTTTATACTTATTCTTTATATTAGTCCTTATTAAAACTTCGATATAATTAGCTTATCTTAATCTGTAACGATATTATCTAGCTAAAAGTGTTATAAAACTACCTCTTTCTTAAAAATATAAGTAAGTTACTTTACAGCTATATCCTTTAAAGTTAGCAGAAAGTAAGCTTATTTTATTAATCTATCGATTACTATAAGGATTTAATTATAAGTGACTTTTATAATAGGGTTTATAAACTTTAAAATCCTAGTGACAAAGTTAAGCAAGATGGAACTTTATAACGCCTGTAGTACAGGGAGTAATTTAAGAAGTTTATACAGCTTATAATGTTAGTTTTACTTTTAATAACAGATATTATAGTTATTAACTACTTCCTTAACTAACTTCTTCATTCCCAGGAAGGCATACGCCTATTAAACTTATGTAAAGGTCTTAACCCAGCTTATATATCCTTTAAGTTAAGATTTGTAAACTTATTAAATATACTCCTTTTATTTATCTAAATTATAAATGTACAGTTTCTCTTAATATTAAAGCTTTACTTTTAATTTAAGTATACTGTTTACGCCTTTTAGTAACTATTTTAACTAATAACTAGTTTTATTATAATTTAGATACTTTAAGTATTCCTTACTATAATCTTATAAGTGCTTTAAAAAGTCTCCTAAAGGGCACTTATACTTACAAGTTCCTTCTATTAACCTTCTTACTTAAAAGTCTTATTATTACTAATAAATGTTATATTTTATTTATAAGTTTATATAAACGTTAATAGTTTATTTTAGTATCTAGTTATCTGATACTTATAGCGTATATTCTAACGTACTGTTCTTTACTTTATTAAATATAGTGATAAGGATTAAGGCTAGATTAGCCTCCTTATAGTCCTGTCTTTAATTAAGAGCGTCAGCTTACCTATTATCTTTTCTTTTAACGTAGTAGATTTAAAAGTAGAACAGGGTTATTAACTCTACCTATTATGCTTACCGTAAACTGAGTTCTTTTATTAAGAAGTACTAAAGGTTATTATAGTCTGAAAAGACCTGGACTAGTTCTTCCGTATTACTTAGATATAGTGTTTATTCTACAAAGTATTAAATAATCGCTATCAGTTCTTTATTATAGATTAAATATCGTAAAACTAGGCTGTAGATCCCTTTTAATAAGAAGGTAATTAAGTAACGTTTCCTATCGTCCTAGACTTAGTTAAGTTCTTTACCAATTACAAATTCTAAAAAGTCTGTTTTAACTTAAAAGGGCTTTAAGAAATCGGGGAAAGCTAAGACTAGCATTATAATAAAGGCGTACTTAAGGTCCTTAAACACCTTCTATTATCTATTAATCTACTTAAACGGTTTTCCTTTACTTATAAGTTTGTAAAGTAATCTTATAATTTTTATAAAGTACCTAACAAAATAATAATAAAAGTTTGTAAAGTTAATAAAAGCTTATAACTCTTTCTAATTCTTTAAAGTAAGCTAATCCCTAATTACCTTTATCTTCTCCAGTTACATTTTAAGTTTATTAAGGGTTACTCTAAACCCTAAATAGTTTAATTCTTAAACGTGGAAGTAACTTTTCTCTAAGTTTACTATTAACTTCGCTTTTTTAAAAGCTATCAGAACCTATCATATATATTTTCAGTATTCTTTTAAAGTTTCAGAATAAATTAAAACGTTATCTAAATACATAAAGATAAACTTATTAAGGAAAGGGTAAAGAACACTGTTAATAAGGCCTTAAAAGGTTACAGGAGTGTTTATTAATCCTATTAGTATAATACAGTACTAGTAATACCCGTTATAAGTCTGAAAAGCCGTTTTATACTTATCCTCCTCTTTTACTCTAATGTAGTTAAATCCCATAAGGAAATTAAGGCTGGAGAACTAATTTACTTTAATAATCTATTCTTACATTTCTATAATAAGTAATAAGGGGTAATAGTTCTTAATCGTATCTTTATTTAACATTTAGTAATTAATAATTATATGTAGTTTACCGTCTCCCTTTTTTAAGACAAACAGCACTAAATACCCTATTAAGGATTAAAACTCTACGATAAACCTGTTTTTCAGATTCTCATTAACATACTCCTTTAAGGCCTTAACCTGTTAAGGGTTTAAATAGTAAGGTTAGAAGTTACGGAACTTTACTCCTAGTTTTAACTTAATTTCATAATCTTATAGTCTGTAATTTAGTAATTACAGTATCTTTTTTCAAAACAGGGTAAACTTCCTGTATTCCGTTAATACTTTAAATAAGTTAACTTCTTCACTTATCTGTAAATTAGCTTTTAGCTTCTTTCCGCTTTTTAAATCGTTACTTAAGTAATACGGTAGACCTTCTAGTCCTTTAATTATCTTAATAAACCTAACCTAAACTGTACTTAGTTTTAAGGGTTTAGCGTATTTCTAAGTGCTTTATATATCTTTAAAGCGGTTTAATACCTTTTTAGCTTTTTCCAAACAGTAATTACAGTTAAAGGACTTATTAAAGGTAAAGTAACCACTCTTTTAATTAATTACAGGATTATATTTTTCCAGTTAAGGTAAACTTAAGATTATATTATAACCTGTAATTAATATAACGTTAAAGTCTACTTATTATTTATCCCTATCCACTTTAATTAAAAGTAGTAAGTAATAAGTAATTTTATTATTATTATACTAGTATAAACCTCCTTCTCTATTTTAAATAAGAATAGCCTCTTTATACTCTTTATTAAGGATTTTCCTTCAGTTAACTAATAAGGGGTATATTAGGTTAGAAGCACTCTTATTATTAATTACTACTCTTACCCTAAACAGCCTCTCTCTTCTATTTATTATATTAATATTAACAGAATAATACTTATATTCTTTTAATATTTAAGTTATAACAATTATCTGTCTTTAAAGTCTTATCTAACCTAACCTCTAAATACCTCTCCTTTTTCTCAAGGTTTTTACTAACTAATAAACTACTAGTTTCTAGCCTTTTTAAAAGGCTTATAACCTTTTCCTAATTCCTTCTGGAAAAACAGGTAACTTTAATAAACCTAACGATTAACTTTTCCTAAGTTTTTACGTCTTAATATCCAGTTAACTTCAAACAGTACGATATTCTTAAAATCTTTAATAAGTTAATAATACGTTCTGCAGGCTTAAATTACAGTAATGTCTTTTTACTCTTAGATTTATTAGTAATCTTCCCACTTTTACTACTCTTTAGCTTTCCCGTTAAAGTGTAGTAAACACGTTACAACTGGGTAATTATTAAATACTCCTCTTCACTAACATATTACAAGGGCTTAGTTAATTACAGTAACCTTTCACTTATTATTAGACTCCCTTATTAGGAAGTAGGAGACCTGGTAGTAAGTTAGTTCTAACTCCACTTTTATAACAGTGTAGTCCTATCTTTATATATTAAGGAAGTGGTTATAAAGGGCCTTAAGCCTATAATGCTAATTAAAAACGTAGTTATTATACATGTAATTAATCTACAGTATATCTCTGTAATTAAGGTAGTTAATGTTAATTACAGGTATTACAGTTATAAAATACGGAACAGAGGAAGTAACGCCTTATTCTTTTTCTTCCTCCACTTACTTTTATATACGTTATTTCTCTTAAACCTTTTCCTAAAACTTAGGTAGTAATAACTTAACTTATTCTTCTATAAAGTGACCTTCCTTAACGAGTTGGTATTTAAGCTAATTAATAAAGTGAACTCTGTTACAGAATTATAACCTGATCTCCTTTTCTCTATTCTTAGACGTTATAGTAAAGCCTTTAACTTATAAGTCTTCCACTTCGTTTATTAACTCTTAATACTTCTCCTTTAACTCTTAAACCCTTCGTTAATATACTTACTTTATACCTTCTTAAGGAACCCTTAAGGTACCGGTTTAAAGCACATTAACTTTAATACAGGGTAGTTATTTAAACTGTCCTTCTTTTAGGGAGGTAAGGGTGCTGATCTACTTAGCGTATTTGAAGTATTTAAAAGTCTTAAGGGGTATTATTAAGAAGAACTTCTGTTTCTCTAGTTCGATTCTCTTAGTTTATTCCCTTTTACTTTTTAAGGCTTACTTTACTGTTTAAGTGGCTTAAAGGGCTAATTTTTCGACTTTTTTTACTATCTTAGTGATTTTTAAATTAAGGTCTTTTTTAAACTTCCTTAATTCTTAGGCTTACAAGGTAAGGTTTTTAAAGCTTATAACAGCTAACCGGAACACTTCTTTTTAAAGTTGGTCTTTTATAACCTACACCTTTAATAATTCTAAGTTTCTACCTTAAAGTCGGTCTGCTACAACTTACACTTTTATAGCTGACTTTTCTAAGATACCCTTAAGGATTAGGTATATTATATCTTAAGGTTCTTCCTCTTCTTTCTTATCTCTTAAGTTACACTTGTTTATTTAGGTATAGTCTTTTTCGTTACCTGTTATCCTGATATAAACGTCTTTTAAATTAAACTTAACGTACTTTCCTCCTTTTAGAACGGGTTTCTAACTGACTTACTTTAACGATAGGTATTGCCGCATTATATAGCCTTTCTTATCGTAATTAAAGCACTAGACCTAAGACAGGTCCTTAGGCTGTTTTTACTGCTACTGCCGTTAAGGTTTATCGCAGTTAGGTTAATTTTAGCGGTTTATTATACTAATATCTATTAGTCTAGGGTAGTAACCTATTGTAGTTAACTGGTTCCCCTTTTTAAGCTTACTTAACTAGTAAGGGGTCTGTTCCTTTTAAAAGTTCTTTCGATAATGGTAATTATAATACTAATTATCAGCTTTAATAGTTATCTTAACTAGTTCTTACAGACGGTTTAGTCGGTCTTCCTAGTAAAGGTCTCCAGTAACGTGCTCCTTTAAACTACTTTAAAACAGTATTACTAAGGCCTCTTAACCGAGCTTAGTTTTTACTGCTTCTAGTTTAAAACGTGTGGAGAATTCGAGGATTAAAGACGTTTGTCTTAAGGTTATAAAGTGTTATTCAGCCCGCTTAAGAGCGTCTAGTTCTTTAAACTTAGTCTGAAGTTAATTAATAAAAACGTTAAAGTTATTAAAAAGAGCTTAAGTCTTAGGGGCCTTTTTACACGCTTTATTTACAAAAAGGTTGTTAATTATCTTCGTATAAAGTTCGTATTAATAAGCAGTTACTCTATCTAGTAAAGCTCTAGCGAACCTGACCTTTCCTTCTTCCTTAAAGAACTGCTTATCGTAGTAGGTAATATAACTCTGGAGCTAGGCTATCTAAGACTCTAGCTACGTAAAGTCTCCCTTAAAACGTGACAGTAGGGGGAGCTTTATTTATTTCTTCTATAAGCCCTTAAGGTTATTATTTTCTAGCTTAATAACGTTAAGTTAGGCCTGGAGTTTCTTAATAAAGCTGATACGGCTTTTAATGTCTCCAGGAAAGGTTTTATTAAGTTCTTTAACCAGTCCTTACTAGTTAAGGTTTAAATTTTCAAGACGTGCAGTTAACTTATTAATAGTAGGGAGTCGGGGTTAAGCTTACACCTTCTTAATCTCCTTACCTTTTCTAGAAGTTAATATATTAGTGGGAAAAAGGTAGTGTTTAGAAATTTAATAAACAGTATTTAGAACTGGGACGCTAATATCATATTATAACCTATACCCAATACAGGCTTTAAAAGGGTTAGTGTAAGTTAAGACAGAACGTATAATAAGACGTTAATAGGTAAGGGGCGTTCTAAAGACAGCTTATTAAGCTAGCATTTCTAAATAGGAGGTTTAATATTACTGTAAGTTACTGTCACTATAATGTATAAAGGTAAGTCTGAATAATAGGACATAAATAAATAATTAAATACTAACGTGAGGAACCAGAGTCCCTTACGGTAGTTATAGGCATAACTATAGCTATCTATACTAACTAACTAAGAGGTACTTCGTACCTTACTTAGTGGCTTATTACTTAATAAGGAATTAAGTAACTTATTACTAAGTGCTCTTTACTTAAAGGTCTTACAGATACTCAGTAAGTGAGCACCTTTACTAAGGCTAAGTAACTGCTGGTTAGTCGTAGGGGCTTTAGGTCTTTGCACCCCTGGCCTAGTGCGCAGTACTGTGCGTACTGTCTTCCTGTACTGTTCCTTATACAGGGGATTTATCAGGCCGCTCCGGCCCAAGTGACGGCTTGCAGGGTCGTCACACTTACTTTTATAAGGCTTTATCTTTCATTAGTATAATCTTAAGCTTCACGTAATAAAAAAGACACTTAAACTAAGGGTTCCCTTATCCTAAATTAAGAAGGTTACGTACTTATATAGATCTTAACTTAGTATTAATAACGGTCTTTATATAAATAGTTAGTAGAGGGCTTACCTGCGTTCTAATTCCGTTAATCTTAAAAACTACTACTATTAAGTAGCTAATTACCGTTATTAGGGTGGAGATAAAGGACTTAACACTGTGTTTCCCGTATGGTAGCTGGGCGTTTGTTATAGCGTTTTCTCCTACTCTTAATGGGCTTCTCTACACCGAATCAGGAGCTGGAAGACGTCTTTCTCACAGCTTTCCCTCCCTAAGTAGACCTTCTAAGTTAATGGCTAACTAGACAGGGTGGGTTACCTAGTAACTAAGCTGTTCCCTTTACCTTATGTTTACCCTGCTTAACCTGCAGATAAGGTCGTATAACGTCTCTTCCAATTCCATTCCCCGCTGTGCCTTAAGGTCACTTTAGCTCCTAGCTTGCTCTACCTAGGGCGTCACCTCCTGCAAATTCGCTGTAGTAAGCTGCGTTTCAGATAGCTATTAGCTAGAGTCTGTGCATTGTGCGGGCTCTGTCTCTTCCAGCTCGGCCACTAACTGCCAGTAGCGAAATTTCTCTTAAATATAATTATAATCATGCTACGTAAAGACAGATATCTCAGCACGCTTAGTTACAGATTTAATATATCTGCCCATTACGGCTAGCCGGCACAGTAAAAGGGCGAGATAATACAGTAAATCAACGTGGGCGTAGATGGGGAATATCAGCGCGGATATCTTTAGTGTCTTGTTCTGTTTCAGGTGTACTGCTGCTACATTAGGAGGCTTGCCATTATCAGTATCGTTAAATTCGTCTAAGTTATCGCTATCAAAAATAAGACTGCCATTTAAATCCACGTCTTACTCTCTAGGTCCGCCACTTGCTCCTCCTACTATAAAGAGTGCTAAAGTTCTTTAATCAAGCCTATACTAAAGAGTTAAATAAGGGGGAGCAAAGCTAAGTTCTATACCCTAATCCAGTTAGTCCTTTAATTATTAGAACATTTCTGTGACATTTATTCTTAATAACTTATCGTGTCGTAACGTGTTATCTAGCGACCCCCAAACTTAAGTTAGAAGCGCGGCTATGTTCTAAACCCCCTAAAGTTAAAGCTGGCTGTACTTATTAACAGCCTTCTCGAAGTTAACCTAATTAAGCTTAACTGCTTAGTAACTCTCTTCTCCTAAGACTAAGTATAAATCGTGATATCGATCTAGGCATTTATTAAACAGCTGCGAAACTAGCTCGACCTGCTTTCCATCAGACACCTTGCCGGCTAGGGTGGGATTAGACCCGTCTTTGCTAGTGCCATCTATGCTAATTAAATGTGATAAACACATTAAGGGTGGTACTTAACAGGGTTAAAGTCTCTAGACACGTTAAGATAATCGTAGTCGGAACCCCCCAGTACTAGGGACGGGGTAAGGACTAAGAGACAAACTGGCGCCCAGAGGAGGGACTGGATGCGGGGGAAAAGAAAAAGGATACTCAATCCTGCGTGATGGTTAGGCCATAACGGCCTGCCTAACATGTAACAACTCCAGTCAGCTGCACCGATAACGATAACAGGTGATATTCCACCACTTAGCTTAAATGGTCGTGCGGGGTAAGTTGGTGGCGTTAACTTACCTTAGGCACTATGGCGTTAGCGATAAAGTTAAGATGTTAATATCTCCTTTAAGGGTTTTAATCTATTCTCTATTCCTGCAACCTACTCTTTAGCTATCTATTATAAAAGTCGCCGCGTTTATCTTCAATATGCTCCCTGTTACGCTATATACGCTAGATAACTACCACCAGTGTCTAAAGCTTATTAAGGACTATTAAAAGTACAAATCCACTTTAAAGCTTATTAGCTCGCATATTTTTCTACAATAAGTGCAGTTAAATGCTACTATAGATTACTTAGGGTTAATAAAGCTAATCTCCAAAGCACAGCTTCAGGCCCGTCTTAAAGAGGTCTATCTAGAAAAGTGCAAGGAATTTATAAATATCTTATAGCGGATAGGGAAAGTGTTTAAAGAGATAATACGCGACTTAGATATCGATAAGAATTAATATTTAAAGGATAGTAAGGTAAGTGATAGTGCTACTATATATGTAAACTATATATACTTAAAACGTTACTGACCCCTACTTCGACTAGCTAAAAATTTCAGATACTCTCTCAAACAGGGCAGATTAGGAGTGGCGTAAAGTTAAGTGGAGCTTTAGCGAGAAGAAGAGAGAGGTGCTGATTAAGGAGCTTTAATTCTGGAACTCTAGCCTATAAGTTATCATTAAGGTAAAATGTAAAATTCCATTTCCCGAAGAGTAAGACTCTTTAATAAGTAAGTTAATTTAAGCTTAACTGACGCCTTAATAATGTAATAATGCTAGAAAGATATTAGCCTAATATATAAGGTATTTAACAAGATTAGCTAGGCGTATAACTGCTTTAAGTACTATATTATAATCTGTCTTGCCTAATATGTAAAAGTCATAGCCACTTCTATAAAAGTTAATCTTAGCTTTCCCTAGCTATATAACCTGAAATTATAATAGCTTATTTTAGTTAACTTTAAAAGGGACTAAAAAGTAAACATTAAACTAGCTATCTTAGATCCCTTATCTCCTCAGCTATCCCCTTAATTATCTCCTTAACTATCTCCCCACTTATCCCTTTAATCTTTACTAGTAAAGTTAAAGTTAAAGATCTAACTTCCGTAATTCTAGCTTTAATAAGAGAAACGTCTAGGTAGTATAGAAAAGGGTTTAGTAACTGTTAATAAATACGCGTAAATAAATACGTTACCTATTACCTTATTAGCTATACTATCCACTACTCTTACTCCTTTACCTTAACCTGAGATCTTTTACATTTATCAATTTATAAACAATACGTAAGACACTAAATATAGTGTAATACAGCTTTAAAGAGAAGTGGGTGGAGATCTAATAGCTGTCAGTTTCTTAAAAGGCAGCGTTACTAATACTAGGTCTAAGGCAGCCGTTCTTATATCCCTACTAAAAAGCTCTAAGGGTCAGCAGCTAGGTATTATAAAGCTATCGCAAAAGCATAGGCTTAAGATCGCCGCTACTACTACCTGGGCAGCGCTCTACCTGTGCGATATACCTTAACTCAGGGCCGACTGGGGCGGCAAGGACAACATGCAGACTTTCCTCAGAGCTAAGGGTTCTATCCGCCTTAGGGCTGCCATACACGCTGTCTACCTAAGTATCTTACACGTTTTTAAGTTAGTATCGTTGTCGTCCTAAGAGTCTGCCTTATATAGTGCTAGCGTGCCGCCTACCACGGCTGCCGCGAGCTTCTAGAGCGGTCAGATCCGCAGCAGAGCCCTGTTCACGCTAGGCGTCTTACTTCTTAAGCTCAGCCTTGGTAAAACGTTTGAGCACATTCGCCAGAAAACTGGCAGACAAGCAAGCGCTGATAGCGGCCCATCGCCGCCCGAGGTCCTCGCTGCGCCTTTAGGCGATTACGAGATTACCACCGGGCTCATCGACAGGGTTCATCTCCAAGAAGGAGCCATGTACGGTGACGCCCTGCAGAGGTGTCTGCGTTGCGAGTTCCCCGGCCGGGACAGCACCAAGAATTTTCAACACCAATCATTCCGGAAGGACTTTTTTAGCGGCGTGGTGGAGCCGCTGCAAACCACCTTTGAGAGTTGCATTGCCTAGAGGAAGGGGCCGTTTGTGGGGACTATTATCTTACAGAGGGAAGGAAAGTTCCTTGCGGGATTGCGACGAGTTGGTGGGAGGGTAAATGGACGCTTCTATAAGGTACGCTTGTGGCTTTACTTGTAGAGATAATGGAACCTGAAGGTTGGAAAGTTATGTGGACCAACAGGTTCTAGCCAAATTCACACAGCCACGGAAAGTCCCCTCCATACGCCAGGCAGCCATCGGCTGGAGCAGCCTCACCGTCATTGGCCGCCGGCGGCATATTGCTTTCCCATACTCGGACGGAACCCCTTATTTTTAGTCTGTGTCTACCGCGCGATATCCACCAGCTAGGTACCGCTTGCACCGGCGTCAACGCTCTATCGTCGCCGTCGTCGAGAGGTTCCCACGCGGCGGCGGCAGATCCTCCCACGAGCTTCAAGACACGATCCAGGACCTGCTTGCTCGCCGCGCTCGAGATCCGGGTTGAAGTCTTTTCCAGTCGGCCGGGCCGGATACCGCCGTGGATCTTCGCCTCGACACCTTTCGCAGGGGCGACTTTGCAGAGGGAGAGAAGTCGGGCCTTCAACTGTGCTGCTGCCGCTTCCGGGACCGGGAGGAGGGCTTGTTGCACGACATCGCTGCCGCTGCTGCCTGTATCGTTGGGAGGAGCGAGAGCCTGCTGCTGCTGCTGCTGCTCTCTTATTCTTCGAGTCGGGAATACCTAGGATGTAGACGATGTACCTAATTGATATGTATACCTGTTGGCGCGGCGTACTGCATGGTTAGGTGCCCACCTAGGTAGGTAGGTACCTTAGGTATTTGTCTTTTTCCTTTTTCTTGAGGAAAATTTTCGGTTTTCTTTTGGTACCTAAGTTAGTACCTTAGGTATGCTGCTGGGATGGAGTACCAGAATTTGTTGACCTAGGTAGTGGGGAAAAAACAGCCCAACTGCTGCCTGGCATGTTGGAGCCCGAGCGGTTGATCTCCGGCTAGGTACCTTAGGTGTGCAGTGTCCATGTGCTGTCCCTCCGACCCTGTGTGCGAGGCCCTATCTAGAAAAAGCTCCTGATGCTTAGCAACGGATATACAAAACGACATGAAAAAAAACCTATTTAGACTAAGATATCGACGTTATATTGGAATCATTCGAGAATCCCGTCACGGGTTATGTCTCATTCTTTTATTCAGGGGAATCATAAAGGCAAATCATTTTCCCACTTTATATTTCCAACTACTTTTCGCGAAAATAACTAACGTATCTAACAGGTTCACAAGAAGCAGCTAGTACGCAAGAGAGAAAGATGGAGAGCATATATATGTGTGTGTTTTTTGCGTGGGGGAGTGAGTGAGAAAAGCCAGTCCCTCAGCAATCCACCCGGACGGAACCATACAGAACATTGACGCAGCCGGACGTGGGGATGTAAGCCGAGGGGCCGCGGCAGTCGGTCCCGTTCCAGGAGGTGATTCGGCAGCTATTATTCCACGTTAGTTATCGTTTTATATCACGTTATTGCACATCTTTCTATTTTTCTGTTTCTGTTGTTTGATACAGTCCTCGGGGAATAGGGAGTTGCGTAAGGTAGGTAATAGGTGACGAGGGGGATAGAGATAGAGAGAGAGAGAGAGAGAGAGAGAGAGAAAAGCATACTTCCCAACACCATGGATAGACCGCTTGGCCGCCGGCACGGCGTAGCAGAAGGAACCCGAGTCCTGCACGATGGCGTGCTGCTCGCCCCGGCAGCCGTCGCCGCCGAAGAGCACGATGGTGATGCCGCGCTTGTCGATGCTGCTGCTGCGCTCCTCGAGGGCGGCCGGGGTGACGTCCCTCGCCCCGATGGGGGTTAGGAAGTATGGAGAGGGGGAGGAGGTCTCCTGGCGTTCGACCATCTCCGGGAGGATGGAGTCGGCTGTGGGAGCCGCGAGGGCGGTTGTGGTGAAGAGGGTGGCGGCGAGGGCGAGGATCTGCTTGGTCTGCATTTTGGGTGGATGGGTAGGTGGATTGATTTGCTTTGGGGGTGATTGAGTTGGGTAGGTGAGTTGGATGTCTTAAGAGTGTTGATGAAGGGTGGTGATGATGGTGATGAAGATGAGATGGTGTTTGTCGAGGGATGAAGGGGGGGATTTATACTCGGGAAAGCCGCACTTCTATTATCCCCCTTTCCTCTCTGTCGTTGTCGCCATGAGCACAGTAGTTAGGGGATACCTTAGGTAATATCCCATCTTTCAAGACGCCTACATCTAAGTCATACTAAAACAAGTAATGTGGGTGTCACAAGACTCACTTTGACTTAGGCTCCGAGGCAGGCAGGCCGCTGAAAGGCGTGGCTGTGAAGGAGCCCTAGAACACCGCAGGGCATGATTGCTCAATGTAACCACGGTTTATTTGCATGTAATTACTTGATTGAAAAAGCAAAGTAGACAGCTTTATCGACTAAAGACCTCGGGATGCACAAGTGTTTGTTTACATGCTTGCTTCGCCGCATTCCCTCATAGACGATATTACAACTCTTCTTGGCCATATACAGGCAGTAGCACCTCGTACCGTAGGTTAAGGGATCCAGATATTCTGCCAGCCGCGGGGTAATGTCTTTCGAGAGCTACCTACCTAGGTAATTATTAGTCGCCACATTAGTCTCTTCTGCAAGACTGCCTCGCTCGCTTCGCTCACCCTTCAGGGAGGCTCGCTAAGGTGGCGGTATAGTGGAATTGACTGTGCTTGCGAAGATTTAGGTCTGCGCCACTGCCTCCGCGTTTATTATGACTGCAACCGGCAACCTCGTCGTAGGGAAGTTTGAAGTCTTACAACGAGCGTCTGTGTGGGTGCGATGTTAGGTGCCGCTCTCGAGATATCTCGGTCTATGCAAGCAGGAACCAAGGCATTGTCCACCCCGATTTTCTTTGAAGCAACTGCTTCAAACTTGACTCTAACATGTATACTATGTGTTCTGAAGGTGAGATACCGGTAAGCAACTTTCGTCAGCAGAGAGTGATGGACAACTCAGACTCTTCGCGTTGCCGAATCCTCTCCCAATGGTAACATGCTGAGCTCGACGCAAAAATAATCCATCCGACAGGTCTTTGTACAGGCCCGGAGGCCTCGGACAGGGCAAGATAAATAGCAAGTAGTTTAGCCATGTCTTTGCTTGCCGTGTCGCTGCGACCGTTGTAGGCGGCCGTTTTGTGCCACAGTGGCGCGTCTACACCGATCGCCCAACCGGATGCCGATTGGCGCGGGTGTTGACGACGGGAATCGTCGTCAGATACTAACAGGAGAGGAGAGGGGCAGTTGTTTTGGATCCCCAGAGTTAGCAGCAGGCGGTCTCTGTTTGTGGTTCTGGTTCTAGGTATTCGCCGCGATGCGATATGTGGTTACACCAGGCTTCAAAGGTTGCGTGCGTTACACAATGTAAGAGAGCACTGAACGCTTGCCCCCGGATCCGCCTCGTTTGTGCGACGTAATGTAGACGAATAAATGTTTTTAAACGGGATGCGATCGACGGACACTAGAGTCTGAGGTAATTAGTGCCGAATATCTTGTCGATGCACGCAAACTGCGGGCTGCGCAATTGCAATTTCGACGTGGCGGTGTTCCCCTCTCTCTCTCTCGCATAAAGGATTCGCCTTGCTCAACTTCATCTGCTCGGCATATCCCGTCAACTTTCTCAAGGCCTCTTTCGGGAAGCTTTTCGCATAGTAGATGGAGCGAAGCTCATCCCGAGGAATCCTCTGGTGGTTTGAAGGGATAGGACGGACCTACACTATTTCGACTTAATTGTTAAATACCTACCTAGCGAAAGGATCGGGGCATTTCGACGAAGAAGCCCAATAAAAGAAACTGGAAGTTGCCGCCTCACTGCAATCAAAAGCTCAGATGCATGACTTTATTCGCAGCCGGTTCTCCTCCTCTTGGTGCCAATTCTCAAGGGCTCAAAGGTTGAGATTCAACAAAGTTGGAGTGAACCTGTGGCTCTTTCAGCACTGGGCTTGCCTGCCGTTCGCGTATGTATGTCGCGTTCTGATGAAATGGCGAGTTGTTTGTTCATTGCGACTTTGGAACGATGTGGTCGAAGATTCCTCTCTTTGGCTCTCGGTTGATCTTTCGAGGCGGAAGCGAGCCGTTCTGTCGCTCAGTCGCTCTCGTCGTCCCTTCCTTCCAGGCTTGAGCACGGGCCACATCCAGGACTGCACTTGGATGGCGTATCCTACAGTTGTTCCTGCCAGCGAAACAGAGCCATGATTCGTGGACGAAGGAGGGGGAAAATGGGAAAATGCTGTGCTCGCAGCTTGCGGCTCCAACCCCTGCCATTATTGCATTTCAGCTCCTCAATCGCGCATCTATCACCACCCCCACATCGCAACGACCTCCCATCGCAGCGAACGGCAAAATGTCAGAGGTCACAGGCTCGAAGCGACAACGGGAATACGAAGACGGAGCGTCACGGGTTTCGCGCAGCATGACACCATCCGACGGCGGGTCCGACAGGGAGAACGGCTACAGCTCCGACGAGGGCGGCGCCAATTGGAAGAAAGCCCGATTCGACCAGGCTCAGACTCCGGGCCCCGACCTGGCCGACATCTCGTTTCTCATCATCCACGAGGTCCGCTGCGGCGGCGGCCCGCGCGAGCATCGGCTGCATCCCAACACGGCCACTTTTTTCGACCATCCACGCCTCGACGACGGCGACTGCAGGTACAGCCCGCTCCATGGCAACAACCCCTTCCCCGAGCCCCTCGATGAGTACCTCCGCGAGCGCCCGGAAATCGTATTGACTGTCATCAAACGGTACGACTGCGTCGGATACCACGAGCTTCTCAAGGACAAGTTCCAGAAGATACCTCTGCCGTATCTCTCCCCCGAGGACAGAAAGACCGCCGCCAAGTACTTCTCCATGCTTCAGCAGCAAGGGCCACGCGCTCCTCCGTCGGGCGAGCAAATCGAATCCATGTCGCCCGCCCTGAAGTCAGCCATCAAGCAGCTCGAGGCTCATGACCCCGAGACGTTTGCCGGCTGGGATCTACCTCAGCACCTGCGGGCGCCGTATGTGCATTTCTATCACGTCCGAGACGCCGTGCACACCACGGCCGCCAAAGTCCTCGACGAGTCTGGGATGGCGCACATCTCCCTTCTCTTCAGCTACCTCGAGACAGCCTTCGGCCAGGACTACCAGGACGCCACTGCGCTTTTCGAACGGGGCATGGTTACCCTCAGCCAGCTGCCCAAGCTCTTCCGGGCAAACGATATCGTCGTGTCCCTCGAGGAAGGCCAACCAAGGGCCTACCGCACCACAGACTCGCCCACGGTGCGTGAGACCTCCATCTTCGTACCATGCACGGCGTGGAACTTTGACGGCGTGTTCAAGCGGACGAGTTATTCCTTCACGGTCGTGTGGCCTCTCGACGAAGAAGGAGAGATCCCGATTGCATCCCTGGGTACATACCCGCTGAGGTACGATCAGAATGGACTGCGAGAGAAGCTTCTGAAGCGTGGCGTAGAGTTCTGGTCGTGTCGGAAGCGGAGGTTCATAAGCTATGCGTCGCCACGGAGGACCTTTGAGATTCGCGTCGTGAGTTTCCATGTGTGATGCGTTTCGCACCGCGACATGAGTTTGAGCTAAGTTGAGTCGCAGGTCAACCCTCGATACATGGTGGACATGCAAACATACAAGCACCTTCACGATGAGCCAGACACCCACACCGCCACGGATCCTGACGCGCTCGATCTCGACTTGATGGACAGCGACAGCCCACCAGATGACGAGTTCGCCATCCAACTGCCACCTCGCATTCTTGGCTTTGGTCTTCACGACAAGAAATGGAGTGAGCTATGATCCCCCTCTTTGCCAACACTTGCCGTCCTGGCCGGAACTTGATTGGGCTGACGACATAGGATACCTCCTGGTCGATGACATACAAGAGATCCACTGGAACAAGTCTGCATTCGACCGTCTGGTGCTCGACCCCGACAAGAAGAGCCTCATCACCGCCATGGTCAAGGAGCACGTCCTGTCGGATGTATCCGCGGACGTGATCGAGGGCAAGGGGAATGGGCTCATAATTCTTCTCCACGGCGGACCCGGCACCGGCAAGACGCTCACGGCCGAGTCGGTGGCGGAGTTGGCCGAGAAGCCGCTGTATAGGGTGACATGCGGCGACATTGGCACGGATGCCGAGGCCGTCGAGAAGTACCTTGAATCTGTCTTGTACATCGGGACGATTTGGAAAGCCGGTGAGCAATGTCTGATGCACTTTGAGCTTCGCCGAATCGCTAATTTCTCTTTGTAGTCGTACTATTCGACGAGAGCGATGTGTTCCTGGAAGAACGTTCACAGGCGGATCTGCAGCGGAACGCTCTTGTCTCTGTCTTTCTCCGGGTGTTGGAATATTATGACGGCATCTTGATATTGACGTCCAACCGAGGTAAGAACTCACCTTGATCCGTTCTGTATTGTTGTTCTGTACCGTGAGGCTGATCTTTCTCTCAGTCGGCACCTTCGACGAGGCGTTCAAGTCCCGCGTGCAGCTCGCCCTGCACTACCCGGCCATCGACGAGCAGGGCAGAGGCGAGATCTGGCACGACTTCATCCAGGAGCTACAAAAGCAAGGCGCCAACGCCAACTACGACCTGCTGAAGTCCAAAGTCAGCGCTCTCGCGAGAGACAACCTGAACGGGCGACAGATTAGAAACTCGATCCGCACGGCGAGGCAGCTGGCGTCGCAGGCCAAAGAGCCGCTCTCGTATGACCACCTGCGGAAGGCCATCAAGGTGGCTCAGGAGTTTGAGCAGTATGTCATTGATACCCATGGGGGACAGACACACGAAGCTTTTGCGAGGGCACAGCACGTGAGGGTGCGATGAAGGTACTGAGTACCAGCATTTTTCCGAGTTGCAATGGGATAGGTTAATCTTCAGGAATCTTCGGGGAGGATTTGTTTTATATCTGTCAATTTATTTAGAGGCCGGGTTAGGGTGAAGAGGCCGTCTCGGTCCGTAGACTGCGCCTCCCATTTTCAAGGCAACCACCGGTTTCTTTCGCCAGCAAAACCACAACGCCTGATTAATTCGAATTCAATTATACGCGTAGATTACAATTAAATCAAGGCTATAGAGGTCGAAAGAATTAGTTTGAACGGTTGTAGCGATACTAACCGGGCCAACCGACCGAGCCGACCGTGAGGCCGAAATACCACCCCGCCCCCCCCCTTTCCAACTCTCCTTAGGGGCCACCCACTGGTCCAATGCGAATATAAGACCCACGATAGCCTTATGAAAGACTTATACGAATTCGTACGCTCTGCAAACTTCTCTGTCGTCAAAAATCCTGATTTCGGCGTTGACGGTTAGAGTTGTGTGTGGAAAGAAAATAGGGGGGCGCAGTCCACGGAGATGAACAGCACAGTCCCCCGAGACGGCCTCTTTGTAAAAGAAGGGGAACTTGCGTGGAGATCGGTCTAGAAAGACCTACCTATCACTGCCGCCTTGATAGGTACGCTAGCGCGTACCTTAGTTTGGCGCAGCGCTGGAGGACTGGTATGGCAACCCGGAAAAGTACCTACCTAGCGTAAAGAGGGTGGGTAGTTTCTACAGATTTTAAAAAGGACAGAGCATAAGACTGATTCCCGTCCTTTCTTCCCCCTACCCTAACATTTCCAACATACCCCCCACGGCGTGTGGGCCACTACCGAATCCAAAGGTCTGATGCCTACCTAGGTAAGTAGGTAGGCTGGAGCGCCCGGCTGCATGGCGACTGTAGCCAGGCGGGGCAGAAAGTATGCAAGTTGTCGGTGTTTTCTCTATCTATGCCTTGGGCTGGAAGTTGTGTTTTCAGGTAGTTGCTTGGCAAACTTTCTGGTTGGTGGAAAAAGAGGAAGGGGGCACCCAGTTTGGCGAACATGGAAAACCTGCTGAGGTTCTGGACCAAACGGCACAATGAAGCTAATGCATCATCTTTTTAGAACGTGGCGAAGTGTCACTCACGCGTCCCACTCCCGTCACTTGGTAGGCAAAAGTCTGCCTATTGGTAAGGTATTGTGCGGGGAAAAAGCCAGTCCTCCCGCTCAGGTGTCGATGAGAAGGGAACTTGAACATTACAAAAGGCCTCACAAGTTACCTACACTTGCCACATATTTGCGTCGACGCGCTCTGATAGAGGCTTCATTTTTTTCAGTGCTACGATATTTTCGTAACGGCCTTCGAATATGGCCAGCGGAGAATCATTGTCGTTTGCGACCACACCCCATGCCTTGAGCAGGCCCAAGGCCAAGTCGTGGCCCTTGGTGCCCGAACGCGATGAGCCGCTAGCCCGGACAACTGATGCGACAGAAGAGCTTCGCACAACACCCATAGAGACTTACACGAGACTTGAGAAGTTACCAAGTCGCCCACCTTCGCCCTTGGAGGCTCCTGGACGTCGGTTGAGAAAGACGCTACTGTCTATGGTATCGACCCGAGCTCACACGCCCAAGGCGAAGGGCAACACCGAGCAGTTCTGGTTGAAGCTATGGATGTGGGATCTTGCGGCGATGATTCTAGCGGCCGGTATTCTAGTCGCAATCGGAATCATCCTGTCCGTCCACAACGGGAAGCCCATCCCGCAATGGCCGCTAGGCGTCAACCTCAATTCGCTCATTGCCACCCTCTCCACACTTTTCAGGGCCTTGGTCATGGTGTTTGTATCAGAGGGTAAGAGCCCATGCCAGATGAAATAAAAGACAGAAGTACCTACCTACCTACCTACCTACCAAGAAAAGTCAGAGCTAATATTCGATCCCATAAATACTAGTCATCTGCCAGCTGAAATGGGATTGGTTTCGTAAACCACGCTCGCTGTACGATTTTGATCGATTTGAGGCTGCAAGTCGCGGGGTCTGGGGGTCTGTTCTGGTCATATTCAGGAGGATCAGACCGTGAGTGCCATGGGTGTCATGATCTTGCGTCGTTTGGTGCTAAGAATCAAATCACGCTGCAGCTACAGCAGCCTGACCACATTGTGTGCGTTCATCACCGTCGTATCCCTCGGAGCTGGCCCTGTCGCCCAGCAGGCCATCAACTCGACAACATGCAGCTTCGATGCTGGCGAGATCCCTCCCACAGTCCAGACGGCAAGAAGTCTGGGTTCAGGATGGTTTACGGCTGGAGGCGGCATGTCAGCACCAGCATACTTTGAGCTGAACTCAAACCTCAAGGCTAGCGTGCTGAATGCATTCACTGGCAACGGCAACACGAACGCTGTTCCCGTTTCCTGCCCTACCGGGAACTGCACCTTTCCTAAACCCTACGCTTCACTCGCTATATGCCACAGGTGCGAAGATATCATCTCCCTCGTCCGGCCCGACTGCGGGCCCAAGTTTGCAAACGACTCCTGGGCGGGCTGGACGCTGCCGGGCGGCTTACACATAGGGGGCCCTCGCCGGACTGGCGCCATGCTTAATGTCTCAACCAACCTCTTGGGGTTCATGCACACGGCGCTCATCTTCTCCCACCCAGACTGGGGCCAAGGCATTCAATCATCCTGGGTGCCCGGCAATGACGCGCTGGTATGCTCCAGCGACGAGCCTGGAGCAGACCGTTTCGTCCAGTATGCCGAGGGCAATCCGAGAATTGGCTACTACTCCCTCGTGGCGGCCAACTGCTCGCTATATCCGTGTGTGAAGCACTATACTGCCGAGGTCCGGAACGCGGTGCTCGTTGAGACACCCATCTCTTCGACCGACCCCTTTGGGGAACAAGACGGCTACGAGGAGTATTCCAAGCTCCGCGAGTTCCCCAAGCTCTACGACGACGTCACCATACCCATCACGCCCTGTACCATCGGCGAGGCCATCTACACCCTTAAAAACATGTCTCTAGCGCCTGAAACTCCCAACGGGGCCGTTAGTTACAATAGGAGTGGCCAGACATTTCGCCTACCAGCCGAGTGCGTGGCAAGGATGAGCGGCAGTTTCTTGGACGGTATGGAGTCCTTTATGCGCAGTCTCATGGAGGGGATCTGTCAGCAGTACGAATCCCTAGTGGGCCATCCAGAGAGCATAAACTGCCACGACCGCGACGTAGCTGTCAGCTCCAGCACAGCAACCGACAGCTGGTGGCTGGCGACGCTATTTAACAACTGGAACTCCACCTTTGCGCACGTCGACCGCGTCTTTGAGCGAGTGGCTGCAGGTATCACAGCCCACATACGGCAGAATCCCGGAAGCGATTACTGGATGTTTCCGGATAGAAATGAAAGCATCCCGATCGACGAACTACCAGCTGTTCCGCACTTTGCGGATGGGGTCATGAAGTCGACTACAGTCTGTGTTCTAGTTGACTGGAGGTGGCTCTCGTTTCATGCAGTATTGATCGGACTGGCTGCCGTTCCGTTTGCTGTCATGGCGGCACAACAACAACAACAACAACAACAACAACAAGCTCCATCGAGACGGGAGGGGAGGATTCCGCAATGGAAGTCTTCGTTGCTGCCCCTGTTGTTTCACGGGTTTCCCCATCAAAATCCGCCACCACCAGCCTGCTCTCCTCCTGCAAGTACAGGGGTGGGAAGTCACGAGCCCCTTCTTCCACGTGAATTAGAAGACATCGCTAGAGGCACCATTGTTGAGTTTCAAGCTGTTGAGGGAGGCTATAAACTAGTGAAGATGGAAAGCTCAGGTGGAAAAAGGTTAGAGTAAGAATTTTGGATGCCATGTGTCTACCTAGGTAAGGTAGCTTAGACCAGAGCAGTGACGAAGTCGGTTAGCCTAGGCACATACCTAGGTAGGTTTAAGCGAGGGAGCTTGTCTAGTAGGTAGAATATTAACAGAAACCTTTTTTTTTTCGAGAGCGCATTGGCGCAATAACATCTTGCGTAGCGGAGCTAACGAAGATCGACAGCGAGTGTAGGGCCGATCAGCAGGTCCTTGTGCTCGGCAATGGGGGAAAAGAGGCTCTAGAGGTCTGGCAGTGTGCCTGGAAATTTCATTCCACAGGACAGGGAAGCTAGGGTGTCGGAGTGGACACTTCGTTTTTGCCCGACCAGAGGGGGGGGACGGATAGCGGGTGAGGAGGATGTTTTCGAGAAATCCTCACCGAGGAAGTTGAGTTTCCTCTCCGCGAGGAGACGCGGGCAAAAAGGTCACTCCCGTCTGGCCGCAGCCAGCTCGTTCACGACGCAGTGCCGCCGTGCGTGGGAGTTATGTTCCAAGGCTCCTCTCTCACTTCCTCTCGTCAGAGCCCAGAGCAGTGCTCTATTCTCCTAGAGTTGCTCTATGGCAGAGTATTCTCCCTTAAGACAGAGTAATTCTTAATTAGTCGCCGAGCTTCGGGTCTTCGCATCCCTAGCCGAGCACATACTGTTCTTGTCTGCAGGGACATGTCAGGCCCCGCCGGCCCAAGTGACGGCAAGCAGGATTGTTACACAAACACAAACCTTCTAAATTCTACTAGTAGAATCTAAGGCGCCGTAATTCCGGCACGGCTAGATGAACGGCAAGGTGTGCCCGAGTACGAATACCCTTAGCCGTACTCTAATCTAGGTCCTATGATTAGGAACCACTGTGAACGGGTGCTTAATATCAGGTATCTTACCCAAATAATGATGATATGCACGCTTTTTCCCCCACAAGTACTATTCCAATTTATCCATGCAAATCCAAGTCATAATACTTCATGATACCCAACCGCCGCCCCCAATGCCCAATGCCACCTATTACCCTTTCTCCCGATGCATTATGATTATTAAGGCTCCCCTGCTGATGCTGCTTTGACTAACTAAGGTAATAAGTCCATTCTTTTGATGTTGCAGATTGTTGTTGCGGATTCCCGCTGTTCAGTACTCGTGAGTACCTAAACATTCAGTACGTAAACATTCTTGAACTCGAACAGAGTCCTCAAACAGTCCAGTCCCCTCGCTCAGGATACCGTACCCCCTGCGTCCTCAACACCCGCTGCTTAAAGCTCTGCGGCGAGAACCCATCCGCCGACTCCGCCGCCGAAACACCCAAGCCAATATTTGTCGTCTTAACCCGCAGCTTCGGCTGGTGACGCAGCGACTGCGGCGCGCGCGACTGCACCGCCAGTGGAATCTGCGATTGCCGATGCACATTCCCCTGACTAGATACACTAGCGATAGGAATATACACCTCCGCGACCTGCGGCATCGGCGCCGGAGCGGTATCCTTCGGTGGCGGAGGCGGACTGCGCGGCGCGGTGCTGGCCACCGAGCGCGGGGAGGTCTTCCCCGCCGAGGCGAGGGGGAGGATGATCTCCCGGCAGCGACAGGTCTCGGACTCGCACACGTCACAGGGGATTCCGATGCCGGAATCGCGGGACTCGCGCGGGGAGGAGTACTCGTCGCGTCCGGGGGAGGGGGTGGTGGTAGTGTCTAGTGGCGAGGGGGAGAGGGAGATATTGGTGAAGAGGGTTGTTCCTGAGGGAGGGAGGATGGAGAGGCTTTCGTCGGCGATGGGTTGGGGGGTGGCTTTTTCGAGGAGGCGGGGGCGGAGCTGGATGAAGGCCACTTCTTTCGCTACGTCGGGGACGGCGTCGCTTGTGCTGCCGGACCGGGTGGGTAGGATGGTGCTACGCCTTGAGCGGCGGGTGCTCCTCCTCACGATGCTGCCTTGGGGCTTTGTGTTGGCTTGTTTTGTAGTGATAGCAGCTGAGACGGGCTGGCTTGCTGGTGAGTTGAGCTTGGTGAGACATTGCCGCATGATGTTGGCGTTATGGGTTTCGACGACTAGTTCGAGCTGGCCAGAGAGGAAGGTGCAGTAGCTGTCTTCGATGGTGTTTGGAAGCAGGAGTCGGAGTTTATCCTGTAAGCTGGTTTTGAGCGCCTCCTGGCCCTCATCCAGCGCTTGCTCAACTTCGACGAGTTCGACGACCGGGTGGAAATCTACGTGATGTCAGCCTTTGTATCTCGCATGAAGGGGGCTTTAAAAAGGGGGGTTCTCTTACCTGGATCTGGGACGTCTTTGTCGGTCGGAAATACCAGCCGCCATACCAATGCCCAGTCCCATTCGTCAACAGGGTCGCCGGAAGTTGCAAGTGCTCTCTCGATGTCTTCTGAAATCCCATCTTCTATATCGCCATTTGGTTGGACCGAAATAATCTCACAGATCTGATCCTTTGGCATCATCAGGTGGTCGTCAAGTGCCGCTTGCGTGTCAAACTCTAACCCACACCGCCGACACTGGTGATGAGGCCTTCGACGCTGGTGGTGGACGATGATGTGGTGCCTGCTTGCGTTAGCGATGCCCTTCCGGTGTCTTTCTCGGCCACCTACCTCAGATCGACAATCGCAGAAAACTGCATCCTTGCACAGTGTTCGTGATCGCGAATGTTGAACCGCATCGGGTTCCGTCGTCTGAATGGACAGGGGTACAGCTTCGCCTCGGAAGGGGTACCGCATGCCAAACCTCTCTGGCCTTCGCTTCCGCGCCTTGAACTGGCTTCGCTGGGGGGATCGTAAGTGGAGCCGCGTATCCTCGACCTTCTCTCCGTACGCCCGACCGTGTCCCTCCGATGGGGAGTTGAACGCGGCATCGCTCCATAACTCGACGATCTCTGGCTACTCATACCAGACCCTCCCGACACAGAGGCCGAGACTTCGCTAGCGGAGGATGGATCTGGCGACTCGACAAACGCAGAAGCCCCCTCCTCAAGCCGTCTGGCCACCGAGTCCCAGATACGGAGGGCCCGGATCGACCTCCGCCCGTCAATGGCCGACCGGTCCTGCATGATTGCAGCCTGGATCTCAGGGGCGAGTTCATCGTCGCCCTCGCCCTCCAATCTCCTCATGGCGCCATCGGGACCGCCTTGCAGGAGAGACTCCCGCCTCTGCAGGGCCTTATTTTCGGCTGCCGCTTTCCGCGATAAGGCAAGCCGCAACGCGAGACTTCGCCGCGGCTGCAGGCGAGTACTCCACTCCGAAGGGTCCTCGGAAGGGTCCGTCGGGTCCGGAACGGGATCGGTTTTAGTCAGGGACGGCGATCGTTGCCGGCCTCTCGACGCAGCAGTGCTTGCATCCCAGCTCAATACTCGCGATGGATGTGACATCCTGGCTCGGCGCGACTTCCCATGAGCAGTGCACGCTGTGACGGAGTGTGATGAGTCCGGAGAAAGAGAGCGCTCCGTCAGTTCGGGTAAGATTTGCGGGTGGCGCTCTTTGTGGGAAACTGTATTACGCCTCGAGCCGGAGCCCGAAGACGAAAGGGGTCATGGAGAGGGACCTAACGAGGTCGGTTCATCAACAATTCGGGCAACCCCGAGGACTGAACGAGTGAATGCCGCGATCTTGAACCTAGCGATTGAAAGCAGAGCAAAGTGAAACAAAATCAACGCCCAAAAAACACCTGGCTAGAAGATGGTCCGAGAAGAGAGGGAAGAAAAAAGAAACCAGATCGGTCAGAAACCATGACGAAAACACACGCGCAGCCACCGCCCAAGAAAACACGTGGGAGTCGCGATCGTCTCCGCTCGCAGTCGTGGTCATCATGGGCACGGCGGCCTGGGAGATGGGTCCGGATCGTGAAGCCCCCCTGTTGCCGGCCTGTGATTGGCCGCCGCCAAGAGCCATTCAATGAGCACTCGCCCGCATCTGTGCGCTGATTCGGGCGCTCGCGTGGGGCAAATCATCCAACCTCAGCCCAAATCTCTCGTGAATGCGGTTCTTGCAGAGGTGATTCGCCCTGCGATGCACCCATCGGGGCCGCCCGTATGATGAGGCTTATGGGATTGTCATGCGGTTGCCCTATTCTGGTTTTTCGTGTTTGTGTCCAGGGCTATTGCCGGCGATGGCCGCGCTTGCGCATCCGCGCTGTCCGGATACGAATTCGTGAAACAGGGTTAGGGTTAACAACGTAGCCACAAAGTGTTTCACCAGCACCTGTCAACGACGATCTTGGGTGACGAGCCAATGAGAAGGAATCTCGTACTTTCGCGTCAGGCACTACTCGAGGGTTGCACGGGATTGACTGAGATGTTAACCTCGCCGGATCCTCGAAAATACAAAACTCCTCCTCCCACCAGTTTCTGTGTACATGATTGCCATGCCCCCTTTCCCGTCTCTATATGCCTTTGTAACCGAATTGCTGCAATGAACAAGGGTATCGATGTCCGAGCTTGACCCAACGCAAAAGTATCAACACAAGATTCCGAAAAGCGCCTTCTAGTTTCTATCGTTCCTAAAATCCTAAACAGCTGCCTACACAGTTACCCCAATTTCCTCAACTGTCGTTGCACCTCCTGGAGCTTGGACGACTTCTGGGACTGTCGCTGCTGGTGCTGAGGCTTCGGGTGCTGCGGCTTCGGGGGCTGCGGCTGCTGGGGCTCCAGCGGCCGCGCCAGGGATAAATGCCACGCCCGAAAGTGCGGAATTCTGAACGGCCAGGCCGGTGCTTGCGAACTGGAGGACGTTGGGCTGCCCAGGACTGTTTTGCGGGAACCTCGAGTTGAAGCCGATGATGTCGCGCACCTTCAGGAAGCTGTTAACCGACACTCCAAGCTTGGCTGTCGACACGAGCCAGTTGACGCCCTCGCTGCACGGCGGGGTGGTCAGGGAGCCCATGTACCCCTGGAAGCTGTTGGCCTTGAGGAGGTTGACAACCTCCGAGAGGATGAGTGGCGGGGTCTCGACCTTGGTCCCCGGGGCGGTAATGGCATCGGCCACACTGAAGATGGTCTCGAGCATGACAGACGGGCCTGTTACAGCGGAAACCGTACCGTTCTGTCTGCGCGCCAGTTCGGGCTCGCGGCGGGCGAATCGGCCTCTCCTCTCGACGGCGGGCGGGGCTGCCACCACGGGTGCTGCGCCCTCAGCGGCGATCTGAATGTACACGCCAATGACGGCAATCTCCTGCTGCTCCGACTGCCAGACCATGTGCATCTCCACTGTTTTGTGTTAGAGCCAGACATCTGCATGGATGCATGAAAATGGCCACTTACTAGCTTGGCTGGTGCCGTTATCAAGATGCTCGCTGGGGAGATGGAAGTGGAATTGCTGGAGAGTGAAGGTCTTGCCGCCAAAACCGAGGGTGCCGCCCTTTGCGATGACCTCGACGGTGGTGCCCAGGTTCTCGAACTCGGTGCCTGCTGTGAAATCGGGGATATCGATGGCGAGCTCGCTTGCGGGAATCATGTTGAAAGAACCAACGGCCATGTCGATGGGCGACTGTTGCCTCCCCGTCAGGCATGCTCCGTTTGCTGCGTCCAATGAATGCCAGTTAAGAGGTCCCTGTCCACCGTGTCAGCCAAACCGCCCCCTTCCAGCTGAGAGATAACACATACGATTTGCCCTGTGTACCCGAATGTGTTGATCTTGACTTCGCCTTCCGCTCGGGGTTGGAGGTGTGTTCCGTAGGCGCACGAGGCAAAGACCTGCCTCGCCGAGGCCGCAAGGAACAGAGCCTTGAGAATGTGGCCACCCATCTTGAAGAGTTGAGCGGGGGGTGTCGGAAAAGGGGAGGGAAAATGAGCAAAAACTCAAAGACGAATTGGCGACTATGGGATTTGGAATGAACTCGATGAGGGAGAGATGGGAAATGAAACGGTGGTCTAGCCAGCCAGAAACAGGACAAACAAAAAGACAGCAAAGGCCAGCGGTCACAGACCCTCAACTGGTTCCGAACCAAAGAAATAATGGACAAGAATAAAAACGTACGATGGTGATGGAAGTGAGCAGATGGGAAAATTGCCAGGTGTGCCCAAGCCTATGTATGCTTCAAGAAGATCATCATGGCTGGAGTGATCGGCTGCTTGGCCAGGGTCGTACTCGGTATGCTCCCGACCCCTGGCGTTTGAGCAACTCTGATGCACAAGGGCAGTTCCCCAGGCCCACCAAACAGCCTTGCTGTCCAGGGCAGATAAGGGCGGAAGGAAACATCGTGACAATTGGCCTCCCCTGTTGGCGCCGCACCATGCAGCGAGCGAAAGAAGCTTCAGGAGTGTTTTGCCGAGCGACAGGGGGGCAGCAGCACCACTGGGTGGCTCGGACAGCTGTCTCCAAGCCGGTGCGCCAAGATAAAGGGGGGCTCGCGGGCGCTGAGCCAGCACCCAAAATGCAACAGCCAAGGCGAATGCAGGCCAACCTCGCAGGCTCGGCGCTCTTGGCTGTCAGAACCCCAATCCCGGAACAGCAGGGCGACGGCGCGGCGACGGGCAGCGATGGGAAAATGCCCGAAGCACCAGAAACAAGCTTCAACAAGCCTCAACAAGTCTCGACCTCAATAATCTGGTTCCGGGGCATCTCAAGACGCTGGAGGAGTCTGGCAAAGGCAACGCCAGTAAGAGCCTCACAAACGACTACCGACGAGACGAGAGGTCTAGACTCAGCGATCGCAGGACACAGATAAGCTTATTCGAGCTTGCGTTTCTCCCCTGTGTTGGAATTTGGATGGGGCCGAGGCCTGGACTATTCGGGGTGGGATTGTCAGGGCGTTCAGCACAACCGCCGAAAAAGAACACAGCGCACCACTCAACGCCCTCTGTTGCGGCGCCGCCCCCACCGGGAGAGCAACTGCAGACGCGCAGCCAAGGGACGATGAAACGGAATTCCCCGAGCCCGCGACCGTTGATTCGATTGCGGCCCCTCGTCCCGGAGTGAGGATGGACACAGAAAAAGGCCCGCCCGCGAGAAATCGTTCGATTTCGAAACCGCACCTGGCGAATCGCTGAATAATCCTGGTCTCGACCGGTCTCCCCGCCGTCGCGCCTTATCTTTGCTTGTCTCGTCCGAAGTGCTAAACAGTCTCTGGCTTGTTAGTTCGAGACTGGTCACATACCTGCATTGTTTCGCTCGACAAATCGTAACGGAGAGAACAGCTGTGATTATTCTTGGAGACGGCGACAAAACAGAAAACGGGGCGACGGTTGGCAGACGCCACGGGGCAGTCGGTGCTCTCTGAGGCATTTGGGCCGGCCCCGGCCCCGCCAATCGAGCATCGCGGAAAGCGCGCTCGTAGCGGGCCTAGTAGCCCCTCATCCGAACTGGTCTTGCCAATCGTTGCAAACCCGCTAATGATAGACCCTCGGTCCACAGTTTGCACGGTGGCACGCCAGGAGGAGGAGCTTGCTAGTGCTATCAAAAGCTCAGTTTCTAGAGGACTAGTTGCCTCCAAGTTCGGTGTGCAGAAATGCTCCCAGGGAGGAGCGCTTGTTTTGCGGCGCTCTTGGCGTTGATGCAGGACACCACCCCCTGCCCCACTCTTTCAAGGGGAACGTAGCCTCAGTTTGACAGGGGCGCAGCTTCACAAACTGGCAGGTGCAGACGGTCGGGGAAGGAAGAGACGAAGCATGCTCGCGCGCACCCAATCCAGCAGGATGCGTTCCAAGGAGAGTGCATCATTTTACTCAATCCACATGGCCCAGACACCGCCAAGCTGGCCTGCGCTGCGAACCCCAAAAGCTTGCTTTGTCTTTGGGGTGGTATCTTCGTTTAGCGGCATCGGTAGATGGAACACGCTTGCAGCTGCAAAGAAGATCGAGACACCAAGCCAACGGACGCCTCCCACATTCCGGTGAGTGGGTCGACGGCGGCGACGCGAGCGGCAGGTGTTGACGAGAATGGTGGGAGGGCAAGTTTTGGCGACGGAGCTGTCGCGCGCCAGATTGCCGTTAAAAGCTGCACGATCGCTCGCGGGACGGCCCAAGATGCCAAAAATAAGATCACCATTCCTGGTGAGGCCAAGACGTGCCTTTTCTATTTCCCATGCCAATGTCCACTCTCATTGACAATTCCAGGCGACAAACCGATATCCCCCACGGCGGGTGGTTGGTTGAGTGGCGATCGTCTGCCACATCGATGTCTGATGGCCCTTGGCACGAGTTGACAGTTAATGCAGGCGGGTTTGCCACTCACAGAAGGCCAAAAGTTGCGGTTTGCATTGATCGAAGGTTCTATGACCCGGACAGCAAGTGACGGCCGTCAGGGAACAAGGACGCTGGTCGAGCCCGAAAATAGATGACAGCCTAGGCTGAATGGTCTCCAGAGGCTGTTCGTTCCATCCCCACGGCACCGATTCCACATAAACAACTTCGGCTTGAGTGCGTGAATGCGCTGGTCGCCCCACTGCCCCAGATTTCTCCCTTCAGCTGTTCGGTACTGGGAGCAGTTCATGCTCGATCAGCTCATAGTTCCTTTTTTAGAACAGAAACTATTCTCGAGACGCTTTCTCGAGACTACTAATACTTGGCAGCGGCGGCAAGCCGGTATTCTGACGGTTCGTCTCCAGAGGCCTCATTACCATCTGCAAAAGTTGTGATCCAAAACGCCGGGAGTAAGACGCGTTCATTTGGCTCTGGAAGCGTCAAGAGGACGAAAGATACCGGCTCAGGTGGCGGAACCCTGAAACCTCATCCCCAAGTACCTAATAATCATTCATTGAAGGGTTGGCTCGTTGCCATTGTTGCCAAAAATACTACAAAACATGTTCGCAATGAACTGGAAACGAATAATAACTGCGAGCCTGAGTAGGTTCTCCCAATGTCAGCGGGCAAGATAATCACAACTGGCTGCCGGATGCCAACATCATGCCTGGTCAAGATGAACGGAAGCGGCGGTTCCCTGTTCAGGCAAACAGCCACCGTAAACAAAACCAGAATTCCACACAGGGCGGGTGACTATCTTCGATCGGGTGCAATAATATCTTGAAGATATTATTATCAATCGTACAAAAGCTCTTGTAAATTCTTTCATTGACACCGACGTCAAGGTAATATGCGGGCCACATAATCAAAAATATACGTTTTTCGCTGTATATATTCGACTATTTCGCGATAGAGGGGGCTGCGCTCTGCCCAGACGCGGCGCATCGGCTCTCCTGAGGGGGGATCTGGTTTTGGACGGCCCAGGGGGCGGGACAGCAGAGGCCAGTTGGCGGCGTCCCAGAGATCGGGGCCGACAGCGACATCAACGACGTCGACGCCGGTGAGGCGCGGAGCGAGACCGACGTTGGCAACCGAAGACAGACAGAGCTTAGGTCGAATTTGCCTGACGATGGCTCGTAGTCGTTCCTCGGGTAGGAACCGTCTAGCAGGACAAAGGCGGCGCCGGTCTTGACGACCCCGAGGACAGCAACAGCGGTCCACATAGACTTTTCGAAGCAGAGCGGCACAACGTCAACAGAGCCTAGGCCAAGACCGAGGCCTGCCAGATGAGCCGCGAGCCGTGAAGACAGCGCATCCAATTCTCCGTACCTAATTACCAACACCTGAGTTGATCGTGACAAAATCATGCGTCAAGTCAGAAGTCCAGAACTCTACCTCTCCGCTACTTGTTTCCCCATCTCGGAGATCCACGATGACTTCAATATCTTCGTGCGACATGAGCTCCTCCACAGCCCCCGCAGCCACCCGGACAGGCACGCCCTTGTCGAAGGACTTGCACATGCTTCGCGTCTCCTTATTCTCAAAGCTAATGGACGTGGACGCGGGGACAATTAGTCCCTGCCTGGAAGCGTGTATCGAGCAATGAGTAGCCCAACGCAGCCAGGATCCCGCTCCACGTCGCCTCCCCCCCGTAGAGAGCCGTCTTGACCAGAGTCGAGCGAGCAATCACGGATGCAATGCGCTGAGCTGCCTTGTTCCAATCCGGACTGTCTCGCGGTCCGCCACGCACGCGAATCGTGATGAACTTGGACGCGCCCTCGGCGTCTCTGACCACGAGTTTGGCCATGTCAGCCATGAAAAGCTCGAGGACGTGCTGAAAGGCGAGGTAGTCGTCAAAGGGTCGTCCAGCGTCGACTGGTGCCATGCCAGCCGGGGCTGTAGCGCCATTGGCAAAAACGGCAACCATGTCATTTGTAGAAGTATCGCTGTCGATGGATATGGAATTGTAAGACTTGTCTGTAGCAACATAGAGCGCTTTCTGTAATGCCTGGGGCGTCACCGGAGCGTCGGTACAAATGATCCCGAGGTTCGTAGCCTTGTTGGGACAGACCATGCCGGCTCCTTTAGTAATGCCCGCGATGGAGAACGTGGAACCTGCGGAGCCGGAGGGCAGGTTGAAGGTACGAGATAAGAGCTTTGGGAAGATATCAATTGTGCACAGGCCGGTGGCCGCCTCGAGCCAGTGGCCATGCGAATTTCCCAAGCTCAAGCAGAGCTTGGGTATTGTCGCGAGGATATTGTCGATGGGGAGACTTGGGCCGTTGTCAACTAGGGGGAGGCCTTCTTGCGTGTTGATGGGGATGCCCTGACTTACAATCCCTGTCAAAAAGTCTGTGTGCAAACACCGTTTTCCCACCAAAACTCAGCACATTGCAAATAAGAACGACAACGTTCTACAAAACTATAAAATAAACTAAAATTCTAATGTG
>Ga0247758_1000546_pt1 | contig 32945 bp, 42 predicted proteins | sample UWRJL156409C4_FD_180950 | JGI IMG/M metagenome (GOLD analysis project Ga0247758, IMG submission 180950) | Plant litter microbial communities from Arlington Agricultural Research Station in Wisconsin, United States - UWRJ-L156-409C-4 | ecosystem: Environmental > Terrestrial > Plant litter >... | reverse complement strand
AAAGATGGGGTATTCCGGGATCCTAGATTTCCAATACTCAACCCCTCTGGTGCTGTCTATTCGTGACACACCATCGGCCGGGGTAAAACCAACACCCAGCAACTCGGAGGTGGTGCCGTTCAGGACCAATGTGTTTTCCAAGTCGCCTAGAAGGAAGGTTGACGTAAGCTGCGAGAGGAAGGTCGTGACCATGAGTGCAACGATGACAGCCACGTATTGCAATCTCGAGCTCTCTTTGATGGACCGGATGCAAAATCCGGTCAATTCGTAGCGGCTACTTCCAAAGCCGCGAGCTTTCAGAAGAAACGGGACGTGCTCCACAGGAATCCCCGATCTCTCGAGGGATAGGGATGCGACAATGGACATTGAAGCCGCTGCCTGGATAGAGATGACGGATCGTAGAACAACGGATGTGATGGTTATCGTACGAGGTAGCCAGCCGGAAAGAATGATGAGACTCCAGAGGGACGGTGGCTGGGCGGTGAAGCCAAGACCCGGGGAGTACTCCCAGAGGAAGCATATCAAACCCAACGCTCCGAGACTGATGAAATGACCCAGCAAAAATAACAAGAAGGTTGAGAATCCCAAGTGAAGCGGAACTGGACCTCTCCCGAGCAGGTAGCCCGATTTGCTGCAGATCCGAAAGGCCTTCGAGCCCTATCGGTAGCCTTTTAGGCTGTTCGGATATTTTGTGTTGGGGAAGCTCCTCGGTAACTTCTACTTCTGCCTCGCTGGCCATCGCATCGTCTCTTCGTTGAACACTCTGTCACTGCATCGGCGAACAAAGCTGTCATGTTTAGAAGCGCGGGCAGGTAAAAAAAACTATCATCCGTCAGGCTCCTAACGGGGCGGGCCTTGACAGTGGTCTTTGAAGGGTGTGGGCCTTTGCAGGATTCTATTTTCCAGTCACAAGATATTGGGGCCGAGAGGGCTGAATCAACACCACATGCAATGCTGCTTTAGTTTGGGATGCATGTCTAGTATTAGAGCCCCCCCCCCCTTCCCCCCCCATTGAACGAAACTGCAGCATTGCTGCCTGGAGAGGACTTTTGGCATTCTGTCTCCGCCGTGGCTGCTGAACCGTGATACGGACAGGATAAGTTGGGGTGTCTAGAATGCGCCACCTCGTCAACACATGAACAGTCCGGCCCCTACCGGGCGAAAGAGACGAAAATCATTAAGATGTGTCCGATGGTCCGGTGGTGGAAGGGTGCTCAACGAGGTCCGAGGCAAATTGGCCAATCGGCGAATGAGTGGGGTTGGGGTCGGCAAAGGTTCAATTTGCTCCGAACCGGTGCGGGGCATCCCGGCGCCGCGTCCCCACCTTTCGGGGCATCTCGGGCTTTGACGCCCGGGGTTGATTGCTCCAGGTTTTGCCTTTTCTTCATCGACCAGTGCGTGTTCAAAGGAGCCGGACTCTGGCGGAAGCTGGAAATTTCCTTGACCGGGACATCCAGTTCCCCGAGAGGAATGCAATACAGGCCTTTCATAAGGCAACCCTGCAGGCTCGACAGGTATATAGGGATGCCAGCAAGTCCTACCTGCCGAGGAAAACTAGAAATGCAACACCTGAATTATTTCATCGAAACCATGTCTTCGACAAAGCGAACAGTTTTGATTACCGGCTGCTCCGATGGCGGGCTCGGCTCTGCCTTAGCACCTGCCTTCCATTCTGCGGGCTGGCGGGTTTTCGCCTCCGCTCGCAACACGAATAAGCTCAAGGCAGTGGAAGCAGCAGGTATCGAAAGATTCCAAATTGATACTATTTCCGACGAGTCTATCACCACATGCATCTCTCATTTAGCACCTGACCCCTCGTCAACAACGCCGGTGCAGGGTACACCATGCCTCTGATAGACCTCGAAATCACCAAGGCCAAAGACCTATTTGACCTCAATGTCTGGTCAATCATCACCGTTACACGCGCCTTCCTCCCCCTGGCTCCGAAAATCAACACACGGTGCCCTCCTCATCAACAACACTTCCATCACTTCCCAGCTCTCCGGGACCCTCCCCTTCGGATTCGCCTAACACGCTTCTAAAGCAGCCGCAGCCAACCTCACCGAAGGTCTCCGGTTGGAGCTGGAACCCTTTGGCATTAGGGCCGTCAACCTCGTGACGGGCGCTATTAAGGCCAACTTCACCAGCAACAAGAACCACGGCGAGCATCCCAGTTTGCCTCCGGGGTCTATCTAAAAGATGAGGTCGAGGTTGTGATGTCCCCGCATATGGAGGATGGGAGCGATCCAGCGCAGTGGGCGAGACAAGTTGTTGCGGATCTTAGTTCCACTAGTGTGTCGCATTGGATCTGGCGGGGGAAGTTCTCGGCGATGGTGAGGTTGTCGAATATTTTGCCGGTTGGGATGTTGGATGGGGTTAGGAAGCGGTTGGTTGGGATGGATAAGGTGGAGAGGAAGCTCAAGGCAGACTTGAGGCCAACGTGAAGGTCGCCAGATGCTATCGAATTGCGATTGTTGGAGTGCTTGGTCTGAGGTGTTTGGTTTTCCGGATTGCAGTTTTGATTTTGGGCTTCACAAGGAGATAGTCGTCAGAAGCGTTGTCTTTTGCTATTTTCTTCCCGGTTCTTTTTCCGCCATCCTTCTGTTTTTACCCAAATAATTGTGGAAGTGAAGGGCTGGTCTAATAGAGTCGCATTTGCTTATGGATTATGGAATGAACCACTGCCGAGTGTCTTTGTTTAACTTTGGGTTGTGGTGATAGGGACACGATAAAACTCGCCACCCAGGGTTACAATCCCTGTTGCGTGCGTATCAGAGAACCCTATCAGGCATGTGCGGAAATCCGACTTCCCATAATGTGGGGGCATGGCCAATTAGGACACAACGCGAGGCGTGTTTGCACCTAGCCAAAACGCTATGCGACTTACACAAGTTCCCCGCAGATGGCCCTTCATGCGAAGAGCAGGTCTGGGAATTGATGCTAAACGGTACATATTTGAAAGCTTCAGGGTGCGAGTTGGTTTGAATCACTGAAGAACTTAACAAAAAGACAGAATCAAAGGGAGTTGGGAGATAAGGCATGTGCTACTTTGCCTTGTGCTACGGAATAGTTGCTGGACAGCTGGGTGATGCCATCGGCTTGGCATGAGGACTTGTGCCAGGCTTCCGATCCTTCGCGCGGTGGGTAGTCCACAACTTGAAACGCGGGGGTAGGTATATCATGGCGCGACGGCTGTTTGATGATTAAGAAAAGCCATGACCCCATGTCCTGAAAAGCTTTGTTATCTGCTACCCATCATTCTTTCCCACCCATACCCAGAGCTTGCGCCCACACCCCTTTACCACAGCATTTGTGGACTGTTGGATCAAGCTGTCCGGTGTTCACCGTACCAGGTTGGCGTACATCACGCGACCAGAAACGAGCAGCGATCTCTCTGCAGAGTCGGAAGCGTTCCTGGACCCGCCAACGGGCGACGCAGCTATCGAGCTATCCCATCTCAACGGCACGACACCACACGCGCCATTTTCAAGACTCACTCCCACACGGCCGTACGCGAGCTTACCCGTCCGCGGCCACGACCGTTCCATTCGCGTGATTGATCTCGATCCCCTGCCAGCAGAGCACTACAAGACGGGGCACGGGCAAGGATCGAAGGAAAAATCAGTAGAGCCCCCATTAACCTGTCGTCTACGAGTCATCTCCCTCGCCTCAAGCGCACATTTCACCGCGCTATCATACGTCTGGGGTCAAGTGCCGAAGATACCAAATCCCGATGATGTTATCACTTGCAACGACAGCTTCCAGATTCAGCTCACACCCAACTGTCACGATGCATTGCTCGCATTGCGGCGCAACAACTCATCCCTGACAATCCATATGCATTGAGCAGGCGGAGAGGAAAGGGGAGAAAAGCGAGAAGGAGGTCCAGCTTCCGCTGATGGAGGAGATCTACTCCTTTGCCGCCGTCACCTACATCTGGCTCGGGTGTGGAAACAACGACAGCGACCAAGCCGTAGCGTGGTTCAAGAGGATTTCCCAGGGGATCTTGATCGAAGAGGTCGTCCAGTTTGCCAGCGCCCCGACGTCAAGCCTAAGAAGTGCTGCCTGGAGGAAGATGGTCTGGGCCGTGGCGACAGAGCCCTGCCGGCATTTCTCGCAGTGGCTGCGCTCCGTGACCTGGAAGGACATCAAGAACAGAGAATTCTACGCAATTTCGTATAAGTCTCCCGAACCAAGCCAGGAGCTGCCCCACCCCCCCTGAACTGACACCACAAGGAGGAAAACCTCCAGGTATGGCCGGATTTTCAAAGGCTATAACCCCGAGGGAGTCAACGACATTCTGTCCCGGCCGTGGTTCGCCAGAGTCTGGACCTTCCAGGGGTATCTCCTTTCTACCAACCTCGAGTTTCTCTGCGACGACTGGAGGATTCCATCACCGGGAACACATTTATGGCCGGGCTCGAGACTCTCCTGCGAGACAGCGGCCCGTGGCGCGGCGAGGTTGAAAATGCCAGCAAGCACTTCGGCACCATCCAGGTCTCATCCCGCGCCACGCAGCTGGGGACCTCATGGCCGCCTGGATGGGGGCATCACCCGCCCCACCTCCTGGAACCACCAACCCATCCGAGCACCTCTCCCCTCCTCCTCCTCCCCCTTGTCCTCCCCTCCAACCTACCGCGCCTAGTACGAACAACTCTTCCCCCCTCTCCGCTCCTCCCCCACACGCCGCCGCTTCTCCGCGGCCCCCGCCGCCGGGTAATCCTCGTAGCCTACCTTATCTCCGCCTTCCTCATCCTCTTCGCCATCTTCTCCACCGCAGTTGTTTGGGGACTACAGCCAAGGCGTGAGCGAGGCCGAGGCGACAGAGGACGCGGTAGTGCCGTCGTGGGTGCTGGATTGGAGTGCGGTGCATCCGGGGAGCAACGCGCTGTTTTCGTCCAAGTGGCTGTATTACTCTGCTGAGGACCCGGTTGAAGAGCCTGGGGAAGATGATGTTGGCGGTGTTGTTGAGGATGAAAGTCTGACGGCGAAGTGGACTGCTGTGGCCGAGGTGGATGCGTCTGGCTTGTTGTGCGTGGGGCTTGGATCGGAACGGTGAGGTTCACCTGTGGGGGGTTTGATAGGTCGGCAATCGTGCTGGACTTGGATACGGATAGGGGTGGTCGGAATTGGGGGAGTGGCCACGGTGGGGGTGTGGTGTGGGATTTTCCCATGTTTGGAGCCAGGTCGCGCAGCTCGCCGCGTGGATTGTGCCGGCGAGACGGAGCGCGACGGGGGCATATGTGGACGGTGTCCCGGACGCGCTGCCTAAGGTGATTGGCGGGACCGGGCCAGGGAGCCGCGGTAAAAGGACGAGCGCTTGCTCAATAGTGTATTCAGGATACTGCTGAATTTGGAGTCTTGTGTGGTGAACAGCTGGTTTGATGCCGAGGGTGGCTGGACGTACAATGAAGCCGCGGGCGAGACTGTCAGACGATGCTTCGAGGCGCATGAGGGCGGGGATGAAGCTGTCTTGATTCTCGTTCAGTCTATCAAGAAGTGGTTTGCCAGGAATATCACGCTGGTTGTGACGAGCAGGGGATATACTGGGTTGGGGGTCGGTGTATGTTCGCGGCGGCGATCGGGTTGCCTTCATTGCTGGCGTAGGTGTTCGTATGGTGATTCGTGCAAAGGAAACGACTCGCAATTCGAACTATACGATTGTTGGGCAGGCTTATGGGAGAGTACGAGTCGAAGGAATAGAAGGTATAGAGGACAGGTGCCTGACGACCATCAATCTTGTATAGAAACTTAGTGGTTCTAGCTGTCTACCTCAGGTACTTCTACCATTTACAGTCCCTCAACAGGATTGATTCCACTCTCACACTGAACCCAGAAAATCCCCGATTCATTTTAATACTGACCCCGGCCCCCTCTCAAGGCGATGCTTATCCTCCACCCCCATTTGAAACTCCGGCACACCGCCCATCTTCCCGTCATTCTCCGTAGTCGACCCCTTTACACACTTCCCACCATTCCACGTCACATCCACTACCCGTTTCCACAGCGCCTCCCAGGTGTAAAACAACTTCCAGTTCGCCGCCTCGTACGTGAATTGCAGCGAAATATTACTCTTTCCATTTGCCGGGACCATGTTCGCCTCGTTAACCACAACCGTCGCCTGAAGTGGCGGGCTTTGGCCCGTCAAGTGTGCAGTCTCACCCGGAACGTTGGCCGTGTCGAACTTGAGATGCTGTCCAAACTTGTCAGGCATCAATCTCTTCAAGCGGGAAGTTTTCCATCTTGGAGTTTAACTCACCCATGGAAACTCAAGCTGCGCTCCGCCCTTTACCTGCCCTATCCTTTTCATTGGCGCCTTTATCGGACGTCCGCCGACTGTAATAGTCCTTACACCCTTTCTATGGATTAACGACGACGTGATGATAGTGTAGGATGAACCGTACTCCCTGTTAAGGAAGATGGCGATGTCCTCTGGGAGAAATGGCGGTTCTGTCCATGGTATTCATGAGCTTATCATTCATCATTTTAGATACGAGTAGCTCTCTAAATATGGTTAGGTAGTTAAATGTAAGGAGTTCAACTCTTCTTCTACGTCAACCCGTCCTTAGTATAAGTGCCCTACCTAACATGCTGTCGACCTAAGAGGCATCGTCATCGCAGGCAACTAGCCGGTGACAACTGGATGATTTCAGCCCCCACATTGCGGAAGAACTCGAGGGGAAGTTTATAGGGGCCGCTGCGACGGTTACACCCGCAAATCACAAATTATCTTCCGTCGATCGGGTGGAACGTCCGCACTTGGCCCGCGGTTCCCCGCCTCCCGATGGTTGCGCCGTTGCAACAGACGACGGGAAGTTGCTGCTTGTCGGCGGCGACGTTAAATCCCATTCACGGATCTTCTCATATGCGAATCGCGGAGCCACGACGGATCGGGACACGCGATTTAGGCCAGTTACATCGCGCTCGATTGACCTGGGTCCTGAGCGCAAGGGCTGGCTGTCACCTTTCCAGCGGAGCCCGGTTCCGGTGAGGGGGGCCGTGTCATGTTGCCGGTCCGGTGCTCTGATTGGGGCGTTTGAGCGCGTTGACCGGATTTCGCGGCTCAATGGCGTCCTCGACCAACGCCTGGTGGAAATACAATTGTCGACGCTCTGGCAACAATACTCCGCTTGCAGTCCCAATGCGCCGTACAGCGCCGACTCGGAGCCCACGGTTCTTTTCCGTCAACGGCAGTCTCTTGACAGCGCATTTGCAGCATCATCGTCGGCCGAGTCGGGGCCAGGCTAATGAGGCAATCTATGATGTTTTGATTTACCTGCTCGTCCATTATTAGCCGCGCCAATACCCAAATGGGTGATGGCTACGGATCAACTTTCGCCTGCGGTAGCGCGGGAACGATGCTCTCAACACCTCCATCTGGTACTCGAAATTGGCGACCGCCACGCGCGACAGCTGGAGTATAAAGATCTGTGCTTGTCGTACAACCCATATCTGATACGGAATTCGGATATCGCATGATCTTCATTCCCAGACATCGGCACCATGCTGATCTCCCTTAATTTGCTCCTCGCCGTGTCGGCCGCCCTGGTCGACGTCGTGGCGGCTGCTGATCGCTCGCGCACCAGTCTCAACGAAGGATGGAAGTTTGCGCGCTTCACATCGAACCCGGACTCCCTATCCTACAACACGCTCAAGCCGTGGATGCTGGCCTCGGCTAGCGACTTCATCGTCAACGGCGCCAAAGCAGTGCCCTCGGGAACCCCGCCCGGTGCCAACGTGCAGTACGTGCAATCGACCTTCAACGACGGCAGCTGGCAGAGCGTCGACCTTCCCCATGACTGGGCTATTCTCGGCCCCTTCAACGCGCCCGGCGTCAGCGGAGGCATGGGCCGCCTCCCGAGCAATGGCGTGGGGTGGTACCGGAAGACACTCACAGCCACGGCCGAGGATGTCGACGGCACCCAGTCCATATTCCTCGACGTCGACGGAGCCATGTCGTATGCTGCTGTCTGGCTCAACGGAAACCTGCTCGGGGGATGGCCGTTCGGCTATGCGTCGTTCCGCCTCGACATGACCAAGTACCTCAAGGCCGGGAACAACACGCTCGCGGTCCGGCTCGACAACGCCGTGGAGAACTCGCGCTGGTACCCGGGCGCCGGCATCTACCGGAACCTGTGGGTCGTCAAGACCGACAAGACCCACGTCGCCCAGTTCGGCACGCAGATCACCACCCCGACAGTGTCTGCCCAGTCGGCCACCGTGAACCTCGTTGTCCAAGTGGAAAACCTCGGTACTGGCAACCGCCAGGTCGACGTCGCCACCAACATCTACGCCATCGATGCCAGCGGCACCGTTGGAACAGCCATCGTTGCGACCATCAAGTCGGCGTCCGTGTCAGTGCCCGCCGGGAAGAAGACACCAACCACCGGATCCGTGACCATCTCCAACCCGCGCATCTGGGGCCCTGCGCCGTCCCAAACCCCCAACCTCTACCTCGCCGTCACCACCGTTTCCCAAAACGGCACCATCATCGACAGCTACCCCACCCGCTTCGGCATCCGCACCATCGTCTACGACCCCGCCCGCGGCCTCATCATCAACGGCCAGCGCGTCTACGTTCAAGGCACCTGCAACCACCACGACGCCGGCGCCATCGGCACGGCCTTCAACCTCCGCGCCACCGAGCGCCAGTTCCAAATCCTGCAAGAAATGGGCAACAACGCGCTGCGCACGTCGCACAACCCGCCGGCCCCTGAGTTCCTCGACCTCGCCGACAGCATGGGTCTGATGGTGCTCGACGAGTCCTTCGACTGCTGGTCCAAGGGCAAGACCACCAACGACTACCACCTGCTGTGGAACGACTGGCGCGAGGCCGACATGCGCTCCTTTGTGCGCCGCGACCGCAACCACCCGTCCATCATCGCCTGGTCCATCGGCAACGAGATCCCCGAGCAGGGCGACGCCATCGCCGGTCCCGAAGCCCGCGAGCTGCAAGCCATCGTCAAGTCCGAGGACCCCACGCGCCAGTGCACGTCCGCCATGAACAGCGCCAACGAGAACAATGCGCTGCCCGCCGAGATCCAAATCATCGGCCTCAACTACCAAGGCGAGTACGGTTCCTACGGGGCCTTCCACTCCAAGTTCCCCAACAAGATGATCTGGGGGTCTGAGACAGCGAGTTGCATCTCCACCCGCGGCACGTACCTCTTCCCCGTGGCCTCCGGGTCCAACGAGCGCTGGAACGCCGCAGCCGGCGGCGCGGATACCTCCAAGATGTACCTGACGGCCTACGAGCTTAACAACCCCGGCTGGGGCGGGAGTGCCGACGCTGTGTTTGCCGCTCAGGACCGCTTCCAGCCGTTTGTGGCGGGTGAGTTTGTCTGGACTGGCTTTGATTACATCGGGGAACCGACGCCGTTTGGCGGAAACGGTGGCGCAAGGTCATCGTACTTTGGTATCTGCGATTTGGCCGGGTTCAAGAAAGATAGGTATTACCTGTACCAAGCGCGCTGGCGGCCGGATTTCCCGATGGTGCATGTCCTTCCGCACTGGACGTGGCCTGACCGGGTCGGACAGACTACCCCGGTGCATGCCTTTAGCTCCGCCGATGAGGTCGAGTTGTTCGTCAACGGAGTCTCGGCCGGAAAGCAGAAGCGCCCCGGCAGCTCGAACTATCGTTTTAGGTGGGACACCGTCAAGTACGCCGCCGGAGAGATCAAGGTGGTTGCGTACAAGGGGGGCAAGCAGTGGGCGACTGACAGCAAGAAGACGGCTGGGAATGCGACCGCGCTGGAGGTCAAGGTTGATCGGGCGGCAATCAAGGGGGATGCACTTGACTTGGCGTACGTGAGTGTTGCCGTGGTGGATGGGAATGGGACTGTGGTGCCGAGGGCGGCGAATGTGGTGACGTTTAGTGTGAGTGGCCCGGCCAAGATTGTTGCGACGGATAATGGCGACCCGACGGATATGAACTCCTTTGGCAACTTGAGCAGGAAGACCTTTTCGGGGCTGGCGCTGGGGATTGTCAGGGCGGAGAAGGGCAAGACGGGGAAGGTTACCGTGACAGTGAAGGCGGATGGGCTGAAGCAGGGGCAAGTTGATATTGAGCTGAAGTAAGGGGGTGAGGTGTGCGGAAGTAATTAAGAGGGAGTTGAGTATGGAGATGATGGAATAATACACATGGAAGTTTCTCGATAGGATGGGTGTCTGACACCACACGCTCATGCTCCTAATTTACCTACCTAGTGACAGTGCGAAGTGTGGGGAAGTTAACCTCTGGAGAGATTCGAGAAAGGAGTTCTCCAGACTGGAGTTATTATCAAAGTTGCTGTTGATATTGCTAGTGTATATTTTATCTCAGCTTAAAACCTACGAAGAATGGCTTCCGGGTAGGAAATCAGACTTAGTGCTGGCCGCGACCAAGCGCAAGTAAGCGATTGGCGAACTGTTTCAACAACCCATTTATCGGAGGTGGAAGTTTTTGGGGGTCAAACAGCTCCCCACAGTTAGGTAGGTAGTACCATGTGGCCTCTTTCCACCCCGCTTGGCTACCTTACCTAGTCAAAACGAGACATTAGGCATCCAGGATCCAGGGGTGCAGCCCAATCAATTATCCCGCCAACGTTTCTACCATTTCACCGCTGTCTAACAGTCAGTCTGCAAAGTGCAAAACTTCAACGCCATGACTGTAATAGTGTCAGGCACCTACGGCGGAGACAACCTCTGTCAAAATTGCGCCGACGGCGCCTCAATCGACGACAGCATCAGCGAGTTCTACCAGGGCCTCACCGAGTACGGGGAGCCCACCCTCCGACACAAAAGCGAAGGGAAAGGATCTGTCAGACTTCCGTCCATCATCAAATGGACTGACACACTTCCGGACTATCCGGATATGGAGTCTTCGGCCACCGCAGGGTGCCAGCTCTGCGGGCTCGTCAGAGGGGCGCTGCTTCGTCGGGGCCTATCTGGGCGAGCGGCGGTGGATATTTTGTGTGCCTATGTGTGGGACGGTAATGGGGACAAGTTCGACGTTGAGAACGAGCATGACGAAGGTTTGGTGTACATGCGATGCGAAGTGTTCGGCACGGAGCCAAAGATCCAGAGGCTTGCGTACATCGTGTTTCTCGTTGAGACTAACGATGGTAGGTACCGTACCGAGGACACCTGAAACATCACTTCTCAACAGTGCTGACCGCACCCCAATACAGATCATGTTACGTCTTGGCTCAGGGCTCGCGACCAAAGAGCTGCGACGCCCCTTGATCCATCAAATATCGAATGGGTTCAGTGGGAGCTCAATCATTGCGACGATGTATGCACTCATGAGAAACCAGACTCGTCGCCATTTCTTCCCACACGACTGATTGATGTGGGTTTAACGGGGGTGACGGAGCCACGCTTGGTTGTTTCATCGAACTTGGCCGACACTTCGGCGGTCAAATACACTACTTTGAGCTACTGCTGGGGCCCCAAAGTGGACGCGGACAAGCAGCTCAAAACTGAGCGTCTGACATACGATTCACGCTGCTACGGTATGCCACTTGACACGATGACGCCCGTTTTACGGGATGCTGTGATGGTATGCCGGTCCCTGGGCATCCGCTACATTTGGGTCGACGCCCTGTGTATTGTCCAGGACGATATGGAAGACTGGGCCCGGGAGAGCGAGGTTATGGGCCTCGTCTATTACCACGCCTATCTCACCATTTGCCCCCTCGCATCTCGTTCGTGTCTTGAGGGCTTTCTTGGCCCACGGCCGCCCGGAATTCAGATTGGCTTCTGCTCATCGCTGGAACCGACGATCCAGGGAACCATTTCCCTTTACGAAAGTCACAATGATCGAGACTTGGCCGAACTAGGACTTCCTAGCCGGTTAGAGTCAGGCTCCGGTTTCGACCTCGATCCACCCAAAGACCTGGACATCTCCCTCGCAGCATGGTCGACACGCGGCTGGACATTCCAGGAAGAGCACTGCTCGTTCCGAATGCTATATTTTGGGAAGAACATGATCCATTTCACGTGCACCACCTGGGGCACATCTGAGAACTGCTTCCAGGTATCAGGGGACGGTGTCCAAGGCCCGTTCCGCGAGTTATTTAACTCATTCTCAGAGAGTTCAAAGTCCACCCAGTCTGCAGAAGCGGAAGTCGCTCCCTGGGAAAGCCCTGCGTTCAAAGCTAGCGCAACCTGGGAAGTCATGTCGCCCCTCATCACGAGGCGCATGTTCACCTACCGCCAAGATATCTTTCCAGCCCTTGCCGGCATGGCGAAGGCCGCCGCCCAGGTCCAAAACGACACGTACCTCGCAGGGCTGTGGAAGAAGGGCCTACACCGTGGACTCCTGTGGTACATCCCCACGCCACAACCCGACAGCCTCGAAGTCATCCTAGCCAACCTCCAATCTAACCCCGTCTACATCGCCCCCTCTTGGAGCTGGGTCTCAACGCCCGGTTATATCGAGTATCTCGCGCCATTCTACTACTCCGTCTCAGAAATCGACGCCCCCACAAACAGGCACAAGATGTTCGCAATGACTAGAAGCCGGCCAAGCCACATCCTCCAGGAATTCACCCTACTCTACCACCAAATCCTACAGGACGGCTTCAGCCTCTACGGCCGTATTAAGCACGCATCTCTCCGATTTCGTGGGAAACTCCTCCGCCCTCCCAGCACCATCACCATGCACCCCAAGTCAAAATCAGCCGGCCGTCCACCGTTCGGGTACTTTGCGAATAACCATGGGAGTATCTACATGGACTGGTGCGTCACTGAGAAAACCGAGCTGCCGCCGGGGGATATGGTGTTGTTTGTCACGGCGTCGTGCTGCCAGGCGACCAGCAACGAGGTGCTGCGATGGCAGGCGAATCCGGACGAGGATCATACCCAGGGCTTGGGTGAGCGGGCTGTTCGCGTTGGGGGGGATGTCACGATGGAAGAGGCTATCAGGGAGGGGGAGAGTTGTTTGTCTTGTGCGGATGGACGGCAGGGGAGGAATGTGTGGGGGTTGGTGCTGCATCCGACTCAGACCGCAGGGCCTTATTATAGGGTTGGGGCATTTGTCCTGTTTGGACATGCTGGGGGGCTTGGTCTTTTTGAGGCTGTGGATTGGCAAGAGGTGGAAATTGTATGAAGAGCATCTCGAAGTCACATTCAACTTATACAACTGAAACTACAATAAAAAGACATGATTTAAGGCGTAGCACACTGAATTCAGGTAATACTGAACTTGAACCATGGAGCTTGCGAGTCAGATCGACGCGCCACTGGTTGTGGTCAGACAGAAATAGCAATGCTAGTGCCACAGGCTCAGTGCTAGCATTTGGGCTTTCCTTTTGGCTCGGCTTGGAAGAGGCTAGATTGGCAACGGTGCATACGGTAGCGCACGTTCAGCCCCCAAATAACAGGTTCAACCGCCGAGCTGAAAAGGGGTCATGTCAGCGCATTCCCGCTTCTTCAGCAATTTCAAGCCAGCCCATTCGAACCACCTTCCTCTCGCCCTGCGCCCTCGCTGCCGACTAAAAATGCGTGTTCCCAAGACTGTAAGCAGCTAATCCATCCGTATGTTCATCGCGGCTCCTAACTCACAGTACTTACAGATGACCGTCGCCTGCATTACCACCGCCGTCTGGGCCATCTCCCCCGATACACAAGCAGAAGGTGTGCTGCATCGCAGATCTTGTGCGTATCCCAGCTACGAAAGCTGCTTCAACACGCTCAAAGCCGGATGCGTCAATCAGTGCAAGGAGAAGCCGATGGACAGGTGGCGTGTGTGTATCAGCTGGTGTGAGGGGGATATCAAGAAGAATTGCGCATTCTTTGGGTGTCAGCCGGGGAACTGAGAGGTAGCAGATGAAGAAAGACCGAGAAGGCGTTGGGTTGGAGGTGCTGGAAGGTCCAGGGCTCGACATGCAAGGCATCGAACGTCAACTTCGGTTGGTGCCCTGACAACTGTCATATGAAAGAGTGGATTTTACAATCAGCTGGCCAGAAAGCACGCAACAATGGGTGGGAGTCACACAAGCCGCGTAGATCAATTTCAACCGCAATGTGTGCTCAAGTCTAGGTCACGGTATGTGCCACTGCCTCCAACAAGTGAGCACCACCACCACCAGTGGCTTGCATCCGTACACCATCAATCGGCGGTCCAGCCATTCTTGGCGTTCGACACTGACCGAATGAGATACTGTCAAACAGTCCTCTCTGACAGAAACTTGATTTTTCTCTCAATGTCAGCTCAACCCCGCATCTCCAATGAAATATCCCCCACAGGGTGCCCCAGAACATGAAGACACGTCTTTGCGACGCCCACCAAGGAGAGCGTACCTACCTACCTACATATTCCGAGTCCTTGAAACTTGAAAACAAATTCGTCACCGCCAAAGCACAGCAGGATGCAGTCGCAACCCACAACCCCCCCGCTCGGCGGCGGGCTTCCAAAATACCAGTATGCACCTCTTCCAACACCAACCTCAATCCGGCTTCTCCACGTGCAGCCCCGGTCAGAAACCGCACCGTCTACCGTCCGCTGCAATGTCCAACTCGTCGACCTCAACGACAGCAACAACAACATCGACTTCAACGCCCTCTCCTACACATGGGGGAATCCCGTCACGGTCTCCGAGACATCCTGCAGCGACATCATGCGCAGCATAACAGCCCAGAACTTCGCCGACTTCGGTCTCGTCGCGATCCGGCCGCGGCGCGATCTCCCTGTCGGGATGCGGGGAATCGCCCTGGATGACGGTGACTTTGTCGAGTTTCTGAACGAAAACCCGTGGATTCCACACGAGAGCGTGCAATGGGACATTTCAGCCACGCGTCGGATCGAGTGTGACGGGCAGAGTCTTGACGTAGGGGAGAGTTTGTATGGGATGCTGGAATACCTGGGCTTTGTCAAGGCGCAGAAGGAGTGGAACGCGGAGTGTGAAGTCAGCGAGAGGCAGGAGCGGGACCTGCGCAAGCCGGTATGGATCGATGCGATTTGTATTAACCAGGGCGACTTGGAGGAGCGGAAGGCACAGGTGATGCTAATGAGCAGGATCTTCCGATCGGCCGCGACTGTCGTTGGCTGGTTGGGGCGCAAAGATCGGCTGGGAAAGCTGTTTGTCAAAGCGGCACTGGCTCTATGCGAGTTCCAGGCCGTGGCCCAGCCCAAGCCAGTAGCGTCCCTCCGGGATGTCCCGGGCATGACGACCAGCCTCTGGTTTTCGGTGTTCGCTTGGATGCAGAGGCTTTGGTTTCGGCGTGCCTGGGTGGCGCAGGAGGTTGTTTTCGCCAAGAGACTCGTCCTCTTTGCTGGCTTTAACAACGGCTCGTCGATGAGCATGCCGTGGGAGACGTTCGCCCAGACCATTACATTTCTCCACCAGACCGGCTTGGCGCAGGAATTGAACACGCTCGGCCAGACACTCTTGGCCAGGCAGCCGCTGCAACGGGATGTGAGAAGACTGTACCAAGACGACCTCGTCCTGGAGATTCTGGGTAGCCGTAGAGCCAACGGGAACGCTGCGGCTCCCGTCCTCAAAACTCGGCCTGCAGATGCCTACGCCTTCGTCCTGAGCGTCCAGGAGATGAGAGAACGTCTCGGCATCTCTGTTTCCAACGGCCGTCTTGTCCACGACAGCCAGTCCCCCTTAAATCACCCTACCGAATTGACAGCCCAGGGGTACCTAGGTTCCATGACATCATACGGAGCCACACTGACGATGCAAGGACCCCAGCTGGGGGAATGGAGCGATAGGATGTCCGAGAAGCAGAAGATGATCGCCCTCATCCGCTATAGGGCTGTCACTCAGAAGAACAAACTGGCCTTTGGCTTGGTGAGCAGCGCGGGCAAGGGCTTCATTGCCGAGTGGCACCGGCCGCTGCGTCTCCTCGAGAGCTTGTCCGCATTTCGGAGCTGCAGCTCGACGGATCCCCGGGACAAGGTCTATGCCTTTCTGGGCATCGCGACTGAGAACCTCGGTATCATTCCGGACTACGCCGTCACCGCGGTAGACGCCTTTCTGGCCACGTCCAAGGCCATATTAACTTCGAGTGGATCCCTGGAGCTACTCTCCCACATCCAGGACCCCACAGACACGCGCACCCAAGGGTTGCCAAGCTGGGTTCCCGACTTTTCGGTCCCCCTTGGGAAGCTCGCTCTTACCGACTACCAGTCCATTGCGTTCCACGCGTCCGGTAAGAGACGACAGGCTCGCGTCGAGATAGAGAGCGACTTGGTGCTGCTCGTAGATGGCTGCAAAATCGACAACGTGGACCAGGTATTCCGAATCGACACCCAAGACGCAGCAACCAGCATCTTACGCTTCGGCTTGGCCATCCCAACGCCCTATCCCCTTGTCAGCTCTGGTTTGGGCCTTCGAGCAACATTCGAGGACTTCCCTATCCTGTTTTCGGAAACACATGCAGAGGCTATCGCCGAGATGCAGCCTCACTGGCCCGACGCCAAGCTGTACGTAGCTATTGGCGGGTCTCCGGTCGAAGTGCCATTTCGCGAAGCCCCCAACACAGATACAGAGGCCAGTGCCTCAGCCACCGAAACCGGCCCGGGGAAAGATGTCGAGACCGGGCCACCCAAACAGCAGGAGACACCTCCGTCCTCATCCTCAATCCTATGGCAAACAGTCACCGCCGACGGCTGGCGAAACCACGACGACCTGGTCCCCGAAGGCGATTCCAACATCCGCGTGACAGGCGAATCCTTCTCAGACTGGCTTCTCTGCTCCATCCTCGACTCCTACCGCCTCGGCACCCAGACCATCGAGCCGATGCTTTCCTTTCCCTCGCCGGGGTCTGCAGACAGCGCTGGAGAACAAGAAGCCCGCGGAATAGACGCCAAAAAGCGGTACCTCTCAACTCGAATACGCCCCAAACTCGACGCGTGGCTGGATCTCAGTGTCGGCGTCGCCCCTGGGGTAAGTGTGGCCAGCAGCTTTGACCACCCCAACGTGGCAGGCACTCTTGACGCTGCTTCGGCGGACATATCCGCGTGGTTCGGACTTTACGTCGGCGTCGCCGAAGAGCTCTTTCGAGCGTACGCGGCGTACCCTGAGATGGGGCTCCTGTGGGACAAGGAGCGGCGGGGTTTGGACCCGAACCTCCCCGGGGCGTTGGAACTGCTGGCGTATCAGTTTGAGCTTGACTCTCGGAGCGGGAAGAACAAAGATAAGGGAAATCAAGGTAGTAATGCTAGCGGTGACTTGGACAACACTAGGGTGGACAGCAGCGGCCGACCTCGGGGCTTGGAGGCTGGTAGCAGTGGTGGCGATAGGACTTTTTCTTCCATGGGAGATACAAAGAATTTGTTTGACGAGGCCAAGAGACGCCGCGTCACCGACTTCGAGACACGTATGGGCGAAGGCATTACCGGTCGGTGTATGCTGGCGACGAAGGGTGGGCTGGTAGGGCTTGGACCGAAGTCTATGAGCGTGGAGTTGGGCGACCAGATCTGGTTACTGCGGGGGGCAAGCGTGCCTTTTGTCCTGCGGCCTGCTGGCGACGGAAGGTTTCGCGTCGTGGGCGAGGCTTTCGTCTATGGCATTATGCGAGGGGAGGCGGTCCCGTTGAGTGCTGACGGCTTTGTCACGTTGTCATTGGTGTGAGAGGTGAGTGAGGCTTATTTGATCGGTTCTGGTGTCGGCAACTGAGGTGTGGCAAGGCAGGTGGGTACCTTGAGTAGGGGGTGTTACTTTACAGGACAAACGGTTTTATTTTTTGCCTCGGACCTGCCCCAGCCAGACGAGAGAAGGATTTAGTGACATCAGAGACTTCATGACAGCTTTACTGCTACTCTAGGTAAGGTACTGTGACATGCATATATCCCTCCAGTTCACAGGTTCCAGATACCTGGTGGTGAGGGTTCCAATGAAAGTAGGCGTGCGGGAGTAGTGCGCTACTTAGGAGAGTTTGGAGTTATCGGCGATGCTTCTTCACGCCAGCCCTATTTGGTAGTCCTCCGGTATAATCCTCGAACCCCCGTTTGGGTGTCAGTTGGTCGAGAATTGGACAATGATTGTCCAGTGGCCACCGAGCAACTCATGCCAGCGGAAGGATAATACCCAAGACGCTTTTGAAAAAGGTCTTGCGAGTCGCCATTGACACTTCCATGCCCTTGAAAAAGGTCAAACAAGGATGTTGATGGCGATTGTGAATTTGGCGGCCACGATAATATCCTTCGGCGTCAACATGCGAGTCGTCGTATCGGCCGAGCATTGTTCCGTGTGCGATAAACGTCTCCAGTGCCTGGAGATAACTTCGCTCGCTTACGTCGACAGATGGTATGTCAGCCGCAATGGCTATCAGCCTATCCAACACGTATTCTGATTCAAGGATGACGTTGGGGTCCGCATCGTGCCGAAGGAAAATCTGAAAGAAGTCAAGCTCCAGCGCTGAAAACAACCTAGATCCGGGGCAAGCTCGAAGAATCCCCCCTCAGTCACACCAGGGAAGCCAGTCTGACAGCAAGCTTGACCAGATTGTATCTTCAGTCCCGGGGATGAATTGGTTGGGGCAGCATCCGCTGTTCAAGACGGATGCAAGTCTCTTGGGGGCCTCAGGCAACCAAGATGTTGATGTAGGGGGTGGAAGTTGCAGAACGACGAGGATGCTGGGTTCTGGGAAGCAGCTGAGGTAGCCGGGGTCTTTGAGGAGCTTACGGCTAAGGTAAGGTGTTAGCCCTGGTAGATAGAGGACGCATTGTCGGAACAGCTGCATGGCATCTGACTCCCGGGCTTCTAGTGTTGATGACTGGATAGAACGCAGGAGTACTCTTGTCAGCATAGCGTGGCCAACATTATCGATTGCCTCGTCTAGGTGGCTCTTTTGAACGAGCTGGCAGTCGGACTCCGCCCTGGCGGTATAGATGAGGGCTTCCTCAACTAGACCGTAACAACGGAGATTAGAGGGCGCAATAAACGCTTCCGTTTTGACACAGACGGTGTAGGCCTTTAGAATGGCTAGGTTCGGGCTGAAGTCGTCTGCCGTGTTGCGGTCGAGAAAGGTCGACATCTCGCGTGTGCGTAGGAAGTCAGCGACAGTGCGATAGAGGAAATCGATAGCACCGTTAGATTTCATCTCCAAGAGGCTCCGGCAACGTCCGTTGAGGCGCCTGGCAATATTGTCGCAAGCTCGTAGGGCTAGGCTGTCTCCATCTAGGGGTAGAAAGGGGTCTTCCGAGTCGCCGAGATCGCTATTGATATCGCCAGCTTCGTCTTCCGCCTCGTCATGGAAGCTGTAGATCAGAGCATCCAGGGATCCCCCCCCCTCCTCGCGAGTGTAATCCGCAGCATTTCTGCCATCCTTTGGCGGTGGAACTCAGGCACAGACTGAACAATTTGCATAAAGAAAGGCTCAAGGTCGCTGGGAAAACTGTCTAGCCGTTTGCGAAGCTCTGAGAATGTATCGTAGTTGGAAAGACCCTCTCTCAGGAGGTTGATGACGAGGACGACCCATAAAAATACGCCCTGGGCCTTCTCGGTAATGGCGCTGACGAGAGCATGAGCTCGGGCCGTCTCAGACCCCATCCCTCTCCATCGTGGATGCCGGTGCAGCCGGTCATGTACGTACTCTGTGATGTCTCTTCTGGTGAGCTCATGGATGTAGATTTTCCGCCGTTCGTCTTTGCCAAATGATTCCTCGAAAATATTCCAGGGGCGGCTCGACACAGAGCTTGAGGCTCGGCGAGCCTGCCATGGACAACAAGCTCTCGCAGAAGTCGATGTGCTCGCCGTCGAACTCATCCAGGCCGTCGATAAAAAAACAGAACTTGCAAGGAATCTGGACCTGAGTAACCAAGGTGTGAATGGCAGACCGCATTTCGCCGGTCGTCCATGGCGAGTTCGCTTTACCCCCCCACCGCGCAGGGAAAGCTACTTGGATCAAATCGGGGCAGCGGCTGAAGATGTCGTAAAGCAAACTTTGCAGCAGGCCCTCCTGAGACTTTTGCATCGTTGTCCCGGAGATCCAGAAATAGTGGCTCGCAATGAACACTGGCCGCGGACCCCCCCACCTTGACAATGCTTCATGCGTCAAGGGGTGACCAGACACAAATTTCATGAATGTCGACTTCCCTGATCCGGGCTTCCCTGACACCCAGAATATACCGCCATCGTTCTTTAGCCAGTCAAACAGGCCGGACTTTTCAAGGTCTGCTGCTTCCATCTCTTGCGGGGCAGAAGAAGCGGAGAGGCCGTGAAATGCCCATTGGAATGTCTGTTTGTAAGCCTCCGGTATAGCACCATAGCGGACAGTGCGAGCTTCAAAGCTCAGGCTTCGCATTACTCGGAGGTCATTTGCTACATGTTTCTCCGACAGTGATACGTTCGCCATCATCTGCTCAAGGCCCGATATTTGCGTCGCTGAGGCCGTTGCCGCATCACCCTCGCCGATTGCGATGAGCTTTTCCAGCATCGACTCAACATTCTTCAGTTGCGTGGACTGCTGAAGCCCCAGGCGGTGACTCTCCCTCCTGAAATCGGCCAGATTATTGTTGTGGATGTTGTGATATATCCTCCAAGTACGATGAGACTCGGACCGCTAGCAGCAGAGTGGAATGTCATATGGTCGGACTTACATCGAGATATTGCACATCTCCATCAGGACAACTGCCTGCAATCGCCTCATCCGCTCCTCTACCTGGTCGACTTCCCCCTTCTTCAGCCCCAATCTCACCGCCGCAGCGATGGTACCGCGCCGCGAATTGGGGTTGTAGCGAGTCTTGACTCGCTCCACAATACTCAAAATGCCGGCGCACTCTCCATTGCACCCCTCCAACAGAGACGACAGGCGCTGATACGACCCCAGCAACGTCGGGAACAGCGATCTGGTGACTTCGCGCCTCTCGCCCAGTTCCAAAAGCTGCTCGAACGTAAGTCGGTCATCGTCGACCCCCACCGGCTGCATCTGGAGCCCAATCGATCGCTTCGCGAGCTGATGCGCCGCGTTCAGTCGCTCGTTTTGCGCGCATAGCTTGGTACACACATCCTCGAGGCTTGCGATGTCGGAGGGGAGGCCCGAAACTGAATCGCTAGTGGCGAGGAGGACAGCCACGACCTTGGATGTGAAGGATGCGAACTGCACGACCGCTGCCGCGAGACCGAGAGCCGAGACGGGATCCATGACGACTGGAACACCCCAGTTTCTTTCGAGTATCGTCTGTTCAAATGGTTGTGAACGGGAGAGGGTGCCCTTGCGTCTTGCTGCTGCCCAAGCCGGAGGGTCGGGATTTTGTTTCTGCTGCACGCTGTCGTGTGGCAGTTGGGCTATCTTTGAGGCCCCCCGAATTGGGCTTAGATGTGAGGTTGGGAGAAAACGCCGCATGTACCCATTGTGATGTCGGCGCAGCACTCGGCGCTTGTGAGGTGGCTTCCATTGTTTATGGCTTGAAGTACTAGTACTTCCGTATCGAAGACCATTATCAATTTCAAGTCCATTTAAAACGCTACACGCACCTTCAAAACACACAAGGTAGTTTATCAATCGGTAAATCTAAGGTCAGCTTCCGTAAAATTTGTGATGGTTTTCGTTGATGCCGACTGGGGTTGTGGTAACAGTCAAGGCGGTGCTTCACGTTCACTCAACGTTGAAAAGTGTCACCGCGACAAGCACCCCGCACAGGGTGATGTCACCTCACCATGCGATTCCCCCATTCTTTCTGCACTGCCTCCGCCAGCCACAGTGTGGTGCACTACCGCGCTTTCTTTTTTTTTTTTTGGATTCGCGAGTTGCTCGTAACCCTTCAGACAAAAATCCGACCTATTATCTAGGTAGATCCCTAGGTATGTAGCCCTTACATCACAAACTCTGTAATGTACCAAAGTTGCGTGATCTTTATAAAAGAGGACGACGTCTTCTTGCACTCCCTATGGCCCCCCACACATAAACCCAACCGTACCCAAAGCCTAAATTTTGATACGATCGGCCCTATCGCATTCTATATAGGCATTGCTGCATGTTCAAGAGGCGAACCTATTCTAATGCAGCCAAGGCCTCTCATGACGCAGTCAAGGTCTCTCATAATGCGGGGAGGGTCCGGTAAATAGCTCTCTACCTCACAGGGCTACGTAGTGTATAGGGTCATAGTGCAAGTAAGACAAACGCTCTGGTATAGTGCAAAGAGGTGCTCTCTTGCATGCTAAGTATTACACGACTGCAGCTGTTTCTTTCCAGGGGACTTTCTAAGTGGGTAAAATTGGATAACATTGCTTTTATCCCGTGCCTTTCTACAGTACCGTACAATCATAAGTACACCATCTGATTCTACACTAACCAAGCCGGTGCTCAATCCCAAACCTAGACCCAGACCCAATCCTAACAGAAAAATCCCAATCCCAATCCCAATCCCAAAACCAATCCGTCCCAGCCGTTCTACCCTTTATGATTTCTAAATCATTTATCCTTTTTTCATCATCCTTCACACAGCTACATGTATCAAACAGCCCCGTCCCCCCTCGCAACCCCTTTCCTATCTCCTTTCCCCTCAACCTCGGTTTCCCTCTCCGTCCCTGTCCCCATCTCATCCTCCTCCCTAACCAACCCCACCCTCGACTCCCCCCTTTCCCTCTCGCCCTTCCTCTCCGACATCTCAAACTCCTCCAACTGCCGATCCACCTCGCGATCCATCTCCTTCAGCGTAACAATCACACTTACCTCCCTCTTGACCCGCACCACCCGCTCCTCGCCACTCCCACCGCCCGTCTCAGAGAACAGCTTACTTGCCCCGGTGCGAGACCGGGATATCCCGGTGTGCCGCGTGATGTAGCTGGCGAGAAAGCCGGGCGCAAGTTTCTTGAAGAGGGGCCGCATAGGGGGGACGGAGATGCAGATTATGCCGAGGGAGCATTCGACTATGGTCATGTTTAGGGGGGAGGCGAGATAATATGTCACGTCTAGACCGTGGACTTCGCGAAGGATGACGATGCGGACGATGCTTGCGGCGAGGGCGCTGGGGGGTGTTAGTGAGGGTTGGGATGGGAAATGAGAGGGAGGAACTTACATGAATCCAACGCCGAAGAGCACGCAGATCACCAACCGCTGGCGCAGGGGGAGGCTCAACGACCAGAAGAATGGCAGCGGCACGACGACGAGCACCACATCCGCAAGTGTGCTAATGCCCGCATTGGCGTACAGAAAGTTGACGAAAGGGATGCACTCCCCCTCAACGGTAAAGTCCCATGCCGTCTGCACGGGGTGGCACTGGAAGATGGTGACGAAGATGGCGCTGATGCCGATGCCGGTGCACACTGCGGCCGTTGCGTAGAGGATGCGGCGCAACGTTTCATCGGGAAAGATACGTAGGTACGACACGATGATGGACAGCTTAGTGAAGGCCGTGCCGGCGGCGTAGAACACGTGGGCAACGTACATGAGCTGCACGCAGTTCTTGACCAGGGAGATGACGTTGTCGAAGGGCAGCGGGAGGTTCCACACGTGCATGCCCAGGCCGTACTGCGTTGCGGCGATGGAGGTGGCCGACGATACCAAGGTGAAGATGGCGGCGAAGATGGCCAGGACGTCGTCGGCAAAGAACTGGCCGGTGATGTGGGCGCGGGTGAAGATTCGCAGGCCCATGACCAGACTGACCAGCACCATGAAGGTGACGTTGACTTGCCATACCATGGACGTCAGGCTGGACTTGTCATTGAGATCGTACTTGGCGAGCTCCTCAGCACTCGGGATGACATCAGTGATGTCTCGCTTTGCGTAGCCGAACATGGCTCATGTCGTGTCCCAACTCGGAAGAGAGTTGCTGTCGTCGATATGGCGTAGAGTGGAGTGTTGACGCGGCATCACTCGTCCCAGGGGGAAAGCCAGCAGGGAGAGCAAGCTGCGGGTGCGGCAGCAGAAAAGGAAAAACGACGGACCATCGAACGGGAACCGCCAGCCTGGGCTTGGCCGACATGCCGTCCATGCTCCCGCGTGGCATCGCGCTTTGACGGACCCCCGTGGTTGGGGAGCATTGATGAATCCGTGTGGCGTTCGTCGGTCCCTCAGATCGAAAGTTTCGGGACCTTTGGCTCCCTTTTAGTCCCTTTCGGCGGGCTTTGGATGTGGACTGCAGGGGTCGCAGCGCATCACATCGAGTATTGGGCGCCACCGCGGCGGGACGACGGCACAGCCTACAGATTCGGCCGGGTCCCCCTGCGCCGACGCTGCAGTCGGCTGCGCGATCAGCTCCGCGGCGCGGTAGTGTGGACCTGGGATTGGACACCACTGTCGCCGCCGGCCGGGCCCAACTCAGCCCATCGTTCGGCACCAGCGTGCCATTCCCGCCTCACACCTCCACAATCTCACAATCTCTTCAGCGAGCAACGCTTGCGTTCCTTGCCCTGGCGACCCCCAACATCGCCGACGAGGCGCGCCCTCGGCAGCTCCCCCCTACTACGGCCACAACAAAAACACCCGTGCGTGCGCTGCATGTTCTCTGCGCATTCTCGACGCCAGCTGCATCCACCCCACGGACTCTCGACGCACCGCACGCACGTTCAAGTCTGGTTTCATTTCAGCTGCTTCCTCATCTTCCACCACTCAGCAATTACCGACCGGCGGTTGGGCTGCGGTCACACCGCAGATTACCAACACTTACCAACACGTTGCACACGCGTGCGCGCTTTCCATGCAGCAGAACCAGAAGCGAACAAGAAAAACAGAGAGACGCGACGATGGAACTGCGGTTGAGTTGAAACGCTCCTCTCTAAATCAGCAAATCAGCAAAGAGACCCTCGCATCTCAGCAAAGACAGGAATAGAACACCCACTCATACCTCGCAGGTAGCACCGAAACGTCACAACCTGGTAGGCACCTTGGGGAGGAGGGTCCTTCCCGACAGACCGGACGGGGCAGGCGCACGGAGGGGCACGTCGCAGCGGCCAACAGGCGCGCTCAGACGCCGGTGTGCAAGCGGGTCCTTGGCTCGCTGCTGCCAGAATTTGCCAGAACCAAAAATCCTGGTCGGTCGCGGCTGCAGTGCACGCAAACAGCCCAGATCCGAGAGCGATTCTTCTTGGTTCTGCTGCACTGCTTCAGACCCAGACCAGGCCCAGGTGAGCTGAGGTGAGTTGAGGTGGTGAGGTAAGGTACCAAGCTTGGCATTCCACGTGCCCTGGGTTTCAAGCTTATTGCCAGGTACCTACACAGCAGGGTGCGCTTGCAAGGAGGGGAAAAATAACGCTAATTTCTGACAAGGGCCGCGAACTGAGACGAGATGGGGTAAACGTTTGAATTGTGGACCGAAAGTCGCTCAGGCTTTGAATTGGCGACGGTTGAGGCTGGAGGCCGCGGACGGGATCTCAAGCCCACCACACCCACTTCGCATGCGGCAGGGCCGGGTGGTGTAAAGCCACAGTGACAGAGGGGAAATAACGTGGGGGGAAAGCTCGATTCTTGAGATTGCGAAGCTTTTTGGGGAGTGCGGGAGGCTCGAACGGGAGATGCTGTTGGTTGGGGGCTGAGAAACCCCACCATCGCCAACGTTGCGGCGTGCCAGTGTCGCGACGCCCGACCCCCCGCCGTCGTCTGGGGTGTGCGGCGAACTCATCACCCATGACGGCCGGCGCAGGCCTCTACAAGGTAGACATCGATGGCCCTGGAAAATGCGAGCAAGCACCTCGACGGGCTGCTTCAGTTCCATCTTAACAGCCGGCAATCTGTGCGTTCTGTCACAGTACCTACCACCCGAACCGAGCCGAAGAGATGCACGTCTGCTCAGACGCCTAGGCAGACAAGTTCTCACCACTGCGATTTGTCAAAAGCTTTGGGCGTAATGCAGACGTTCGAGGTGTGCGGCTGTTTGCTACCACTGCTACTGCGCCAAGTTGAACCTCGGGCTGTTGGCGGTCGGACTTGAAAGCGATGAGAGTCGAAGAACAGGACACCAACTGGAAGAAGTTCCATGGGTTGAGGATCAAAAGCTAGGGGGGGTTATACTTCCGAAAATCGGCGAGCTTGAATTTCTTTGCGCGGCAGTCACGGTAGGTTTGGAAGGCGTGGTCGTTCTCACTCGAATTCAGACCAAAACTCACGCGGGAAGGGCGGATGTTTCTAACCCGCCGGCTCAAGGCTAGCGGTTCACCCACGTGGCTCCGTGCTTCGCTGGCTGCAAGAGTTGCCATGACTCGGAGTTCATATTGGTCTCTCATTCCCTGCAGTGCCGTTCTCCGACACTGCAAACATGGGTCCTTCTCTGACCACCGTGTTTCGCTCAGACGCTGACTTGCCGACCGTGACGCAATCCAAGGCGTATTCAGCGTCTCGACACTGCCCCGGTATGTACAGCGAACTTGGAAGAAGGCCAGAATTTCCGGTCTTGTATTTTTTTTCATTGCTGCATTGACTGTTTAGCTGACCGCTCGATCGTCAGCTCAACCTCGAGTTTCCTCTCGAGTCGACTCCGTCCCGCCCTCCCCGCGCTAGGGCTTCTATCCGCCTCTGCACCATCTCCTCTTCGGCATCCAAGTCCTGCAGCCGCAGCAGTCTCTCCCTTGCTATCGCTATCTGCGACTGTCTCTGGCGCAGGACTTCCAGCTCCGACCTGTCGCTGTGATCGGCCACGGGTCAGGCCGGCGCTTCGGGGACAGTTAACATATCCATGTTTGTGGGTGAAGCCGCCATCTCTGACCTGCTGCCGTGATCAGTCCCTGGCGATGGCTGCCAGTGCGTTTCGGAAATGGCCAACGAATCGTAACCCTTATTTGGGGTTAGGCCGGCCAGCTCGGGGGTGTAAGAGTGTGGCTGGGCCACGTGCATCAGGCCGCTCCCACCATGTCTAGGGAGCTCGTACAAGGCGGTTGACTGAGTGGGCGGGTGAAACTTTGGTGGTGCTGTTTCGACTCGCTCGACCTCCGGCGGCGCATCATGCTCGGCCTGGCTACTCCGTCGCCGACGCAGGATGAAGAAGACTAACGCGGCGAGGAGGGCGAAGGCAGCCGCTCCTCCTACAGCAATGCCGGCGATGACACCAGAGGACAGCCCGTTTCCACCGCCCGTGTCTGTCGGAGCACCAGTCTCGGTCTGCTTCGGGCCATCGGTCTGGGAGCTCGGAGGGGTTGTCGTGGCGAGAGGGGAGGACTGCATTGTTGTGCCGACGACAACGCCGGGGATGGGGAGAGTTGCGAGGTTGACAAGATCGCTCGAGGCGAAGCGAATGGCGATGATGGGCGCCGTTATTAGACTGCTGCTTGCGCTTGTGCCGTGCAGATAGTACCCTATGCTCTGCGCACAACTGTAGCTCCTGCGTCCGGTTCTACGTTAGAACTGTGCACTTTGCCGAGGATAAGCTGTAAGAGGCGTCTTAGAGCGCACTTACGAGGGCAGGCAGTTCCATGCTTGCTCGCCCGGTGTCGGCGTTAGGCCTTGGATGACGTCGTACCAGGTGCAGGCGGCTGTGTATCCGATGGGACAAATACCCGGCGATTGGTATAGAATGGTCTTGTCGCCGGATGCCTCCTACCAACCTAGCGGACCGCATGATGACGACGGCGTCACCAGGTTGGTGCCCACCCCATCCGAGTTGGTGAAGTACCCCGGTCCGTAGTGTATGAGCGTCAAAGGACCGCATGGTAGCGACCATGGCGTCGTCTGAGGTCGGTAAAGTGCCGTCGATGTCGCACTCGCCGTCGCCATGTCGTTGATGTATTGATGCAGCGTCCGTTTGTGGTTGTTTGACGACAAAACCACGCCCGCGACATTTTGCAGAAGGGGACCAATGTTGGCACGAAAGACCGCAATCTGGAATATTGACGCCATGCTCTTGGCCGTCCAATCGATGGGACGTGGCGTTGAAAGGGGCTGCGCCAACCCAAACACGGAGGTCAGGCTTGCGATATTGTCAGGGGTATTTCTACTTCGTACCCCATTGGGCACTTTGGCTTTCGAGCTGAATGGAGCCCCTACACACTCCGCCGTCAACACCAACTTCACCTCGCACTTCCACCAAGAAAGACGGGACGCGTAATGGAACATACTGATAGCAAGAGAACCGGGCCCCACATGTCTCTTGACTGGCGGGCGAGTTGAAGTGTAGGTAACCACCCCTGAACCCAAATAAGGTACTACGCATTGGCGGGGTCTTGTCTGTTTCTATCACGCAATCATAACTGCTTGCCATGCGAACCCGGAAGCTTGATCGAGTCTTCATCCAACCTAATCCCCGGGCGGCTTCTTATAAGCTCTACTTAACAAACTTCAGGGTTACAGACCGAGCATTTGGCTGTCAAGGTCCACAGACATAAAGCTTGATATTGACCGAATATATAATTTCCAGCGCCAGCGTTGTCTGCGACCCAAACTATGACTTTCTCTCCATTTTTCAACATTGCAGAGGCTCACTTGCGCCCCCATTGTCGACGTCATGTCTTCACCATGGCATACCTTGTCTACCGAAATCCGGTTCCGTATCTTGGAAGCCCTGAAGCAAGACGGTAGCACGCTGGCACGCCTGGCCACCGTGTCTCCAGAGTGGCAAACTGAACTCGAGCGAAAAACATTTGCCAGGATCAGACTTACACCATCGCGTCTCGCCAAGTTCAGTTTGATGACTCATCGAAATCGGGCCCTGTTTCGCTATATCTGGTTCTGCCTGGAACTTGATTGCCCTGATTGCACAAAGTGCACCACCTATTCAATGTACGCACCATATAGAGAGGATGCTACTGCCAAGGAAATCAAGAACCGGAGTGCTATCGCCACAGCATTCCAGAGCCTGTTTAACACTCTCAGCACCTGGGAGCGCAACGGTGAGTTGATTCTCGATATCAACATCCACCCGCCGAGCAGCTCGGACCAGTGGCTGAAATCCATGACCGCCATGTCCGACGGCGCTGATCTTCAACCCTCGGTTCCCAGTATCACGAGCGTAGAGGAGTTGCACGACAGGTACAGGACGTTTTGTCATCTGCATAGTGATCGGCAATGGTGGAAACAGCTGCCATCTGTTCCGGCGGTAACCAGCATTCTTCTCCGGCAGCAGAACCGCTGGAGATGGAATCCCGGCTCGGTTGCATCCATTTGTTCCCGTCTGCCCGGAGTCGAGGAAATTCACTACGAGCCCTGGAGGGAATGGCAACACGATTTGTGGTTAAGAGACATTGGTGATATCTATTCCTAGTGTTCCTACTAGTAGGTTGCATGAGCCAGTAACTTTGTTGCTGACAATGCCACTTATTAGAACTCCAAAATCTTTTCCGGTCCACAATTGACTACCCTAACCTTAAACGACTGGTGGTCTTCGAAAACTTTAACTACGAGTCCTTGGCCGTGTTCTCCAAAGTCATAGTTCGCGACACAGATCGAGCGGTTGCACGGGCGCTTGGATTCACCAGCCTCAAGCTCGAGCATCTCGCAGCCTCCTTTCTCGTGGATGCGGACCATTTCTTCAGCGGGATGGAACCGAACTGGCAGTGGTCAAATCTGACATGGCTGGTGATTACCTCAAACCTATTCACGCCCGATGTGGACAACACAGATGATATCGGAGATATGCTCCGGGGCGCAGCGGCAGCGGCCATGAACATGCCGCGATTGGAAACATTGGAGATTTGGAACGGAAGAAAGAGGCTCGCAGGCCTCTTCAAGTATCAGCCACTGCGAGACACGCGAAAGGGTAGGATTACTTGGAGAGGTACTTGGGAGTTAGCTATAGGACCATCGGTTGTCGAAGCTTGGGCAGCTGTTGTGCGTCAGAAGTATGACGAGAATTGGAGTCTTGAGCTGGTTCAGGAACGGCTGGATGAGGCGGTTATCAAGTCCCATGCGGATGCGATTGAGCGCTTGATGCTGTCGGGACAGGTGATTCGGCCTGTTTCGTTGCAGCAGATAAGGGGAGAGCAAGAGGCTTTGGCGTATTTTGGCGTCGACGTGCAGGTGCCCGCGCAGGGGTTTCGGAGGAATGATGTCTTCCTGATTTTGGATGGATACGTAATGGAAGAAGAGCGCATGGAACACCCCGTCTTGAGCTCTCATCGGCCTGTAATTCTTGCTAGGGAACTTCCTCGCGACAAGATCCGGACGGGGGAGTCTGTGGCGGATTTGACGACTCTCCCGCCGCACACTGTGGATTTACCAACAAGGGAACATTGAAATCAGCGTGCTTTGTCACCTACTTGCTTAGCTACCTAATTCATAGTTCCCCCAACCACCAAACTAGAATGCCGTTTCCACTGTAGAAACGTTTCTTACAACCCCCTCAACATCGGAGGAGGCCTGACATTCTCAGGGAACGTCGCCTCCCACTACAGTTGTCGTCCACGGTCGAGGGGGTGTTGGAAAGAGCGCAGTGGTACTCGAGGTTGCACACCAATTTAAGTCACAGCAGAAGTTCGACGCCATATTCTGGGTCCAGGCGGAGAGGAAGGACCTAATCCGCGAGTCGTTTTCCAAGATCGCTCAGGTTTTGGGCCTGGAGGGCGCGATAGACAGTTCGGATGACGACTGCAATTTTATGCTGGTCCAACAATGGCTTGGGGAGACTGGTATGTTCACCTCGCGGGTAGGCATTGACCTTCAAATTCGTCTAGCTCGATCTTGGCTGTTGATCTACGACAACGTCGACGATTTTTCCCTCCTCAAAAACTACTACCCTCTAGAGAACACAAAAGGCTTTGTCATCGTCACCACGCGCTTCCTCTTTCGCTCTATCCATATCCTTGGACGCACAATCCTGGTGGGGATCAAGAAGTTTGACCCAGTTACCAGCCTTCAGCTGTTCAACATCAGGAAGACACACGACGCGAAATGCGACGCCGGGGGCGAGGTTGGAGATACCCAGGATGTTCTGGGGGCCCTTGACGGGCTTGCGCTCGGCATCAAGCAAATCGCACACTACATTGGACAAAACAGCCTCAGAATATCGGCCTTCCAGGAGGAGTACAGCATGACACCACATTCCATTCTTGAACATGACATGTCCGGGTCTACAGCCACTGAGTCTATTGCATCGCTCTGGAGCTCACAGTTCGAGACCGCCGAGGATACGAATATGAATGCGTTCAAGCTGCTTGCCATGCTCTCACTTGCTCATGCTGACAACATCCCGCTGGAGTTGTTCCAGCTGGGGGAGCTAAAGAAAGAGGACTCGACCTCCACAACTGATGAATACGATCCGAGGCCCAGTCTTGAGACTAGATCCGAGATCGATTGGGTTTCATTCTGCAGAAGCCCTGTGAAGTAAGTCCGGCCCCAACATCTGAGCAGGGAGATAGACACTGAGGTTGACCCCGACCACCAGGTTGGATGAAGCCATCGACACACTCACAAACAACGCCCTCATTGATTACAACTGGGAAACAGGACTCCTCTCCATCCACCGACTTACACAGGAGACGTTCATTCACCAAGAAGACGCCCTCGGGTTCCTGATCCTCCAGAGGGCCTTCAACCATCTTCTGGGTCTTTTGGCTCGCAAATTCCCGTCGACTGATCAAGTCGCCCATTCTGACTACTGGGAACAATACACAAAATATACACCTCAGGTCTACGCTCTCGCACAAGCATATAAGAGATTCCATATCACAATCGGATCCATCCAGGTTTTCGTCAGCCTCCTCATCAATACCACATAGTACCTACAAGAGATCGGCTCCTCCCAGGAGTGTCTTCACTTGCTCGCCATTGCCGAGAGCGCCTGCATTGACAAACACAGTCTTGAGTATGCCTCTATCTGCAACACGTACGTAATAGTCGCCGTTGAACAGAACGACATGGAAATGGGCCAGGAGTATTCCAAAAAGGCGCTCGTGATCCGACGGGTCAAGCTCCCAGCCTTTGACATGAACCGCGCAGCGAGCTATGCCAACTATGCGAACTCGCTCATAAACGAGGGTGAATATGACAATGCGATTCGGTATATGGCTGCGGCGAGGGGGATATGGGTGAGAATGCCTGACGAGAGTAAAGTCTATACGGCGCTAGCGCAGATTGTCTTGGGAAGGACGTATGCCCTCAAGGGAGCGTTTGGGCAGGCGACTGAGCTGTTCCAGGAGGCAAAGAGGGTGTTAGTGAAGAGGCGTGACAAGGGGCTTCTGGTTGTGTAAGACGTAGTTCCCTCTACCTTAACCCCCAGCCCACTCAACCTTGCAGCAACGCAAACTGACAACCGGACACAGAGTACACTACGCATGGGGTTCAACCCTCATACGACAAGGCAAACCCTCCGAAGCGATGGCGATGTTCGACCTCGCATACAACACCGCAAAAACCCTCATGCCCAACAGCATGATCCTCAGCGCAATCCACTACAAACTCAGCATCGCACAGCTCGAGCTCGACCTCAAACATGAAGCGAAGTAACTGCCCCCTCCTTTTTTCCTCCCTGAGATAAAGTATACTAACCTGCACTATCAGAACCTCCTTCCACCGCTCCCTCACCCTCGCCCGCATGCAGCACCAAAACTCCAACCACACGAGCCATGCGGCCCGCGCAGTCCATCACTTCGCCGCCTTGTTTCTCCAAGACCCGGGTGCCACGGCGGATGAGCGGAAGGAAGCACTGAAGTTGCCGGATGAGTCGGCCAAGTTCAAGAGGGAGAAATGGGCCGAGGTAGTTAGGTTTGTTCCGAAGGGAGACTATAGTGAGGAGGAGAAGTGGGGTTGACTTGCTGCGGCGTGGTATCGCTAGGGTTTACTTGGTGGGAAAGGAGGGAAGGGGGCAAGGAAGTTTGGTCGTGTGCGGAGTGTTTCTGCGGTGGGTTGAGAGGTAACATAATTGCCAGTAGCTTCGCTGTTTGCAGTGCCTTGCAATTGACAGGCGAGCTACGGGATTGGTTTGTGCCATTCCTGAGATTTCCAGCAGTTGCATCAAGAATCTGGGATCTCGAGGGGTGAGAGAATTCCATTGTATTCAAAACCCTCATCCCTTTTTCAGCAATTGTCGAACTGCAGCGGCAGTTCTTGGCGCTCAGGCGCGCAGGCGCCTTACCGCTCCAGGCTAGGCTGGAGCGCAGGAGCCTTTCGTCATGTGCTCTCCTCACACACAGGGAGCTTTCTTTTGTATT
>Ga0247758_1000545_pt1 | contig 33001 bp, 24 predicted proteins | sample UWRJL156409C4_FD_180950 | JGI IMG/M metagenome (GOLD analysis project Ga0247758, IMG submission 180950) | Plant litter microbial communities from Arlington Agricultural Research Station in Wisconsin, United States - UWRJ-L156-409C-4 | ecosystem: Environmental > Terrestrial > Plant litter >... | reverse complement strand
TATGATTCGGAGGGGCTGCGGGGGAGGGAGGACGGGAGGGGTTTATTGGGTGTGCCGATGGGGGTGGAGAAGAGTCGGGTGAGGGAGACAGGGTACTGGCCGAGTAGGGTGTTTCGTTTCGTGTTCGCGTTACCGCTCATTGTCTTGTTGCCAATTGCGGTGCTGACACTGCTCCCTGGGCCGTGGCATCGGACGGGGAAGCTGAGCATGACGGCGTACCTTGGGGCATTGCTCAGCACTGTGAATCTGTTCGTGATGACGGTTATGTACGGGTATTACTCCGTGCGGGATGGGTGCAGATCGACCATCGTTCCGTGCATCTCGGCGACGTGGTACAAGATTATGACTGGCGTGTTTTGGGCCGCGGCGTTGGGGCTTGTTGTTGTGTCGGCTATCGAGACAAGGAGGACGCCTTGTGGGAGCTACACCACAGCGGGTAAACACATGGACGCATATTATTGCCCCGGGTTGGTGACTGTGGGAGGGATGGAGGGTAACTTCGGAGTGGCGAGGTGGACGAATGGGACTGTCGGGTTGCCGGAGGTAGAAAGGCGGGAGTTCGAGGTTTTGAACTTTGTTGGGTCTTGTCAGGGTGTGATTGGTGAAAGTAGCGGGTTCTATAATGTATCGGCATAGGAATTGAACAAGTTGAAAGCTATGGATGGGCGTCTCATCGTCAAGTTCTATTTCCCAGGTCTCCGAACCCCCAACGTAAAGAGACAAACGTTACTGGTCCTTCTCGTCTACCAGAGAGCTGGTGTCATCTTCCCACCCCTTCGTCTCCAGCCCAACGTCCACGACACGATGGGGACACCATGCCATGTCCCCAAACTGTCTTGCGGCCTGTATCACGTCTTTCCAGGTTCGTGATAAGGCGCGGGCGCCCGCTGTAGTTCCCGAACAACCATTCCACACACCCGGGATAGCAATTGGAATCAGGTCCTCTTTGTGACAAAGAACCAAAGTCCGATACGTCCAGTTAGTGCGACGCTCCCACCTCTGCGTGTCCCATTCGTGCGCGAGAGGCCGGTATGGGTGCGTATTGGCGATCACAGCTCGCGGTTCGACAACTCTTCTGTTTTTCGGTCTATCCACCGTGTAAGAAAGGCAAGGCCTGACCGTCCACTCCCCAAATTTTGCACCAAGCAAGCTCAGCTCCGGCGTCTTGTACACCCCGAGCACTCCATGGTCGGCCTCGTCCTGTCCAGCACTAGCCGCAATCGTGAATGACGCACGGGCGAATATCTCGGGCAGTTGCGCCAGTTGCTCCCCGTTTTCGTCTGGGCTGCCAGGACAAGGGCTGGCGCACAGCCAGTCGACCCAGAGGTATCGATGTCCCAGCCTTTCGGTGAGCGCAATCGCGTGCTTGACAGACAACGGCAGATGGACCCATCGCGCGGAGTAGTCCGGATTCTTTGATGGTGCGAACCAACCCCAGTTATATGTTGAAGAATAGGTGCCTGTGACGTTGTACCGAAGGGCGAGGTAGGGCGTGCTCTCCGGCACGGTGACAGCACAGAGGCGACGGATATCGAACAGCTTGATGATTTGCGGTGTGCCGCTAGAGGTGACCCTCTTCCATAGACGGGAGCCGCCACGCGGTTGGCCCTGAGAGTCGATATCAAGACGGAAGCTCCGGTGGGGGGGAAGATCAGGGGTCAGTAATTCGGTTGGAAGGTCGGATCGCGATACACGGTTCAGGGTGACGTCGAAAAGTGCTTTGCCGCGAGGCACAACACACACCGCGAGCCCGACAGGCAGGAAATCGTCAAATACACCGTAACTGAGTTTGATGCTTTGCAAGACCACGCGGCACAGCCGGCAGCGAAGACCACGACTGAGCACTTGCCGGAGTGGACCAAGGTAGACGACACTCGGATACAATTGCTCGCTTGATGCATGCCGCAGCCAGGTGAATTCCGAGCAGACCGAACAAAGCGTGTCGGGAGAGTCGAAATGATACCTCGGCTCTGACGGTCGATATGCCAAATCAAGCCCCCGTATGTCAATTCCGCTGACGCGGCCTTTTCGTCCTTTGGCGTGCTTCTCAACACCGAAGCGTCCGCTCTCGATCTGGGCTTCGATCTGCCGACTGGAAGAAGGCGTCCTTGTGGCGATGAATGAGGAAGTAGAGAGTTTCATGGCTGAGGTGCGATTGAGTGGTGATTCTTGTCGACAGATTGTGTGTAAATTGAGACATCGACAAAGCGAGGAGGAAATGTTGTGGGGCAAGTCCACCACGTGGCGAAGCGGGGAACCCGATGCATGGTCAACCACGTTCCAGACATGCCACGCGATGCCGCACCAGTCCCCGTCGCCATTGGTTCGTGCTGCAGAGTTCGAATCCTCCCATTGCCCACCTGTATGAACAGGCAGCCACCCTCCCACCTCACCCCAATGTGATTTCCTTCCACACCGGACTGGGCGCAAACCCGCCGTGGATCAGCTTCTTGTCAATGAAGCCAATGCCTCTTCTCTCGGCGATAACGCCGTCCCACTCCAACAGCATAACGTTGTAGAACAACCCGTACTGCTCCGTACCCACGAGACGGTTATTACGATCGAAATCGAAGCCCTCAGTAACGGGCATGGGCAGTTTGGATTCCGACAAGAGTATAATTTCCACTAGCTCTTGCGACTCAAAGAATTTGGTGTCCTCCAACCCATCAAGCGTGACCACGCCGCACATCCTACCCTTCGCGTCAAAAAGCCTCGCTGTCGCCGCGAAGACGTCAACTTCGCCAATCTTGAACCGTAGCGAAAGCAACCAAAATCGTAGAACCGGATAAGGCGGTGGGAGTAAGTCGTCGCGGTTGGTAGCCCGGATAAAAGGCGTTGGTGTCGTGGTGAATGATGTGACTTCCATACAATCAAGTTTGATGGCTGATTGGGCGGACTGCCGAGTGTTCACAACTTTGTCGACTGGCTCATCGGTCCCATTGGGGGATCTCTTCTACCACACGATCCAGTTCCCATTATCTTGCCAAACTGATAGAGACTCATGGACAATGTGGACTCCGAGCTCACCGCGCCATCCAGCCCAGGAGAAGCTGGGGAATCCCCGGCGGCGACGCAGGTTGTTGCCAGGGAAAAGGAGAAATTGGTCGAATGCGCTCACCGGCAGGCCTGAGAGCATGGATTGCCTAAACTTGTTACATATACGCCGCATGATGCTAGTCAAGGCGCGAAACGCGTCGCCCTCGTTGGTAAGAGTGCGTTTTGTGTATTGAGAAAGCACAGCCACGTAGTCATACCATGAGTTGGCAAAGTGCGCGATCTGCAGGTATTCTTTCGAAGTATCGGAGTATCGGTAAGCTATGCTGAGTTCGGGATCGTCCTCGCAAGTCTCGCAGCATTCGGATTGGCGACAGCGAAAGAAGACCCTTTCACCAACAAAGTAAAGAATGCGTCGGGAGAGGAGATGCTCCTGGAACCTAGAGCCCGTATTAGCTTATAATGGTCATCCCTCCTACGCTTGCCATCCGTGGAATTGGGGGATATGTGAACGTACGTCTAGGCCCTGGTCTCGTAGACTGAAGCCTTCAAGTAGGTACGCACGCCCGAGTACACGCCTATAAATATCCCCGGCCTGACTTCACGGGCGATCTCGTCCTCTCTTCGGTCGCCAGGGTGAATGCCAAACAAACCAGCATTCGCGTCATGGCCGCCGGCGCCGACGACGGTGAGCCAGGAGTGCTCGTAAATCTTGTCCATCACATCGACCCCTTGTTGAATATCGGCTTCGTCGTTCTGCAGCAGGCAAAGAGAGTCGACCCAAAGGTAGCGTCGCCCAAGCTTCCGAGTAAGCGAGATGGCGTCCCTGATGGTGATGGGCAGCATCTCCCAGACGTCCTCAAGAGCGCCGTGCTGCATCAGTCTTGGTTTGTTGGCAGTGATCAACCGAAAGTTGGTCACAGCGCCCCAGACATAGCTCAATGCTACGTAGCTTGGACGCTGAACGCCTTCTCTGAGGCAGCTGTCTACGACGTCGATGACGCGCAGTCCAGGCACTCCCCCTGCAGGCAATTTGAGGTCGCAATCTGAGTGGTTTTCTTTGCAGTAACTCACCCATCGCTTGACCCTCTCGATGTCCAGCATTGGTTCGAGCGATGAGCGTAGGTAAAAGCGGCGATGACCCGGGAAGAGCGTTTTGTCCGCCACACTGCGCTGTTGTGGCGGGCCACGGCAAGTTGCGGAGCCGAAGGCGACCCAAGTCCCCCCCTTCGCCCTCCATCAGGCCGCCAGACAGCCGAAAGCCGGAGCGCTGGCCGGGCGCACTGTGGGGATACCGGATGAGATACAGCCCGCGCAGGTCAGGCATGACGCTTGCCCGCGAGCTTTCCACTCTGCCTGGATCCTGGATGATTGCATCGCGGAGAAACTGGCAGAACCTGCATGATGTGCTTCCAAGGAGGGAAAACCGTGGGAGCTGGTGGACGTGGTTGTCGTAGGCTCTGCCCTGCACCATACCCTCGAGGGGGACATGTGCACACACCTCGCATGGCTCTGCGAATGCAGCCATTGTGGAGCTGTGAGTGAGTCCGAGTCGTTTCTCTCGGCAATCATCCGATGGTGAGGCGGGTAGGGCGTCAATTTGCTGGTGCCTCGAGGTGCACCCTGGTCGGAGGTGCGGGGCAGCGTACGCAGTGGAGATTCAGACCAATGGGGGCCAATAGTTCAGCTTGGCTCATGATGACTGAAGGCGCTCCTTCCAGGCGTGGCGTTTTTGTAGGTTTTCTGCTTGGACGCGGGCGGGCTGTCAATCCAGTGGTTCGCCAACTCACGACTGTCGCGCCTTCCAGGACAGAAAGAAATTCCATGCATGGTGCTTGGAAGCACTCGCGGGTAGCCCTGCACCTGCACCCCGCCGCCTTACTAGTAGATCGTTGGGTCCTCACTGCCGACAGCAGCGATCTCTGCCCTCCCACGGTTATCGGCGGCGCCTGCATCACGTCAGCTACTCTCGCCGAGCACGTAAATGAGCTGGTAGGTGGCCCTTCGGAAGAAACCTCTCTGCCCACTGCTGGAGCCGGAGCTGACGTGGATTGAGTCGGTTGCTGTCAGATCCGTTGGCTCGTGCGCCTCACGCTTGCTGCTTGCGCGAAGAGCGCAACTTCCTCAACAGTTCCTTTCTTCAACCCCGGGCCATTCAAATCCAAGCCCAATGCAGGGCGGGGTGTTCCTCGTCCCAACCATGCAGGGAAGAATGCGAGCGACTCTGAGGCACCGCACCTTGGCATTGGGTCCACCATGGCTGGAACGCCTTGTTTCTCTCGTGTTCTCATTCTCCCAAACAACTGTTCGCAAACCCGAGGCTCTGGCCCAGCCATGACCGCCCTGTTACCAGCTCCTACATGCGGGAAACATGTCGCATCGCTCCCAATTGAGCCGCGTGACAGCGAGCACGCTGGGTAGGGCCCGATCGGATCCTGGACCGAGGCAAGCGCAGAACGACGGGCGTCGGCATCCACGTGGCTCTGCGCAGGGGTGCTTTGTCGGGCTGCTTCCTTTCCGGAGAACACCATCGGCAGACCTGCATCTCAAAGCACCAGCTGCACGATGGCAAGACCAACACAATTTTCCGGCCCCTCGAGCTACGACTGAGAGTGGGTGGCTTGGCTGCGTCCGATGGGGGGTGCACGCGACACGGCGACGGGCAAGGAACAATGCCAGTACTGCGAGTCAGGACGTAAGATTGCGTTCCGTGACGGAAACCGGTACCGAACGCGCCCCCCCTGTAAATGGCAGCTAAAAATGGAAACCAGGCGTGAAAACACAGAATCGCCCTCCAGGATCGCCGTCTTCTTCCTCATTGCATTCCCCAGACTTTTGGGCTGAAATGGTTTCTCTGATCCCGGATGAAACCCGGCAGATGAATCCAACGACAACTCCTGACTGGGCCAATGGTCAGGTTCGAGGTCGCTTGGGTGATGGGAGATTGTGCCGCTCGGATCGCGCCCGACGCCCGACGTTAAGACTGTTGTGACGGGGGGTGCTTCGTCGGTTGCAGGCCACACACACCGAGAATCAGCGGTGAAAGCCGCACGCTAAGGTGCTTGGCCTTCCACGCCACAAAGGCCTTCCCCTTCATGGAAGCATCTGCCTGTCGACCGGGAAGCGGGAACGATTTTGCGGCTCTGCGTCGTCAGGTACCTATATAGGCAGATGCCGAATCTGGGAGCCCTGAAGCAGTGTTGCGAGATGGGTCCGTACGTCCGAGATTTTCACGCTGTGTTCGGCTCCGGATCACCCAACCTCGGCCAGATTATCCATGGATTATTGGCCTCCACGGGACTTGCAAAATGGGCCGCCGAGGATCGGAGAAGGGACCAACGCTGAGACTGAGCGCCCCAGGCCTTTTGAACCGCTGTTCCAGAATGTCCCGGCCGCCCCCGAGAACGCCGCAGCGACCGGCTACATCGACCCAAACTTTCATGACTACTCAGACTCTAACTGGGCAACCGAGCCTGCTCCATTTCCCGGAGTCTCTGCATTTGGTTCTGCGCACTCTGCTCATTTTCCCATGCACCCAGACCCAACATCGAACAACACGTGGAACCCCTCGCCGCCACCAAACCAGTTCCACGGCCCCGAGTTCTCCACCTGGACGGCCCCCAATGAGTGGAAGGTGTCCAACGGTCCCTCTCGCTCGGGAGCCGGATCGTTTGTCGCTGCCCAGGCTACTACTGGACAGTGGCCCCCCGTTCTTCAGTCTTCACTTGGGTTCGGGCCGGCAAACCCGATTGCGACGTACCCGGGCCAGGAGTTTAAATCATCTAGCAACACCTCACAGGATATGCCACAGCATCTGCATTTCCAGGCCACAAACCGATCGGCACCCGGCCCTCGAGCTCTCGAGGTCATCCGACGACCGTTTCAGTATTTAAGAGATTCAATCACCCGAGATGTCGATTCCTCCTGTTGGCGATGCAAAAGTGACCACAAGAAGGTTCGTGCCTCGGCGACGCACGAGGAAGATCAATGCTGACATTGCACAGTGTGGAGATGGAAACCCTTGTCCGCGGTGTCAGACCGCTCCCTCTCCGGCAAACTCGGCTATTCCCTGCCGGCGTGGCCAAGTTTGCGATGCGGCAGCCGAGATTCCATTTCTCTGCTACATGCCGCAAGGGGATTCAACGCTGGAGGTAGTGTTGCTGCCACCCGATCTGGAACTTGCGGACAATTTCCTCGGACGGCAACGCGAAAAGCGCGAGGTTGCGCGTAAGCACGGGGTGGGGTGTAACTGCACTATTTTCTGCAGGGTTGTCAACACAAAGGTCGAAAATATCAGACACTTCGACCACTTCGCGGGCCTTGAATTGACTCGGAATCTCGACGTGCCCTACGATTATCTCATCGGTAGAATTTTGTGGGAGCTGGAGGACAGCCCAGAGGTTGCCCATTTAGCGGGTGTTGAGTCTCTCACGGATCTCGTCATGCTCCTTGAGGCTGCATGTCTTTTGGAGGTGCAGTGGGGGCATTACGAACTGAAACGACGTCTTGTATACAGCTCCATGCGCTGTCTACTGCACTGCGCAGAAGCACTCCGGCTTTCAGTTCACGGAATGTTGGCCGCCGACCCGCATGCCCACTGCGCTCAGGGCGGCAAATGCATATCCCCAGCCTTCAATGTTCTCACCAAGTACGCTCTCAGGTACACGGAGGCGCTGACCATAGAGCTCTTCCACAAGAACAGAGGCAAGCACGGCGTATGGCTCCAGGCGTTTTACAGCTTATGCCTCCAACAACACGTCAGGCGCGGGCTTATGTCCTTGGAGGAACGCTTGCAGTCTCTGAGGCCCTCCACCGGTAGCATGGAGGTGGACGACCCCGTGATGCCTCTTCGAAGCGCCAGCTACTTGCAAACGGCCGTCTCCTTATTCGGGAAAATCTCAATTCAGGGAAGAGGCAAGTTGGCCAAACTCATCCGTAACTCGCAACCCAAGGATTCGGTATATTTCCCGCCCCCGCCTCATCCATCATCATTTGGTGGCGGTCGCATCAGCAGTATCGGCTGGCAGAGTTGGCGGAAGGAGGGCGTCGGCGTCCATAACTTCCTTGAAAAGGTCTTCCAGATTCCGACCAATTTCACTATCATGCAGTACACCCCACACGGCAATGAACCGCCGACGACTAGCACCAGTGATTCCGACTCCGACGCGACCATCATATTGCAAGCGTCGACGACAGCAACAACAGCAGTCCCCTCAGCGACGGTGACAGTCGCTGCGGCAGCGACAACGGCCCCAATCGGCGTTGGTCCGGGCGTCAGCAATATAACTGGTGGTTGCTGGGCCGTGCCTCCATCTGGAAACACGCCTGCGCCATCTATTATCGGCTCAACCTGGTCGGAGACGAGTTACGAGGAGACTTCCGACGCATCGACCATCGACGCTGACTCCATAGCTCCGTCAGATACGTCGTATGGCTTGGAGTTTGTCAACCCGTCATTGCTCTCGCTCTCAACGATCACTTCTCGGCGGCGACACAACTGATGGAAATTCATGGTACTGAGGTACCAAGTATCTTAGGGACGGGTACGGGGTGGGGGCTAGCTGGGCAGGGAAAAGTTGGAATAGGGATCTAAAAATCTGGAACGAACTGTTCCTCGGGCATAATGAAGGAGGGCATGAGGGGAAACAAAATCATGCAGGAGTCCTTTTCTTCTTCAATGCATATACATGAGATTTGGCTGGCGGTGTTTGTCATGGTAGATTTTTTTATTTGCGACTTGATACCCCCGAAGAACATAGATAGGGTAATTCTTAATTGAGTAATGGGTTTGTGGCAGGGTGCCAGGTTTGGTTGATAATCCCCGTTTTGCTGACAAAACTTGCGCGTGAACAACACACTACCTCATCATTGTCTCCTTCAAACTCTCTCAGCCAAGACCAGCTCTCCTCCATTCACCACCCGCCAGTTTCCCCATCACCTCCCACCCTTCAACTCCTATCACCCCCCTCCTCCCCCACAACATCAATCCCATACCTCCCCTCCCTTCCATCAACCCCATCCCACCAACCAAGCCGGAACCGCTGACCTCGCATCACCCCCTACACGACCCCCTCTGAAATGACTCGCACCATCCGACTCCCCCGAAAAAGCCTCAAATTCGCCATGATACTCCCGGGGTCCCCGCGCAAGACCCTAATATTCCCAATCGGCCACGTCGACACAACACAAATGGCGATAAGGCAGATGACCACGAACGCAAGAGCGCCTTCCAGAATTAATGTTGAGACGTCGTTGAGCGCGAGGCGAATGGCCCCATGTTCGTCGAAGAATTCGCCGACGATAGGGGCTGTGATGATGGCATGGAGGGGGTTGCTTGCGTTGGTTGTGTTGTTTGTGTTGGTTATGTTGATTGAGGGGAGTCGGGCGAGGCATCTGAGGTGGATGGCCATGGCGATGAGCTCCTCGTAGCCGCTCTCTATAGAGATGATGGTGCTTGGGAGGGTGGACCATCCTTTGGAGGTTACCTCTTGTAACATTGCGGTGAGGTTTTTGGGTTGTCCTAGGCGTTCTGGGAGTATTGCGTCCTGGACCCGTTTGATGACTTCGGGCCTCGGTCAGTCTGCGGACGTATTCGTAGTTGTTTTCGGGGATGGCTAGTATTTTGTGACTGACGTCGGGGTTGATGACTGAATTGTCATCCCTGTGGTCGCAGCTCTCTACCTTGTACTCGTGGAGTTTCAATGTTGTGTTGAGTCGAACGGTCTCGAGGTAGGGGATGCAATGGAATATCCACAGGTCTTTGACATTGTTATCCTCTGGCTGAAACACAACGGAGCGGAAGGTTCCGGTCATCAACCACAGATGTTTTCTCCCATCTCTGCAGATTTCATCGTCCGTAATCTGCTCCGGCGTTGTTTTCGTAGGGCCCTGCTAGACGTGCACTAGTTGTTTGGCTAGACGTGCACTAGTCCTTTGAGGGTTAGGGTTATGTATGGCCCCATATCGCATGCCACACCACCCCCAGTCCAAGCCCTGCCATTTTCTGCAACCAACCGACACCACACAACCACCCCCCCATCCCACAACGGCTCGTCGCAGCAATTTGGCACGCTTTCTACGTGTAAACTAGCTATTTCCGACTACTTTTGAGCCCTCTGAATCATCCCTGCGTCTTACGCTGTCCAACCATCGCCATTCTTAGCAGTCGCAAGGATGCTAGCTAATACGGGGTAAGCTTCACGCCCTGGAGGCTTGGTTGACGCCGCCATTACGATACACTCCTTAAGCTCAGCCTACCTCACAGCCTCCCCGATTAATTCAAGCGATTCGAGCGATTCGAGCGATTCTAAAGCCGAATATTCCTCTGTTTAGGAGGGCTTTACCAGCTCCAGCAACAAGGCCCACGAAGAAGAAGCTTACAGCAATAACGATACCGATAACGACAAGATCCCTACCCCTCTAACCAGCTTTATCTCTCTAATTATTTAAAACCTTTAAAACGCTATTAACGCTTAGGTTAAAGGCTATAAGTTTACTGTTATTTAAAGTAACGGCCGTAATATATAAGACAGAGAGTACACGTAATATAAGAATTTTTACGATTAATATAGCAACCCACAGCCGTTTAAAGGTGTTAGTTTAAAGCAGTTAACTATACAGAAGTGTAATTATAAGTAAAAGGGATACGCTGTTTAAACTGTAATTAATTAGCTGTTTCGAACCTACCCTAATACCCCTAAGTATAACTACAGGCCCTTTACTTATCCCTCCACCTATCCCTAACACTAAAAACGCAACCCTATAATAATTAAAGTTATTACTAAGGCTTTAAGTCACCCTAATATTGTGACGACCCTGCAGGCCGTCACTTAGGCCAGGGCGGCCCGATGAATCCCCCGCAGAAGGAACAGTGTGGGAAGACGGTATACACCGTCCAGGCGCACTGGGCCAGGGGTGCAAAGACCTAAAGCCCCTACGACTAATAAGGTGCTGCTCGTAACATGCTAAGTGCTCGCATCGCGAGCAAGAGAAACCTTACAAGTAGAACGCTTACGTGGTGTAAAGTGCTTACATAACAAGCACTTACAGCATTATAAGCAAGGTATAAAGTACCTTTTAATTAGTTAGTATAAATAGTTATAGTTATACCCATAACTACTGTAAGGGACTCTAGTTCCTCACGCTAGTATTTAATTATTCATTTATATCTTACTGTTCAGACTTACCTTTATACATTATAATAATAACGACTTACAGTAATATTAAACCCCCTATTTAAGAGTGTTAACTTAATAAGTTATCTTCGGAACGCCCTTTACCTGTTAATGTCTTACTATACGTTCTATCTTAACCCGCGTTAGTCCTTTTAAAGCTTATGTTAAGTGCAGGTTATAATATAATATTAATATTACAGTTTTAAACGTTATTTATTAAACTTCTAGATACTACCTCTCTCTCACTAATATATCGACCTCTGGAAAAGGAAAGGAGATTAAGGAGGTGTAAGCCTAACCTTAGCTCCTTATTATTAATAAGTTAGCTGCACGCCTTAAAGACTTAAACTTTAATTAGTAAGGACTAGTTAAGGAGTTTAATAAAGCTTTCTTTAGAGATATTAAAAGTTATATTAATCTTATTAAAAAACTTTAAACTTAACTTAACGTTATTAAGTTAGAAAATAATAACCTTAAGGGCTTGTAAAAGAAATAGGTAAAGCTCCCTTTACCCTTACGCTTTAAGGGAGACTTTATGCAGTTAGAATCTTAAATAGCTTAACTTTAGAGTTATATTACCTATTATAATAAGTAGTTTTTCAAAGAAGAAAGAAAGGTCAGGTTTATTAAAGCTTTACTAAATGGAGTAACTACTTATTAGTATAAACCTTACGTAAAGATAATTAATAACCTTTTTATAAATAAAGCGTGTAAAGAGGCTCCTAAGACTTAAGCTCTTTTCGATAACTTTAACGTATTTATTAACTAACTTTAAATTAAGTTTAAAGAACTAGACACCCCTTAACAGGCTAAGTAACGCCTTATAACCCTAAGGCAGACATCCTCAGTCCTTAAGTTCTCTATACACTTTAAACTAGAAGTAGTAAAGACTAAGCTTAGCTAAAAGGCCTTAGTAATGCTATTCTGGAGTAGACTGAAAGAATATATTACTGGAAACCTTTATTAGGAAGACCGTTTAAACTATTTATAAGAACTAGTTAAAATAACTATTAAAGTTAATAATCGGTATTATAATTACTATTATCGGAAGAACTTCTAAAAGGAACAGACCCTTTATTAATTAAGTAAATTAAAGAAGGAGAACTAATTAACTGTAATAAGTTACCACCCCAGGCTAATAGATATTAGTATAGTAAACTGTTAAAATTAACCTAATTACAATAAGCTGTAACGATAATAATAGCAGAAATAGTTTAAAGACCTATCCCAGATCTAATACTTTAACTGTGATAAAAAAGGATATATAATATAGTAATGCCTATTATTAAAATAAGTTAGTTAGAAACCTGTCTTAAAAGGAGGAAAACACGTTAAGTTTAACTTAAGAGATATTTATATTAAAATAACAGGTAATAAAAAAGACTGCACTTAGATAGATAAGTGTAACTTAAGAGATAAGGAAAAAGTGGAAGAACTCTAAGATATAATATATTTAATCCTTAAAGGGGTTTTAAAAGAGTTAGCTATAAAGGTGTAAGTTATTACAAACTGACTTTAAAGTGGAAACTTAAAACTGTTAAAAGTGTAGGTTATAAAAGACTAACTTTAGGAAAAGATATTCCAGTTAGCTGTAACAGGCCTTAAAAACCTTACCTTATAAGCTTAGGAATTAAGGAAGTCTAAGAAGGACCCTGATTTAAACTTTATTAAGATAGTAAAGGGAGTTGAAGAACTAGCCCTCTAGGCTACCTAAGCAGTAAAGTAAGCTTTAAAAGGTAAAAGAGAGTAAGTTAAGAGAATTAAATTAAAAAAACGGAAGTTCTTTTTAACAGTGCCCTTTAAGACTTTTAAACACTTTAAGTACGTTAAGTAAATCAGTACCTTTACCTCCTTAAAAGAAGGATAGTTTAGATAACTACCCTATATTAAAGCTAGTATACCTTAGATTAGTACTTTGAAGGTCCTTTAAGAAGGTATAAAGTAAGTATATTAGTGGAGGATCTGGAAGCTAGAGGAGAAACATTAGAAGTTAGTAAACGAAATAAAGGAACTGCAGGTTAAAGGTCTTATAGTGACGTCGAAGGATAGAGTAGTGGAAATTAGGTTATAACTTTATAACAGAGTTCGCTTTACTAATCAGCTTAAATATCACCTTATTAAAGAAGACCGTTTTATAAAAGAATAAGTTAAGTTATTACTACCTGAGTTCTAAGAAGAGGTTTAGGAGAAATAACGTATATAGAGATAAGTGGAAGAAGAGAAAAAATAAAGTATTACTTCCCCTATTCTGTACTTTATAATTATAACACTAGTAGTTAATATCGATTACCCTAATTATAAAGATATATTATAGATCAATTACATGTATAATAACTGTGTTTTTAACCAGTATTATAGATTTAAGGCTCTTTATAACTACTTCTTAAATATATAAAGATAGGATTATACTGTTATAAGAGTAAAGTTAGAACCAGCTTATTACTAAGTCTCTTACTCCCTAATAAGAGAATCTGGTAATAAGCGGAAGGTTACCGTAATTAATTAAGCTTCTATTACGTATTAGTAAGGAGGGGTATTTAATAACTGTTTAATTATAACGTGTTTATTACACCTTAATAGAAAAGCTAAAGAATGGTAAAAGTGGGAAGATTATTAACAGATTTAAAAGTAAAAAGATATTATTGTGATTTAAGCCTGTAAAGTGTATTATTAACTTATTAAGGACTTTAAGAACATTATACTATTTAAAGTTAACTGGACGTTAAAGTGTAAAAACTTAAAAAAGGTTAACTGTTAGATTTATTAAAGCTGCCTGTTTTTTTAAAAGGAATTAGGAAAAGGTTACAGGCCCTTTAAAAGGGCTAGAAACTAATAGTTTACTAATTAGTAAAAACCCTAAGAAGAAGAAGAGGTACTTAAAGGTTAGGTTAAATAAGACCTTAAGGATAGATAATTACTATAACTTAAATGTTAAAAAAGTATAAGTATTATTCTGTTAGTATTAATATAATAAATAGAAAAGGGAGGCTATTTAAGGTAAGAGTAGTAATTAATAGTGGGAGCGCTTCTAACCTAATACACCCTTTATTAATTAACTAAAGGAAACTTTTTAACGAAGAGTATAAAGAGGCTATCTCTATCTAAAATGGTGAAAGAGGCTTATATTAGTATAATAACGGTAAAGTTACCTATTACTTACTACTCCTAATTAAAGTAGATAAGGACGAATAATAAGTGGATTTTAATGTTACATTAATTATAGGATATAATATAATCTTAAGTTTACCCTAACTGGAAAAGTATAACTTTATAATTAATTAAAGGAGTAGTTACCTTACCTTTAACAAGTCCCCTAGTTATGATTACCGTTTAAAGAAAGCTAAGAAGGCTCTAAACCACTTTAAAGATACATGAAGTATTTAAAAGTACGTTAAACTTTTAAAATTAAGTATAGTTTAAGTTAGGTTTATTAAGACAGTTAAAGGATTAGAAGGTTTACTGTATTACTTAAATGACGATTTAAAAGGTAAAAAGAAGTTAAAAGCTGATTTACAGATAAGTAAAGGAGTTAATATGTTTAAGATATTAGTAGAGTATAGGAAGTTTACCTTATTTTAAAAGAAGATACTATAATTACCAGATTATAGATTATAAGATTACGAAATTAAGCTAAAACTGGGAGTGAAGCTCTGCAATTTCCAGCCTTATTATTTAAACCCCTAATAAGTTAAGGCCCTATAGGAGTATATTAATGAAAACCTAAAGAATAAGTTTATTATAAAGTCTTAATCCTTAACAGGATACCTAATGCTGTTTGTCTTAAAGAAGGAAGATAATAAGTTACATATAGTTATTAATTATTAAATGTTAAATAAAGATATAATTAAAATTCGCTACTTATTACCACTTATTATAAAAATGTGAGAATAGATTATTAAAGTAAATTAGTTCTTTAACCTTAATTTCCCTATAAGGTTTAATTATGTTAAAGTGAAGGAAGAGGATAAATATAAGACAGTGTTTTAGATACGTAACGGGTATTACTAATACTGTGTTATGTTAATAGGATTAATAAATACCTTTACGACTTTTTAAGGCCTTATTAATAATGTTTTCTGCCCCTTCCTTAATAAGTTTATCTTTATATATTTAAATAACGTTTTAATTTATTCTAAAACTTTAAAAGAATATTAAAAATATATATAATAGGTTTTAACAGCTTTTAAAAAAGTAAAGTTAATAGTAAACTTAAAGAAGAGTTATTTTTACGTTTAAGAACTGAATTATTTAAGGTTTAAAGTAACCTTTAAAAGACTTAAAATGTAATTAGAGAAGATAAAGGTAATTAGGGATTAGTTTACTTTAAAGAATTAGAAAGAATTATAAGCCTTTATTAACTTTACGAACTTTTATTACTATTTTATCAGGTATTTTATAAAAGTTATAAAATTACTTTACGAACTTACAGGTAAAGGAAAGCCGTTTAAGTAGACTGAAAGATAGTAGAAGGCGTTTGAGGACCTTAAATACGCCTTTGTTATAGTGTTAGTTTTAACCCTCCCTGATTTTTTAAAGCCTTTCCGAGTTAAGACAAACTCTTTAGAATTCGCTATTAGTAGAGAACTCAGCTAAATCTAGGACGATAGGAAACGTTACCTAGTTACCTTCTTATTAAAAGGAATCCACAGCCTAGCTTTATAATATCTAATCCATAATAAGGAACTGATAGTGATTATTTAGTGTTTTACTAAATAGGTATTATATTTAAGCGGTATAGAAGAACTGGTTTAGGTCTTTTTAAATTATAATAATTTCCAGTATTTCCTAATAAAGGAACTTAGTTTACAGTAAGTATAATAGGTAGAGTTAATAGCCCCGTTCCACTTTTAAATTCACTATGTTAAAGGAAAAGATAATAAGTAAGCTGATACTCTTAACTGGAGACAGGACTATAAGGATACTAATCCAGTCTTAGTTCCTATTATTATATTTAATAAAGTAGGAAACGGCACTTTAAAGTATATATTATAAGTGTTAGATAATTAGACTCTGGAATAAACTATTAACGTTTATATAAACTTATAAACAGAGTATAATATCTATTAATAATAATAAGACTTTTAAGTAAGAAGATTAATAAAAGGAACTTATAAATATAAGTACTTATTAGAAGACTTTTTAAAGTATATATAAGACTGTAATAAGGAGTGTTTAAAGTATTTAAATTATAATGAAACTAGTTATTAGTTAGAATAACTATTAGAAGGTGTAGATAGCGTGCCTGAATTAGGAGTAAGGCTCTAGTATTAAGAGAAACTGTACATTTATAACTTAGATAAACGGAAAGAGTACGTCTAACAGGTTTATAAGTCTCGACTTAGAGGATATATAAGCTAAGCTAAGACCCTTACATAAGCCTAATAAGTATATACCTTCCTAAAAATAAAGAAGTTAGTTAAGGAAGTGGTTAATAATTATAATATCTGTTACAGGAAGTAAAACTGACATTATAAGCCTTACAGACTTTTTAAATTACTTCCTGTATTATAAGTGTTATGGAGTTTTATCTTACTTAACTTCGTCACTAGGATTTTAAAGTTTAGGGACCCTGTTATAAGAGTTATTTATAACTAAATCCTTATAGTAGTTAACAGATTAATAAAATGGGCTTATTTTCTGCTAACTTTAAAGGATATGATAGTAGAGTAACTTATTTATGTTTTTAAAAAGGAGGTAGTTTTACGATACCTCTAATTAGATAATATTATTACAGATTAAGATAAGCTAATTATGTTAAAGTTCTAGTAAGGATTAATGTAAAGAATAGGTGTGAAGAGTAAGCTTTTAATAGTATTTTACTTATAGATAAATAGTTAAATGGAGCGAGTTAATTAAATACTTATAATATATCTTCAAACTTACATTAACTTTAAATAAGATAATTAGCTTAAACTGTTACTAACAGTATAAATAGCTTATAATATAATGCTAATTAAGTTAACAGGTATGTTACTGTTTTTTACTAACTATAATAAGGAGCTTAAACTCTATTAAGGCCTACTTACTGGCACCCCTTAAGTTACAGTCCACGTAGACTGGATGTAAGAACTGTATAACTACCTGTGAGCTAAACTTAGGTTTATACGTGAACAAATGAAGAAGTTTGCTAATAAATACTAAACTAAATAACTAATGCTTAAGAAAGGACTTTACTATAATGGTAAATAAGTTAAGGGACCAACTTTTTAAAAGGGGGATTACGTTTACCTTTTTTCATAAAACCTGTATTTAAAACGACTTAGTAAGAAACTTAACTTTAAAAGGTACAGACTGTTTTAAATTAAGAAAAAAGTCACCACTTTTAATTACAAACTAGATTTACCTGTTAGTATAAAGGTGCAGACTAAGGTTTTTCATATCTTACTTCTAGAACCTGCCTTAAAGGGAGTTCCTCTGGAAAAGAAGATCGAGATTAACACTGATAAGGATAAATACGATGTTAAGGAAGTTATAGATTTACAAAAGGGAAAAAACACGTTTGAATATCTTATTAAGTAGTTAGATTACGGCCTTAAAAGTAACTTATAAGAATTAGTTAAGAACCTTAAGTGCCTAAACCTAATTATAGAGTTCTATTAAAAGAATCCAGACTAATTAAAACTAATAATAAGAACTAGAAATAAGATAAGGTCTAATATTTAAACTATTATACTAAAGAGTAAGATTACTATAAGATTTAAAGCTTAAGAAACAGTAAGAAACTCTTTAGTAGGTACGGAAGGGTATTTATTAGGACCTTAATTAAAGTTATAAGGACCTTAAACCTAATAAGGAGGTTAAACCTTTAGGGCTTTTAATAAACCTTATATGAAAAATAAGCACTGAAAGAAAGTTAGTAGAAAAAATAATAAAAAGTCCTTATAAGACTTAAACTTATAACCTCTTATTAAGAAAAGGAAGTTATAAATTAAGTTATAAAGCGACTACTTACTATAAAGACCCTGTTAGGAAGTTCCTTTAGTTAAAAGACCTTACGTCTTTAAAAGGGGCGTTTAGCTTAACCTCTTTACTCTCCTAGAACTTTAATAACTCCACTTTACAATTAAATACCTTTATAACCTAGTCTTTAAGGTAAAACCGCTGCTTATAAAGACGTATTAAACGCGCTAATACCTTTTAAAGCTTAACAGTGGCCTTATAAAGCTGTTAAGCTGTAGATTTAACTTGTGAGTTAAGATCCTGTTTTTTAATAAAGAGAGCCTTTAGTTTCGCTTTACTAACATTAAAAGCGTTACATTAGGAAAGCTAATACCTCTTTAAACAGTGGTTATAACTGTTAGACTGGTTTAAAACCTAGCAGATAAGTGGAGGGACAGCAGACTTATAAAAAGAATAAAGGGATATTTCGCTATTAAATACGTATATATAAGCTGTAAGGTTTAAGTAGCGGTTAATACTTTTACCCTGTTCCCGCTTTAAGACTTAGAAGCTGGACACTTGTTATATGGTGGAGTGGTGAAAGGAAAAAACTTACCTTTTAAGTTCTTTATGGAAAAAGAACGTTAAAGAGGGGGAATTATGTAACAACCTTACAGGCTATCACTTAAGCCGGGGCAGCCTGATAAATCCCCTGTAAAAGGAACAGTGTAGGAAGATAATATACACTATCTAAGCGTATTAGGTTAGGGGTGTAAAGATTTAAAGCCTTTACGATTAATAAGGTGTTACTTATAGTATGTTAAGTACTTATATTATAAGTAGGAGAAACCTTATAAGTAAAACGCTTACGTGGTGTAAAGTGCTTACATAACAAGCACTTACGGTATTACAAGTAAGGTATAAAGTACCCTTTAGTTAGTTAGTATAAATAGCTATAGTTATGCCTATAATTACTGTAAGGGACTCTGGTTCCTTACGTTAATATTTAATTATTCATTTGTGTCTTACTGTTTAGACTTACCTCTGTGTATTATAGTGATAACGACTTACAGTGATATTAAACCCCCCGTCTAGGAGTGTTAGTTTAATAAGCCGTCTTCGGAACGCCCCTTACCTGTTGGCGTCCTGCTATACATTCTGTCTTAACCTGCGCCAGTCCTCTTAAGGCCTGTGTCGGGTGCAGGTCGTAATAAATATCCGTGTTAAAAAGGTTAGCTCCCTTATCACTAAACAGTTCCCTAATAGTACACTTATTAATAAAGATATTTATAACACTAGGTTAAAGCTAAGGCGTAAGGAGCTAAACAGTTACACACCTACTAGCGCTCTTATTATTACATTTAATACTAAGGGTATATTATATAAAGTTAAGTACGCAGATAAAGATAAGACAGACCTTATTAACCTAGTATTTATAATTAAGAAGCTTATAAAGATAACAGTAAGGTATTAAGAGCTTACGTAAGCAAATATAACGTATAAAACGAACCTTTTTAAATATCCTCTCTTTCAGGTAACTAATATAATAAACTTATATAATATTTACAACTAATTCTTCAGTCTGGTTAATAATAAGAAGCGTAAGGTTTATAACTTCCTTATTACTGTAATAAAGGAGATCTAAGCTAAGTATTAAGTTAAGGAACTGTTAATCTTTATAACTAACTACTGTAAAGAAATAAAGGCTTTAATTATAAAGATCTTTCCTAATACTTAACAGCAGATCTATATCTTCTATATTATAATAAATATTAAGCTTAACATTAAAAAAAAGCTTAATAAGAAGAAGAAGGTTAACTTTAAGGATAAATAAAAGCGAGAGTAAGCTAACTTAGCTTTAGATACTACAGAGTAAGTAGCTCTGGTTAGACTTTATAACGATATTCTAAAGCCTAAGCCTAATGTTATTAAATTAAAGTTTATCTCTTATCCTTACAGTTATTAAAGTGTAAAAGAGATATTTAAGGTAATACTTTACGTGGAGACTGAAGATCTATTTTTTAAGGCCTAATTAGCCTTTAAAACTAAATTCTCTAACATATTAAATCTCCTCCACTACATCTAGAAACAGTAAATACCTTTACGTAAATAATAAGCTTAATATTATACTAAACTTTACAGGAACTTTAATGTTATAATAACCTTACTAACTAAGAGTAATAACTTTAATATTAAAAGTTATCTCTTTACTATTTAGAATTCTATCTACTACCTTATCATTAAGTTAATTAAGGCCCTTATAAAACGGCAGCTTAAATTAATCGTAAAAGTTAAAGCGTGTAAAGGTATTTAAATAAAGAAAAAGTATCTCATATAAACCTATCTTAGTAAATTAATTATAAGGATATCGTTTAAAGCGCTAGTACTAATTAATAAGGAGTATAAATTTATAAAGGTAGCGATTCCTACAGTAATATACGTAACTAAGCCTCTTAAACCCTGTAATAACACCTACTATTCGTTATTATAAAACCATAACCTTCTTTACCGGTATAAGATCTACGCCATCCTCGCTATTAAAAAATATCTTTAACTCTAGGACGTTTATCCTTATTAACATCTTAAAAACAGGCTTATAAGTTTCTATAATTAAGATTACTAGCAGATCTAACAGTATTAAGATAAATAAGACCTATACCTTCGAATTTAAGATCCTAAAGTTATTAAGAGACTGTAAGGAAGACCGAGAAACAAACACGCTATAATACCTTCTAAGCACGCCGTTAACCCAGAGCCGAAAACTCCGATAGCCTCGTAACTGCTAAGAACCCCAGTATTACTAAAGACTCCGAAGCCTTAGAGGAAGTGGAAGCGACTAGTAAAGACAGTACCCAGGCCTCTGAAAGGCAATTCTACACCTTTAAAACCCAGTATTTATCAACAGCTATCAGCGTAGGAGATTATACACTTACCTACACCTAAGATACCTAAGCCTCAGTAAAAGGAGGAAATAAATAAAGGGCAGAGAATAATAATCGTTTCAGGGCCTTTAAAGCCTTACCTATTACTACTTTTTACCTTTAAGAAAGCAACTACTTAGTCGAAGAAGCGGGCAGCGTTAGGGACTGTCACTAAATCTTTAGTGGCAGAAGACGAAATTGTCCCTAAGCCACCCGTGAAAAGTACCAGAAGCGGCCGAGTAGTGAAACCAACGGCTAAGGTAGCTAAGGCAGCGAAAACTGGCTAGAAACGCGATTTCCGAGGACTTTCTATTTGACTACCTACTACTACGTTACTTGTTTGGCCCAGTCACGAGGCAAGGATTGGTTCCACAGTTATTAGCCCTGTAGAAAACATGTAGAATTAGCTGTATTATCAATTGAAGGGGTAGATCACTGCAAAATATGATTGCTTTTCGTGGTGGCAATGAATGAGATGGGTGGCCCCTGGAAATGAATCTGGGCCCTACATAACCCTAACCCTGGAAAGGACTAGTGCACGTCTAGCCAAACAACTAGTGCACGTCTAGCAGGGCCCTTTTCGTACCCCAGTCATTGGCACCGTCTGAGTCGAGGGGGATACCCTGGGCACCAAATTTGACCGCTGCGGGCACAGACAACGGATCGGGGAGGATTGAATAAGACCTAAGAGGGGTATCTCGCCGGTTCTGATAATGTTATCGGAAAAGTTAAACCATTCTGTCATCCGAAAACTGACATTTTGGGTCTGCATTGTATAAGTTGTGTCAAAGAGACCGCCTGCCATGATGGTCATGGCCGGAGAAACCACCGCTGACACCAGCAAGATGGCTGGTGGGTACCAAGCTCGAAGAATGATTGAGTGTATCATGCCAATAACTGTGACCTAGTGGGAAGTGTCGAAAAGAAGGGCGCTGATCCTCGCGTTTTTGGCAGCTAAAACTTGAAAAGGGTGCAGGGTCCGAACCGCGTTGCTGAGTTCTGACAACAGCACCCCGGCGACGAACGCAGCCAACACAAGGATAAAAGCCCAGACAAATCAAGCAGAACCATCAGCAGATGCGCTCAAGAAACCCTCGTTCCGCTCAGAGTATTGGTGGAGGGCCTCAAGAACCGCGATTATGGAAAGAAAAAAGACCAAGAGACTGATGGTATAAGAGGGTTTTGATGCCCTCGGGATCCACTAGTTTTCTTCCGTTGTGTTTTTGACCCGCTGCTTAATCCTCGAACAGTCGGCCCCCTCCATTTTCTGGGATGCAAGCAGCGCGTGTGTGAGGAGTTGACCCGTGTTGGGAGCGTCTATAAGTCGACTGGGTAGGCCAACTCCGATGGTGAGGAATACGAGAATCGCAAACTCAGTTTCCAAAAGCCTGAGTGGCAGTTCTCGCACGCATACCCGAGGTCCCTGGACAGCGAAGATGGCGGGAAGTCCGATTCCACAATCAGGCCCTGCAGATCCGGCGCATCCTTGTAAAGCCTGGGGGGCCAAGAAGCGGAACACAGTCCGGGAGGTTTCTTCAAGCAGGGTTGTGTTTTTGAAAGCAGTCATGTCCGTTTGCGGCGCCGTTTGGTTGAGAAAGCTATACCAAACACTCGAATTCGACGCGTGGGGGTTGTAAATGCGGCCGTACCGGAGGTATTGGTGTCGAGCCGTCTTGGGATGTATCGCCGTAGTCAGATTCCCATGAGAGGTGCTTAGGGGAAGGTCCTTCTTGATCTCATCGGATATCCACCGCGCCCCTTTACGCTCCTCAGAAGTAGATGCGGGTGATAGCCGAACCGTTCTCACTGCCATGGTGTATTCTGTTTGGCAGATTATGCCAACCAGACCATCCGTGAATGTTGCTGAAGAGTTCTTAAACCGCGACCAGATTAAGACGTAATATTTGTCAATCTCAGGGCCTGCGTAGGTCCAAAGATCGGTCCCGTGCCAGAACCCACTTGTCTCTGACGGTATTGAATACGGGGTATGTCGTATATCGAAGTGCACACGATGGGTCTTCGACGAAAGCTTCAGCGACGTAATCTCGTGGAGTGGCAGCGATGGCTGGTTGAGCTGCTGCAGTGGCTCGCAGTTAACCAAATCAGCAGCAAAAACGGCCAGGTCAGCCTCCACAGATGAGCCCGGCAACAAATCCGCCTTCAGGTAATCCACACCCTGTATGAGGAATCTCGGTGTGGTATGTGGTGGGTATGGGATGTTGTGCTGTTGAATTCCCCATGCGACAGTCGCACCGTCGGCGGAGACCATGTCCGAATCGGGCGTTGCTTGTTCTCGGCAAACCGGACCCTCGAGAGCGGACGGAGCGCCACAGCGTGACTGGGGAGCTGGGCGTGAAATAGTTCAAATCTAGACCCTCTCGGGCCCTCCCTTGGCGGATCACAATCCACGGCATCAGTTGCTTCGTGCGGTACTCGAGCAAGTGCCAGTACGCTACGAGAAGAAAGGCAACTGATGTGTGCGTCAGCGGGTAACATCCAGGAAGCTGCCTCGGTGACTAGGTGGGGGAAATGTACAGAAAGTTGGGCCATGTGTCCACAGAGCACGGGGTCCCAGGCTCTCCGAGGAGGCCGTGGTTGATGGCGGAATAGTGATTGAGCACCTCTAATGCCGCAATTGACATGAAGAGTGCGATGGTGAATAGCCCAAGGCTTGGCCATCTTGGTACACCTAGACATTGCAGTGTTGGAAACAAGGCCACCCGGCTGCTCTTTGGCCTCGCAACCGACTCGTCGGTCCAGAACTTCGTTCCACTGAGCGCGCAATCATCGCAGCTGGCTTGTCCCCGTTCGCTTCCGTTGAGCTCCTTTTTCTCGATTACGGTAGTGGCATTTATTACGTCCACGCGTGAGGCTGTGTGGCAAGTGGTGAAACTGTAGGTGTTAATCCAACAGGCACGGGACCGCCTTTTAGTTGTCAAAGCTGTTCGGACCCTAGCTGCGACAACCCACTGATGTTGCGGATCAGCGGTGGGACAAAAGCGTAATTTCCATGGCTAAAATGTCTACAGTTCGCGGGTCAATGAACGTGCATCCGTCCGTTGAAGGCGGAGGATCTCACAACAGTGCAGTCAGCTTCCTGCTGTGTGACATGAGAATATCAGAATGTGCCTCACAAAAATCCCATTTGCGAGGACGACACACAGACGAACTGGTGGCATGACATAGTGGCCGTTTACACTCCCAATTTATCTCTCGGTGAGATTTTCAGCCCTAATCTATCCATGCAGCGACGGGAGAAATATGCTGCCTCACCGGAGGGCTCCACATCTTTCATCAAGTTTGCAAATGGAACCCGCCGTCTCCAGCGGCTGAAATCTCTCAGCACTCATAAGTCAGATCGCTGCCCTCAACAAGGACCCCTCCTCGCTGAGGTCAGTAGGTAAGTTACGCAAGCTGATTAATACTATCATCACGCCCCCTAAGAATACGAAAGACTAGCTGGGAATGGAGCTACAAGGACTGATGGCGAGCTATGCGATTTCCTAAAATGCCGACATCCTGGCGGCGGTTTTCGATTATCTGTAGTACCAATCTATCAGTATATATACCTAGGTAGTGCATCATGAAAAGGGCCCCCAAAAATACTGCATGCTCGCTAAAAGACCCGACTTTTGCTGCATGGCAATGCGCTGCCCGCTTTATTGCAAAATCTGATTGCGCAATACCAACCAATCACACCTTTGGCTGGCTGCATTGCATTCTGCATGAGCCCTTCTGTCTCCGAGCCAGTGGTACTTGGCTTACCCCGCTGTCATGTTGACGCGGACGCAAGACTTGGCCCTCGGACGTCAGTCAGATGCGGCCCAGTGAGGGAGAAGCTCTTATCGCCGTGGGGGAACTGCGCATTTTATGCGCGTTTTAATGCCCAAGTTCGACCATCATTGGCCGCCAACTGCAGCCACAAGACGTAGCGTCCAGTATCATACAACAACAGCTTGAGGTGGCGTTCAGTCATTTGCCGCGGGGAAATGGATATGGCCATGTGGTTTCCGTTGTCTTCCCCGCTCGCTGTCGCTTAAATATTATGCCTTGACCGTACTCAACCTGAACATATAGCGGTGCCAGACCTCCTTTTCCTAAGTCTCCTTGATAAGTCTAACGCCTCCTTTCTTCATGGCAGATGTATTCTCTCCTTTTCGTTGCATCAGTGTGATTTGTCTCGGGGAGTCTCACTTTCAGCTCAGCGTGTTAACCAGGCGTGGGACAGAAACCCAACGAGCCTCAGGGCGATGGGCCCGTGTCTAGCCCAGCACAAGAGACCAGTTCTCCAGCAGAGCCAAATCCCAACGCCCCAGCTCAAATCACAGTGGAGGGCATTTTACCAGCAGAACACTGGGAAGTAAGTGATGGATGAAGCTAATCCCACGAACCAGCTGATCATGTCTCGTAGCAACCTACTAGAGATGATGACGGAGACTCTGCCCTGGAGGAACCACTGCCCTCAACAACGTCTCTCACATCGACCGTGCTCGAGTACCGAACGATTCAAGGTCGGACCTACCATAGCGATCGGGGAAATGCCCAGTACTGGCAAGTATACCTACCCCCTCGCAGCATGGAAGTCACTTCTGACAGGTACTTCAGGGGAGCCAATGACAAGGCCCAAATGGAATCGATGGACATCGCGTACGTCCCCACTATGAGCACCATGCCGTGAATGTACCGGTACTTTTGCTAACCCAAAGCCTCGCAGACATCACGCCTTCACTCTGATCTTGGACGGAAAACTGTACCTAGCCCCGCTAGAAGAGCTAAAGCTTCAAGTCATGTCCCCCAGCCGCCCTCGAACAAGCACAGGTTGACTAACCGCCCAACAGAAAGTCCTCGATTTATGCACAGGAACAGGAATCTGGGCAATGTAGAGCTACCCCTTCTTACACCCTTCTTTGCCCTGCCTAACTGAACTCCCCCAGCGATTTCGCAGACCAGCACCCCTCAGCCGCCGTAATCGGAACCGACGTCTCCCCCATCCAAAGCCAGTGGGTCCCACCCAACGTCTCCTTCGAGATCGAAGACTGCACCGCCCCATGGACATTCGACCCCAATTCCTTCGACTACATCCACATGCGCTTCCTGCTCGGCAGCATCGACGACTGGAGCGCGCTCATGCGGCGCGCCTTCGAGGCGTGCAAGCCCGGGGGAATAGTCGAGAGTTTCGAGCCGTCGGCGTATCTTGAGAGTGAAGACGGGTCTGTCACTGAGAGTATGGCCATGGGGCAGTGGGGAAAGCTTTTCGTTGAGGGCGGGCGGAAGTTCGGGCGGTCGTTTGAGGTGTATCAGCAGGGGACTGTGCGCGCGGCGCTGGAGGCAGCGGGGTTTGTTGACATCCATGAGGAGAATTTCAAGACGCCGATTGGGGGGTGGGCGAAGGACGGCCGTCTCAAGGAGATTGGCCAGTTTACGCAGCTTGGTTTTCTGCAGGATCCGGAAGGGTATCTGCTTTTCTTGGCTAATGCTATGAGCTGGGAGCGCGAGCAGACTCTGGCTTTTCTTGCGCACTTGAGGCGTGAGCTGAGGTCGCCGAAGGTACACGCTTTCTACCGTCAGAGGGTTCTGTGGGCGAGGAAGCCCGAGGCCTGAGTGCTGATGTGCTGGAATTTCTTTTCGGGGGAAAGTGTTTCAGAGGTTGAGGCTGGAAGCATAGCAAACTTCAGGGGGGAAATGGATGATCATCTCTGCTGCCATTGAGTGCCATTGGCGGTCTCTTTCCTCTAGGCCCTGGTCATAATATGACTCGATGCTCGCGCGTCAAGCATCTGTCTGACAAATCTCAAGCAGCACCACAAAAGCGAGATGTCTAGTAACGTCCCACTTTCGCCCTCCCTCATCCACAAGATCAATCCTATACCGCCGCCCATCCCTATCACCTCCCTCACACCAACCGAGTCTCAGCCCTTGCGTCACACCCTAGACCCCAGCCTCGGGAACTATCTTGGCAAGCCGGCTGCCCTGGAACAGCCTCAACTTTGCAGTGATACTCCCCGGGTCCTCGCGCAGTACCTGGACGTTTCATGTAGGCTTTGCCGTAGAGATGAGCACGGCAATGCTACATGCGATCATGAGAGTGAGGACATCTTCTAATAGTCTTGTTGACAACGTCGTACTGGCGGAGGCGGAGGGTTTTGTCGTGGCCGATTATTGTTGCGTGGATTGGGGTTGTGATGATGGGGTAAGACGGATCGGTTTTGGTTGATACGGAAGGAAGGGGACTTCGGCAGTTGAGATGGCCTGCCACAACTGAAACCAGGGGCGGCATTAACAGTAAGAAGGCATTTTCGCACTGACTAAGGGGACCCTTTCCTTTGGCCTGAGCCTTCATACAACTTGCAGGGATCCCGACAGTGCCGTCCCACCCAGCCAGAAGAATGGACGCCCAAGGGCGGTGTCATCTGTAACGGCCCACCTCCCTTGAGACGGAAAAATCACCATGTCACGTTGCAAGAGGCTTTGGCATATGGCCTTTTATTTCGGGCTATCTGAGTGATATAGAACCATACCTGGTTTGGCATCTTAGTCTCCTAGTCACTTCCGATGCCGGTCGCGCCGAGAGGACTTGTCACGGTCACGCTTCTCACGATCGCGTTTCTCGTGATCGCGCTTCTCCATTCGATCACTTTTCGATCCCGATCGGTGGCCCCGAGGCGGGCTCCGTGAGCTGGAATAGATGCGAGGCGACTGAGAACGCGAAGGACGATTCTTGTCCTTGGCCGGAGAGGAGCGAACATCGCTCTCCTCGTCCCGGTTCGGGTGGTAGCGAATGGACAGTCGGTCAGGGTATACGTCGTCCGGTCTTCGCCTAGCCGAACCGTCGTAGATATCACCGCGAACGAGCTCTCCTGGCTCTCTGGGACTGCGTTCGCGCTTCAACTCTTTTGGTTCGTTGTTTTTCGATCGGCGGCGGTCGAGTCCATGTCTGCCCTCCACGACTTTGATGATGTCCAGATCTGGCGAGGTCTCGTTCTTCACGTCCGTTCTTCCCTGGCCGCCCGTGAAATGTTCGGATATGACGGCAGCGCTTTCCCTGTCGAGGTTCTGCGGCAATTGCAGCAGGCTGGGGAGAGGAGCAGGGCCAATGGGAGTTGAGGCGCCGGAATCGGCCGGAATCTCGGGGTCGTTGTGGGAAGTAGGGATTTTGAACGGAACGAATCCGGATGAGGTGTCTTTCGCTGGAGTCTGGGTAGCAAGGGAGGTGCGGCGCGAAGAAGGACCTGGGCGGATGTCCTGGAGCTGGAAGTTGATGATGCAGTGACCCTTGCCGGACATATGCGCAAGGTCGCTGATGGTCGCTAGAGCGGCCTGCAGGGCCTTCGGCTCAGCGATGATGCTCATGTTGTAGTTTCCAGGCCGTGATCGGTCAGCAGCGCACCAGTTGACGTCGTTCTGTCCGATGTACCCGAGCTTCCAGGGTTTGTCGCCGTCGGGGCGGCTGTAGCGAACGTTGCTTTCGTTCTTCACCGGCAGGGTCACGGCCTTGGGACCGATGGCAGCGACGCCTGGGTTCCATTGCACTTCATCGAGGTTTGTTGCCAATTTGTTGCTGTTGAAGTCGCGTTCCCAGAGGATTTCCTGGAGCTCGTCCTCGTCCAGTTTGTGCTCGCGAGGAGAGCTACGGTGGTGGCTATGGTCCCGCTCGCGCCGAGAACTGCGGTGATGGCTTAGGTTTCGCTCACGATCGCGGCTGCGCTCACGGTCACGGTTGCGACCACGACTGTGATCACGCTCGTGCTCGTGCTCGCGGTCGCGGTCACGACTGCCGCGGGTCATCCTGTAGCCTTTGCATTAATCGGCGTCAAAGAAATAGATAGACGGAAACGTTAACGTACGTGCCGAATTGCTTTGGCTCTGTGCAGCACTATCGCGGATGGGCGGTGACCTTTGGCGGGGCTGTGGTGTTGGGTGGTGAGAGGGAGAGGCCGAGCCAAGAAAAACGAGTTCACCGAAGAGCAAGTTGCTGCCCCGCACACTGGCAGAAGGATGGGAGTACCTGCCTCAAGATCCTCGATGGGAAGGCGCCAGGCACTTCCAGCCCCTTCGAATGCCAGTGAATCTGGGTCCACTGGCAACTCTGTGCACTGCGACCCTGGCAATCATCAAAGCAGCCGACGGCTTTTTCACACAAACCCTGGAATTTTTCTACGTTCCACCAAGATCAAAATGAGGCCTGAATGAGGGGAGAGTAGATACATTCATACAAAGTCACCATCCACAGATCGATCCCGACATCGATCTGACCCACGCGAACCATGCGACCAAACGAACCAGATGAACCGCCCAACAACTCAAGCCATGCGTATCAACACAGCAAGATGTCTATTTCCTCTCAAGAACTTCCCTTGTGCATCGTACCATACCAGCGAAACAGGAGCAAAGCACGTTCAGCCGAGTCTGCCTCCGAAAATATCTTGCCCAGGACAGCATGCACAACAGCCTCCCGCACCCACACGATGTCGGCAACCGTGTGTTTGACCTTGCTGTACTCAGGCTCTTCAAAGCCAACGTTGCCCACCTCCGCCCCGAAATGAATGGCGTACATCCTCTCCCGCCGAGAGCGAGACGAATCAGGCGTGCCAACAAGATGCAGTTGCGTCCGTTGCCACCGTTTCCAATTCGTGGGCACTGTCGTGTGTTTCGGCCAGTGAGTCGCAGGGTCAGCCCAGCCGACGGTCTCGCCCGTGAAGCACTCGTGGAAGACCCAGTCATGTGAAGAACTGGAAAAGGAAAGAAGGTTGTGGATCCAGCTCTCGACGATGACGGTCTCCAGAGCGAGGTAATCTGCCTCGGTTGCGCCGACAGACGCAATGTCGGAGGAAGGCTCGATCTGCAGGTCTTGGAGAATGCGACGGCGTTCCTGGTCGATGAAGCCGAAGGTGTGCGCGTCCAAGAGCGCCATGTTGTGCGCATTGAAGTTATAGCTCATGCCGCCGCGCGAGACCGCCAGAAACCAGAGGCGTGACTTGCGGAACTCTGAGTCCCATGTCTCGAGTGTGCCGGAGGCGTTGGTGCCGCTGGTGTCGACGAATTTGGAAAGGCCGATCCGGGAAATGGCAATGACTGTGGCGAGCGCTGCTTTGACCGCCGTCGAATTGGAGGCCTTGATCGCCGCGACCATTCGGGCCTCGGGGGCGGACCGGACGATGCCGTTTCGCAGAGCGGTGATGGCGAAACCTCCTTCCTCGCAGCCAGCGTTGCCACTCTCGCCCCAGTGGCTATACGCCGACTCTTTACCCGCGGTCCACAAGGGAAGACCGGAGCCGTTATTAAGAGGCAGGCCCAAATGACCGAGTCGGACTCTCGCAAAAGACAAGAATTTGAGCATCCAACCTCGGTTGGAGCCACGAAGGTGCTGCAGAGCCAAGCGCTTCTCTTCAGCAAGTTTGGTGAACAAGAGGAGTGTTTCGCTGACTGTCAGGACAGTCTCGACCCGGTGGACCGTGACCGGAGTATTTCTGACGCCGTTGAAGTAGATGACGTTGATGACACCTTGGCCTAGCGAGTTCTCTCCCAAGGCAGTCATGCTCTGAAGCTCGTACAGCGCCCAATCCTTTGGCTCCACGACGGCGGCACCATGCTGCTCGAGGCGATAGTCCTTGAAGTCCGCTAGCGCAGCATAGCGATAGCAAACAGCCGTGGATGTCGAAACCTCCCACAAGGGGAGGAATCGGACTGTCGGGTCCACGAACAAAAGAATCGGCTTGGTGCAATCGAGGGTCTTCAGCTCGATGAGAATGTTTCGTGGCGTGATGATGGCGTACTGCAGGGACTCTAGTGGGCTTTCGAGAAGAGTGCGGGCAACGATAGAATGGCTGCTCTTCTCGTCCAGGACACAAACCATGATCTGTGTCGGCGCAGTTCCTTCATCGGCCGAGCGGGAATCATGACCCTGCGGTTCGAGATCGAGCACTCGGCGGAACGCGCTCATCTCTCCGATCTTCGCGTCGAAGTTGTGCTTCTGGATGGCGAGGTTGCACTTTGAAGCTCGAAGGGTGATATCAACAATAGGCACGTCGCCAAACGACTTCCTCAGCTCTGCAGGTGCCCAAATCTTCACGTTCCGGGGAGACAGCGCAACGAACAGACCGCTGTACCCTGCCTTCTGCGACTTCAGGTCAACCCAGGAACGAAGCACGCTAGCGAAAGCAACTTTCAGTGCTGAGGAAAACTGGCTCTTATTGGTGTCGAACGCGATGACGGCATACTGGGCGTAGCACGGGTCGTCGGCCAAGCTCGCCACAAGGCCCTTGTACGACGTGACCTCGACCTCGCTCTTGTACGGCTCTGAACCGAGGAAGCGCCTGAAGATCTCAGCGCTGGGCTCGTCGGGGAGCACGTAAAGGAGCTTCATCTTCGAAGCTCCCATGTCGCGAACCTTGGCAGCGAGGCGGGCGGTGACAAATCTGGACATCCAGATTGCCGTGTCGCACTGGATGTGCGCGAAACTTGCGCCATTGCTCTCCATCGGGAGGCTTTCCAATGCCGCGTCCCACTCGGCACAGCGATCCTCGGGGATGCCGTTGGCTTCGGCGATTGCGGCCATTTCGGATGGCTCTGCGCGTGTTCTGACTTGCTGTTAGATTCGAACGGAACTGCTTGGTGCCGAGGCGCCGGCCTGGCAGAAGACACCAGTTTGAATGGAAACGCCAATCTGGACGAAGACGCCAGGCTCGAGGCAAAAGCCGGTCTGGAGGTCTGAGACAGGAAACTTACGAATGCCACGGAAGAAACTTGAAGAGGCGGCGGGCAAGACGGCCAAACCGGCAGCGCAAAGACGAGGCAAATTTTCCAGCTTCAGAAGGCCTAAGCAAGTCGGAGCGTGGGAGCACGCCCGGGGAAACGAGCGAGGGAGGCTTCTGATCAGGTTTGCGCCTCTTGGAGGTGTGGTTGCTGAGGAGGGATTGTTGCCAAGGGACGCAGGAGATCTGGGGTAATGTCAAGGGTCAGAAAACGGGGTAGCCTTGAGGGTTAGAAAGTTTTCAAGGTGGAAGGAGCATTTCCAATGACATCGTCGCCGGGGTCTGTTGCTGAAGAGTCTTTCTCGGGGACCCGTGTTGGACCCGTGAGGGGCGCTGCGGGTGACCATCAACAAGGGAAGGGGGTGGGGTAATGGTTCAGAAAGCAATTGCCCCGGGGCTCTGGAAATTCAGATCACGGCGCTGCAGGTCACCTGCACGGCGGATGACGGACGGATGCAAATTTCTTTTGTTCTGCCCAGTGAAGGCTACATCTTCCACTTAACATCACAACGAACAGAATCCTACGATGGGATCCCTCCGCATGATGCATACCGGTGCACAACCCTGTCCTAAGCCTCAAATGAACTACTTACCCTTAGACTTCCCCTTGGGGTTTTTTGCCTGTAGTCCTTTCAGCAGTTGAAGCCTTCACCAAGTCCTTGTACGACACTTTGTACAGCTTCACCGCCTCCTCAAATGTCCGCTTTCCCCCTCTTTCTGCTGGAAACATCTTCACCAACACGGATTGTACCGTTTCAGTACTAACCCACACAATGTTGTCCACGGTATACTGGTCATCCATCAAAGTGAGCCCGAAATGCACACCATACGTGAACTTCTTGTTCGACTGGATGCCAAATCCCCATGCCCATTCCTGTCCCGGTGGCGGTTGCACACGCTTGACCGTCTTGCCTGAAAACAAGTCCTCAAACGTTCTTTCGCCTCCAAGCCCCTGCGGTTCAGGCTTGACAACGAGGAGGTTTCGGAACCAAGCCTCAGCAATACCAACCTCAATGATAGGGACATCAACTGTCGGGATACATAGGGTTTGAGAGAAATCAGTTTTGAATATTTGGTTTACCCTCTTCTGAATCACAGAATGAGCAGCGTCAACAAAGCGGAGTCTAGCTGGAGAAAGATGATTCAATGCTTGTCCCTTGCCCACTTTAAAGACTGCCAAGCCAAGGAGAGCCCAAAGATTACCCCGATCAACAATTGAGGATGGTAGGCCACTGAACAGGGATTGGTATTGCCCGTAAGTTATAAACGCAGCGTTTGGTTT
>Ga0247758_1000544_pt1 | contig 33032 bp, 38 predicted proteins | sample UWRJL156409C4_FD_180950 | JGI IMG/M metagenome (GOLD analysis project Ga0247758, IMG submission 180950) | Plant litter microbial communities from Arlington Agricultural Research Station in Wisconsin, United States - UWRJ-L156-409C-4 | ecosystem: Environmental > Terrestrial > Plant litter >... | reverse complement strand
TCGACTTCCCCTGGCGCGACCGGGGTGGTGGAGTACCCCACGAAAGTCAGGGCGTGGAATGTGAGGGCGTCGTGTTGGGCTTGGAAGAGCAGCCGGGCGGTGTCGTTGTCGGTGGTGTGTGCTGGTGGGGGGCCGATGGACTTTAGGGCGGAGACGAGGTTTATTGCTGCGGGGCGCGTGGCGGAGACGGGGGAGGAGGGGCTGGGCAGTGACCAGGCGGCGAGGAGCCAGTCGGGGTGGAACGTGGTTGGATTGTTGGCGGTGGTGCTGTCGGTTACGACGACCTGGGCGAGGCCGATGGGGTTCTGGTCGGGGATGACGTTGACGACGTAGTCCGGGAAGGAGAGCTGGGTTCGGGTGTAGCAAGCGATCGTGTGGCGGCTGGAGGGGTGGGATGAGGTGTATTGGACGAACTGTTGAGATCCTGGGTCGATCCAGAGGCCCCAGTCGGGGTGGTCGCCGCGGCCGAGAGCGAAGATGCTCTCCCAGTCGCAAGGGGCACCATCGCGACAGGGCGGGTCGGTGTTGTTGAACACGGCGGTCTTGGTGATAGCCCGTACGTCCACCGAGATGTTGCTTGACTGAGCCGTGTCCGTGTCTGCAATGGAGAACTGAGATCTGACTTCGGGTTCGTCACTCCATCCTGGTCCGGTCCGAGAGCAAACAACGGCGTACTTGTTTTCCGGGTAGGCGAGAGTGACGCACCGTACTGATTGTGTTTCAGAAACGAAGTACTCGACACTCTTAGAAACCCTAAAGCAGGGAGCGTCGAATCCGAGGCTTGGAGCGGTTCGATGCAAAGTGATACTGAGCGTGTTGTTGTACCTGTCGTACAGATCGGGGTTCGGAGACCGTTTCATATTACCGAGCAGCCGCGTCACTTCTTCGGGGGGGAGAATGCCCTGCGAAATAACGACTTCCATGTAGTCGTCTGTGATGCCTCTCAGAGCCTTCCTGCTTGGTGCCCAGAGAATGGTCGTGTCATTAGTTTTAGTGACGTTGAAGGTGAAAAGGACGCCATCATGCTCGGTCACGGTGGGAAGATAGACCCATCCACGCATATAAAGCTCCACGCGCAGCTTGGACCCCGAAGATATCTCGTCAAGAGACGACGAGTAAGCCCCTGTACAGCTAAAATTCCCCAAGGCCAGCTCGGCCGCGTCGCACTCGGGCGCCATGTTGGCAGTCCTAGGAGACTGGGAGGCCGAGATCTGGTCGAAGCGCTGCGTTGCCGGCATCTGAATCTGTGGCCATCCAAGTTGCGGTATGATCAGGATGGCCGTGGCGGGTCCCATCAGATTGCTTGCGATACAGAGGACAAAAACCAAGAGTATGAAGCACCACAGGCGAAGTGCTCTGTGGCGATTGGCACCACCCCAAGAAGTCCACAGGGTTCTGTCAGCGAGGCCCAACAAATCCGGGAAACCGACGTGAGTAAAGAGATATCCGAGCGGGAGTCCATCGGGGCTAGTAGCAAGACGCATCGTCACGCTGAAAACGATGCTGCTGGCGATCAGGCCAAACCAAGTCTCCAGCGCTTTCGAGACAAGCTGGAGATAAGCTTGCATCGCTCGGTCTTCTTCATTCAACTCGGCGAGCCGTTTGTGTCGGTCGGGGTGGAAGATGCCGCCGAAACAGCTCGGGTTAGGGCGCAAGTTCCGACAGCCCATGCCGGCGCCGATAATCCAGCCGTTGAAGTTGACGTAGAGGGCGAAGGCAATGGGGACGACCCACGCTATGCTCGCCAGGTCCAGGAGAAGCCACCATACCTTGTATCTCTCTCGTCGCGGCGTCATCGAGTGCGCGTGCTGTGCAAAAATCCCGTTGACTGCGGGCTGACCAATCGCCATGAGAGGAATGTTGACATCGTGAAACGGATGGGTCGTTTCCGTTGCAACGTGGTTCTTGTTGGAGTTGTTCATCGCGGTGTCTATCGAGCATTACATCTCGCTACACGTTGCTGTCAAACAGCGTGGTTTGGCGTGGGCGGGCACCAATATTCCGAGCGCTTTATGTGGCATCATCTTGGTCGAGTCCGAGCCTGAGATCGGACGTATGTGTAAAGATTACGCGGCTGGCTTGCGACAGGAACCCATGACTGGAGAGGTGTGGTGTCGCAGTGTTAGGGCTGAGGTTTGCCTATCGGCTTGCCTGTGTCGTACGGGTCGGTTGTTTTAGTGATTGGTGGGTTTCGGTGCAAATGCCAACGAGGAGGGGGGTGTGGTTGTGGCAGTGTTATGTGAACCTTTTGTGCCATTGGCTCCTGCAGTCCGTGGGCTGAACTTGGGAGCTGGGAGTTGGTGTTGCGAAGACGCAACCTCATTGCCCGAAGCAAACCAAAAAAAAGACTGTGGGGGTCGAAAGGCGTCAATAAAATCAGTTTGAGCGAAAAAGCCTCGATTCGGCCGAATTAAACACCCGGATGCCAGCTCTTCAGTCTGCGTCTCTAAACTCCGACTCCAGTTCCGACTCCGGTCCCTCCGACTCCGGTTCTTCCGGCTCCGGCGTCCACACAGTGCCGTTGACGAGCAGTGGGGGCCCCGAACCCAGCCCCTTGCAAGTCATTGTCGGCGAAAATTCCTCCGGACACTCCATCGTAAACTCAGCATACCCATAGGCAAATGTAGGCCTGCTATTTGGTCAGAAACCCGATGCACTTTACGCAGCCAAACTTGTGGGGATATAGCACTTACCGCTTCGGATCGACCACCTGCGTGTCGCAGGTCCAAGATTTATTGAAAACAACCCACGAAAAGTCGATATTCACCTGGAACTGATACTGAAGTGCGGGATCCGCGGGCGTACCGGTAACGCGACAAGCTGTGTTGAATGCAAGTTCGCACTCGATCTTTTCGGTAATGTTGGTGAGCAGATGAGTGAGGGTAAAGACGCCTTTTCCCGGGACAAATGTGTCGTCCGAGTATGTGGCAGATGCAGAGCTGACAGACCAGCTGGGAAGCACGCAGTCAGTCGATTGCTTCAGTGCCAGTGGTGAAGCGCCAGCGATAGACGCCAGGGCTAGGGCGGAGAAGACCTTCATGTTGTGTTGGGCTGGGTGCGCAGACGGGCGACATGGATACAATTCCTGCCGAAGGGTGCGGATATTTAAGGTGAAAAGAAAGAGGGTGGACGGGAGCGGGCGGGAAAGAACCGGGTATTCATATATGTTGATGATATGTCAATGTGTAAATGTCCGGGTAGGCTATAGGTGGATGCGTAGGTACCGCTGCAGGCGAGCACGGGTCTCGGTCAACGGCTAATTATGTCAGATGAACCGAACCGCAGGTATCGGTTTTCTCATCAATTCGCACCTTGACCTCCGCTCGAACACAGACCTTATTCTCGGGCAGGGGCTTCGCTCCCCCTTTTCTCGCTCGTCGCTGACGCGTGTCATCCCTCTTCCAGATCCTCAATAGACCGCATTACATCAGCGAGGAGCATGTCCATCGAGTAATCGCCATGCTTTCCTTGCCCAGTGCTTCCTCCAGAGCACCGACTAGTCCAAAGCCAAGAACGGAAGTCGATTGGTCGACGTTACGAGACGCAGCTCCCATCCAACGGAGCATCGGCGCCAAACTCGGGATCGGGCGGCAGGAAGGTGGGCCGGCCTTACCGAATGCGTCGGCTCAGCTCCCGATAGTTCTGGGCTTCCCCGCCTTCTAAACCCCACGGGGCCGGGCCCGCTGTGCTATTTACTGTCAACACCCGCTTTTGTCGAAATGCTGTGACTAGCGAGCGCTAGATCCGAGCTGAAGATTGTTTTGAGGTTTAGCTGGTGGCTATGCGTGTCGACAGATGAGCTGGCCTAAGACGCGGTCGACGTTGCGTCGTCTATGAGCTTGTGTGATTGGGTGATGTGACTGCGTCGACTCCTTGACTTGAAGACAGAAAAAGTATAAGTGGCAAGTTCCGGACGTGACTGAAGACGAGGGCCATCATCAACCCAATCTACTTCATCAACCTGATCACCTTCACCACCAACACCAAGCAAGACAGCCCCCAAACACCTCACCCATTTCCCAAGATGGCCGACCACGATGAGTTTCCCGACAACTTCCTCCCCGGCGCCGTCTTCGACAAGCCCGACGAGCGCGACCACGACATCGACATGGGCAAGATGGGCATGGGCAGCGGCGCCCTGCCCGCTTCGTTCAGCGTGCACAAAGCGCCGCTGAACTGGAAGCCCAACGCAGCGGGCGCCTTCAACCAGGGCCAAGTCGGGTCGTGCACGACCAACGCCATCGCGCAGCTCTACCTCTACGAGCTGCAGCGCCAGGGCGTCCACTACGGCGATTACGTGCCCTCGCGGCTCTTCCTGTACTACATCGCGCGCTACGGCGCCGCGCAGAACCCCACGACCACGCCCTCGGCCAAGTTCTACGACGCCCTGCGGCAGCCGGCCAACACCCCGCGCGGCGACGTGGCCAAGGACACGGGCTCCAACTCGCGCGACGTCATCAAGATCATGCGGGCCCTCGGCGCGCCGCCTGAGGACAAGGACGCCGCGTCGCATGTTGCCGGCAGCGGCAAGTGGCCGTACGACGAAAAGGTCGCCCCCGACCAGACCACCCGCCTGTTCAAGCCGACCGACTGGCCTGCCCGCGCGCCCGAGCCGCAGTGCTATGCGGCCGCCGCGCTGCACCAGTCGCTTGGCTATGCGCGGCCCGATGCGCGCTCGCCTGACTGCTGGAAGCGGTGCATCCAGCGCGGGTACCCGATTGTGTTTGGGTACAAGGTGTATGACTCGTGGTGGGCGTGGGGGAACAGCGGGCGGGGCAAGGGCGACGGGAGCATTGCGCCCATTCCGCGTGCTGGCGAGGGCTATGGCGGCAGAAGACACGCTGTGATTGCGCTTGGCTGGGATGATGCGAAGAAGGCTGCGGGCAGCTCGAGCAAGGGCGCGTTTTATGTGCAGAACTCGTGGAGCCCGACTTGGGGCGATAACGGCTTCTTTTGGATGCCGTATGAGTGGTTGGCTTGGAATGATGGGGAGACGACTTGGCCATGGGCGGTCGAGAGTCCGTGGACCTTCATGCAGGTTAAGTAGTAGAGTTTGTGGAGGACAATGGTTGAGACATGTCCGACGAGTTAAGTAGGCAGGTTTGAGCGGCTGACCAGAGCGGCTGAAGCGGCGGGGAATACGAAGGCTCGGGCCAAAAGAAAGGGTCTCTTATCTCTGTGCGAAAATGCGTTCTTGGAATCCACACAGCCGTGTTCTGGGACGGTACCAAATAAGGCCTCTTCAGTATTAATGTAGGTGTTGTCAGAATGGGAGATGGCCTGTAACAACGACAGCTATGGGTGGTATGTACAGTCGCAAGACACTCTTCGCACTGGTTAGGGGGGACCCTTTCTTTTGGCCGAAGCCTTCGTACAGTGACTGGTTGAGCCTCGGTTTCGATGACTTCGCTTCCAGCCCGATAAGTGAGGTGGTTGCTGAGTCCAAGGTAAACCCGTGCAAACCATCGGACCGGCTCTCCCTGAAGGCTTCTGAGGTCCAACATCATCTGTCGTCCATTTCTATATCTCGAGGCCGGGGGCGCGGTGGGGGCGAGGATATCGTTGGAGGGTACAGGCTTTCATCAGGCCGCTCCGGCGACCCATTCAAGTTGCGTTTTGATGCGCCCTTCCGGCCCAGTAGCCCTGGCAGCACTCGATCAAGGAGCGGCTTGATTGTGATGACGCAAGGGATGGCGATAGACAGGTTAAGCTCCAGGAAGCATAGAATTATCAAGACCATAGAGTCGTATGTCGGATCGTCGGACGTCACTATGTGGTACATGTAATAGAGTCGGACGCAGGCGACAACGCAGACCCTGATTACGCACAGGCTCATTAGCATGATTCTTTGTAAGTGGACAGCAGGGCCGTACATAAAGCCCAGCGAAAACACCCCAAACAGCCAGAACTTTTGTCGCTTTGGTAGGGTCATCGATCGAATGACGGGTAGAGGGAGAAGAAAGATTGCAAAGTCAAGTGCGATGTGCAACCACATCTCATAAAACCACTTCTTAGTGTCAAAACAAGAGTCTCGTGGAAGAGTGAAGTCCCAGAAGGCGTGAATCGGGATACAAAAGAACACATTGGAGAAGGTGATCCATGTGCCGTGGATAACCACGGCCGCGAATATGGTGTAAGCGAACCGCCGGATACCGGTCGTGCTGAAGACATCGAGATACAGCAGCAAGATCGACACCTTTGTCATAATCACAGCAACGGTGTAGAGAATGGTCACCGCATACACCATCTAGTGGTGGTTAGCCGAGGGTTGAGATCGCCTGATTGCTGAGGTGCTCACCTTGAAGTAGACCTTCAGCTGCTCTTCTGTCAACTCCCACATGTGGAGGCCATATCCAGTCCGGATCACTGCGCGGCCGTTTCCATCAGGCCCCGAACATGGTCAGAGAGAAAGGCGGACAACTCACGAATGATCATGAAAGCTGTGTAGGCAATCGAAAGAAGCTGCTGTTATGTTAGCTTGATGAAATAGCCTTCAAGCTGCCCAACAAGGTTAGTTACAAGAGAGAAGGCGATTGCGATATCAGTCAGGCCCAGTACCCGGAGAATGTAGCCACGCGATATGAAGCGGAGAACGACAACGATGCTAGCGAGCACAATCGTGACATGTCCCACGACAATCGGGGTCGACCCCCTGTCGGTTTCCGTTGACGAGGCCATCCCTCTGCAGATGGGAACACGCAACGGATGCCATGTGCTCGCAGTGTGAATCTGAAGTATCGCGAAGGAGGATGCTTTGGAGAAGTCGGATCGAAACGGGGCCATCGAAGCCGGGCACCAAAGAACGGGTGGGTGCAGAGCAGCCTTCGCCGCAGATCCGACAGCACGCAGATCGAAATTGCGTGGCGTCTCCTCGCTTCGTGATTGCACATCCGGGCTGTTACCAGGGGTGAAGGAGGTGGGACAAGGTACTGACAGGGTGCTGACAAGGGTGAGCGCCAGCGATTCGGAACCGGGTCTGAGGCAGTGGCGGCTGGGATTTGATGGCATTCTCCGTCTCGGGATTCCATTTTTGGCCTAGAGAGAGCCAGGCGTGACTGTTACAGCCCTGTCACTCTGCAGAATGCAGTGTTGTGAATGGTGAGCCGAGCCGTGTCCCGCTCGGAGTTACAAAAAGCAAAAAGGGGGTCTTGGCAACCGATCAGTGGACGCTTGGCCAGCACGGACCTCCTCCACACCGTTATTTACGGCTCCTGCCGGCAATTGCGAGGTGTCATGCTTCCAGAGCATCGGAGCAAGCAGCCTTGTCAGTGTCGCTCTGACTTGCCAAATGCAGTGGCGCGAACCAAAGAAATGAGCGACAGGTTTCAAGCGTTCATTTAGACGAATATCTTCTTCAGGTTGATATCAGATTGCGGCAGACATGATCGAGGAAAGAGAATCCGCCCGGAAGGAGCATGATCTGTATTGTCCGGATTCTCGTCAACTCCAATTTCATGCAGCTTCGGCCTCTGAGATAACGTTCAAGCACCTGCGCTGGTAGTTTGCAGGTACTGCTCCTCACCCTTTTGGCGCTCCTCTTCGATGATGTCCTGAACCGATTTTGAGCCCAGGCCATCGCCATAGTACTTTTCGGCCAGCTCGATGCACCGCAAGTTCGCCGCAAGCTTGTTCATCGTTTCCATCCACTCCTCTGTCTTCTCACTGTCATAGACAATGCCGCCGCCAGCTTGCAGATACGCAACCTCGTCCTTTACCAGCATGGTACGAATGGCAATGCAGGTGTCCATCTGCCCCTCAACCAGAACCACGCCACCGTTGGCCTTGACAGAGTTGTCAATACCCACAGCGTCGTATGAGAACCAGCCGGCTGCCCCAGCATAGATGCCTCGCTTTTCCTGCTCCAGGTCATAAATCAGTTCCATGGCGCGGATTTTGGGTGCTCCCGACACTGTGCCGGCCGGGAAAATGGACCGCATGGCATCCCAGCGTGTGCACTCGGGCCGCAGCAGGCCGGAAACCTCCGAAGTGATGTGCTGTACGTGAGAGAAGCGGTCGATGCGCATGAGCCGGTCCACTTTGACGGTGGATGGGTGGCACACCCGGTTGACGTCGTTTCTTGCAAGATCGACAAGCATCACATGCTCTGCCCGGTCTTTCGTAGAGCTCAGGAGCTCAGCTGCAAGTTCCTCGTCTTCCTCGTGGTTGGCTCCGCGGCGAATTGTGCCCGCGATGGCGTGGTTGACAATGCGGGGTCTGGAACGTGCCTCCGCCTCGGTGTAGCCGAACCGCGTGTCCGTTGGGAGCGAGGCATACCCGTCCGTCTTCATCAGACACTCAGGCGAGGCACCCACAATGTAAAAGTCGGAACACGAGAGGAAGAACAGATATGGGGAGGGGTTGAGCGTCCGCAGGGTTCGGTAAATGTTAAAAGGATGGAGGCTGGTGCTTCTGGAGAACCGTTGAGACGGCACTGCCTGAATTATGTCTCCCTTGACAATGTGCTTCCTGAGATCGGTAACAAACGACTCGTATCCATGACGACCGACATTGGACGAATACTGCTGTTCCGAAACTGGCTTGCTCGGATTTGTTGGCGGGAGGGGCGTCTCAGGGTGCTGAATCAGCTCGAGCGTTGAGCGGATTGTTGCGCAAGCCTGATCATAGGGCGCCTGGAAATCTGAACCAAGATCATCTGGCAGCTGCATGTGTGTGACGATGGTAAAGGTCGAATAGAAATGGTCGAACGCCACAATGGTGTCAAATATCATAAACAGAGCCTCCGGAATGTGCAGGTTGTCTTTGAGCGGGCGCGCAGTCTTGGGCTCGAAGTACTTGACACAGTCGTATGAGATGTATCCGATGGCGCCGCCGGTCAGCTTGGGCAGCCGGAGCGATGGGATGTTGATCACCCGATCCTGGGAAAGCTGGGCCTCGAGCGCGCGCAGAGGGTCGCCAGTGACGGGATATCCGGGACCAGCCTGCAGAACCTTCCTTGGGTCTACACCAATTAGGACCAAAAAGGCGAAGGGGGGCTCGGTCAGACTCACTAGCTCCGATGAAGCTGTACCGACCGACGGTCTCGGTGCTTCCGGTCGCGCTCTCGAGGAGGAACGAATACTCGGCCGTCGACCTGCAGGGATCTGTCAGTCCATGGGGACGGGTCAATTGGATCACGGGTGGTCCGGCCAGGTTGCGTACCCCGCAGAGAGTTTGAGGTAGATGGCCGAGGGCGTCAGAAGATCCGAGGGCAGAGAGATGCAGACCGGGAGCAGGGTCGGGCGCAGGGTGGCTTGGCGGGTCTGCTCAAAGAGCTTCTGCGCCTCGCCCACCGTGGGCCGAACATCGAGCTTCGCCGACGAAGCCATTGGACGAATGTATGGAGAGCCTTTCCGAGGAAAACAGGGGACCGGTTATGAGCAGCCGCAGGCGTGAACCCGACAGTGTCGTGACTTGACGGCCTCAGGTGCCAGCGTCTTTTTTTCACCGCCCAAATTCGTGACTCATGGAGGTGGGGCCTTTGATCAGCGGGGTTGCGATAAGATAGGGGAGGGCGGAAGGGCGGAAAACGACGTCGACTCAGTCACTCTCGGGGGATCTAGAGAAGAGGCGAAATTGATGCAAGGGGCTGGGCGTTAGGAAGATGAATGAATATAGGTGGTGATGAAACAAGTGTTCTCAAAGTTTGGATGGGGTGCTTCGCTCTGACTTCCGACAAGCGGAGCGGGGCGTTGAACTGCCACTCAGCCTGCACGGACCATTCGCGTTTCTTGAAAGGAAGGTTGTCGTTGTCCTCCTCTTCCAGAATACGCGATGCGGCGATGCGCCTTGAATGCAAAATCTCAAGCTGACGCTGGCACGAGGATCTCATCGCGCTGCTCAACGCCACTTTAGAGACCGGCCTCGCCTCGAGTTAGCTGCTCGACTTTTTGAGCTCGGTCCGCCATGGCCCGGAGCAAGTGTCGGCATTTCTGCTCTTTCGCGTTGACGACGCATCTGAACAGCAGGTCTTGTCAACGAGATAACAGACACCCAAATGGCGCGATCAGCCCTTCAACAAGTAAGCTGAAAAGAACGTGGCAATTCATTGTGACTGAAGGGGTCGCGCTGGCTGACAAGTGTCGTGGCCATGGAATTTCGATTCGACCACCCTGTACAGCACCGGTATCAATCAACAAATCCGACTTGTCTTTCATCCGTTGTCATTCCTTCATCCCGCATTAATGTGTTCTCAAATCTCATCCCAACCCTTGCGTATATACATCAATCATCAGACCAAACATCAGTACCCGTCGTAGTCACGACTCCTCCTCTCCCTTCTACTATCCCTTCTCGAACTCCTCGCCCGATCGTCATACACAACAGGTGGTGCCCTCGGGCTTGCCGACCTTATTACCGTCACAGGCTGCACCTCCCTCATCTCGGACCCCGACCGCCGATGGTGGTGGTGATGTGAGTGATGCGAGTGTCGCGAGCGCGACCGCGAATGTGTCCGGTGTGGCTTCGTGTGCCGCGCTGGGTACTCATCGCGCACGCCGTCGTACCATGCCTGGTCACGCGGATGCTCATTTGAGCTTGGAGGTGCGCCAAGATTGCTGCATGATCGGAAGATCCAGATCAGAAGGAGAAAACCGACGATGGATCCGATGACTATGCCGGCGATGGCGCCGCCACTGAGAGTCTGAGCGGCAGTTGCGTGGTCATCATCGCTATTGGCGTCCCCGTTGCCGTTGCCATTGCCTGGGTTCGAGACAACGGTCACAGTCACCGAATTTTGTCGTCGAACTAGGGATGCGGGGGCGAGGAGTGTTCTTGTTGGCTCAATGGCACGGATGAGGAGATTTTCGATTCTGGAGAGCGATGGGGGGGATCCTTGCGGTGGGTTCATGGGTGCCATTGTGTGTAAATCGGCCAGTGAGGGAGCCGGGAACGGAAGATGAACGAACGGTTGCCCGTATGGTCAAATCTAGCGTCCTCCGAGACTTTATGGGGAAATATCCCTTTCATATCGCTCCACCAAGGACCTCAACCAACATTCAGGAACAGTGACGCAATGGTACATGATGGAGGGCGAGCTGGAAGTGGAATGGCTCCGAGATATCCATGCATCCATGTGAGGGGTGGATAGGCGAGATCGATGCGGTTAGCGTCCACAACTCCAGAGTGATTCGCAGCGACCATGTGACTTTTTGCTGGAGCAACAGAGCTCTTTGCTGCTGTGTCAGTATTCGATAGTCTCTGGGACCACGGGAAGAGTTTGAGTGTCTAGGTTTGCTGCTTGGCCTTTCCAACGAACCCCAAAGGTCCATAGCATTGAGTTGCTGAGCCAGAGACTTGACAGAGCATCACGAACAGACATGTTAGTGCGGGGGCTATCGTTACCGCAAAAACTTAACATTCATGATAACCCACCAATGAGCCCCACTATCCGCCACTCTGAAGTGGATCGGAGCAAACTTCCGACGCACAATGATGTCATATATCGATCACCAAAAACAACAACCCTGACACTCGAAGAGAGAACACCCCAACACAAGGCGAGGAAGACGAACCTTCCAAATTCATAGGGTACGGATAAGCGCGAGCAATATTGTGCTCGTTGGACCCCCAGCCACCTCTGTGCGGCTCCGACGGTAGAACCTTGGTTTCGGTATCCGTCTTGGGCCGTTGGATTTGCCGTTCCCACAGTGTCCCTGAGGTGCAGGCGGCAGGAGCCTGCAGCACAAAAGTTGCCCCGCTCGTTGACTGCAATAATAAGCCTCATATCGCAGGTCCCCACCGGCCTCTCGGCCCAAGGCGGGACTTGGATGGTGAACCGCAACGCGTGTTCTATGGAGAATTAGAGTAAATATATGCCAACAACTAGTTGGGGTTTTTATCCAGAGATGGCTTCCTCCTCCCCGCGTAGTTTTAGGGTTTCCCGAACGCATTTCAGTTGTATTTGGCATGCTTCCTTCAGCGTCGGCGGAAATGGGTTTACTTCACCGAGAGGGCCCCAGCCTATTGGCGCTATGAGATGGAGGACCCAAGTCTGTATTCAATGTAGGTAGATTCAACGCGCCATTCCCGACGGTTTGGTCAATCAAGACCCGCTCCATCCCCCAGTCAAGAAACAACCCGACGAAAACCAAGGCGTAGTCAATCTTCCCCTCCTTCTTCAGCGCGACTTCATATTTGGGGCGCCAGTTCTTGCAGTCGGCGTTGATGCGGTCGTCGGTGCTGGCGAGGCCGAATTCCGAAGGGATGAAGAACTTCACACCGGCGGCGACAGCTGCGTCGATAATGTTTGGAGAGAGGTGGAGCGGGTGGGGAGGGCGGAGACGATGGCGTCGATGCCCTGAAGGGCGGAGGTTGTGGCTGAGTGGGAGGAGTAGTCGACCGTGATGACTTTGATGTCGGGGGGGAAGGTGTTGGGTGGGGGTGGGGAACGGGTGAGAACTGTGATGCTTTTGAACGGCGGCTGGGCTTCGCGTAGGGCTTGGAGGAGGTGGGGTCCGATGTTTCCGGATGCCTTGGGTGCTAGCTGTTAGTACCTATTGGGACTCGGGCTTATTGGAAGGTCGTTGTTTTGCAGAACTCACCCCTAAGAGCGCAACGGAGGGAAATCTCTAGGCCATTGCGACAGAAGATACCATTCAGTTGATAGTGTATATTTAGAACAAGAACCCGGTGTGACTGCGGTTTGTACGAGGGGCTTGAACGTCACAATTGGCTGGGCGAATGGCTCTTGGGCCTGGGTGTGATGTGTGTACAGTGAGTATTAGTTTAGATATCGAAGGCAAGTTTAAACTATTTGCAATCTTCCAGTTTTAATATACTGATATCCTCTTTTCCTCGACACTGTCCTTATTTTGGTGTTCGGCATTAGATGGGAAAACATCAAATGCTCAGGTGCCTGGTATTGTTTGGTAACGCAATGGAGATTACTGATCACTGATGCAGGGTGCCTCATTACCCAGAAATCCTTTTTATCGAAGTTACAGCCCGATTAGTAATACAAAAAGCGGAACGTCCACCGCTGTTACACTCCGTGGCTCCCGCTGGGCAGAATTGAGGCCAAGGCCGTCCAGCCCGCCAAGATCCAGCCCGCCGAGATCCCATGCCAAAATGGTGACAAATCCCGGAGCGCGAGAGACCGAAACGGTGTGCGTGTTGTCACAGGCCCAAGCCCTTGGGAGAAACTCGGACAGCGACAAATACATAAACAACGGAGTGGGAAACCCCGATGTGAAGCTTCAGACCTGGCTACATGATGTTTTGTGAAGGGTTATTACAGGTCATCTCTCATTTTGAAAAGACTTATATAAATACTGAAAAGGCCTTTTTATATGTTGAAAAGGCCTAAAACGGCCTGTAATGCGATAAGCCCAGACCTTACCGTTCCAGATCAGGGGTGTGTGAAGATTCCAAAAAGGAGTTTTCACACTGGTTAAGGGGACCCTTTCTCTTGGCCCGAGCCTCCGTACTCTCCGATCCGAACAACTCCGTCCGCTCCAGCCCGGAAGTGCTCATCCCCCCCAGCCCCCAGATTCTTCATATTCAGAACAACCAACGCCGACCGAAAGTCCGACCTAACCTTCAGCAAATGACCCTCTTGTCCCCGCGGAGGATTCTCCCACGTCGTCACTAACAAACAAGTCGACCTGTCCTCTCGGGTTCGCCTGTCCAGGATGGCAAGTGCCGCATTGAAGATGGGTGGTCGCACATTCCGCCGGGCAAACTCCCAGATTTCTTCGGGCGACTTGTCCAGGAAGGGGAACGAAGTCTGTGCGGAGACTGGGAGTTTTGTGGGGTGGGTGATGGTTGGGATGTCTTCTGTGTTGATGAGGACCCCTGAAGGCGGCGCGATGTCAATAATATGTCTAGAGTCCACTGGCGCTGACGGCCTGGGCGAGAATGGCGTTGCAGATACCTACCAACGTCATCGATGCCTTCGTCAGCGAGTTCAGGTGCGCTGTAGGCCTCGCGGAAAAAGGCGTTCAGGAGATCATCGGGGATCTCGGCAGTGCAAAATACGGGTGTGTTGTCGTTGAGCCCGGTCATGCTGGCTGCCATGTGGCGAGTTTGTTGGTAGAGCTGTTTACGGTGCGACGGTGATAGGGGGAGAGAGGGAGGGGACACGAATCGTCGAATTGAATATTACCCGAGTTAGCGGGCTATTTGGAGGCCCGGCTATTGTCCCGGAGCCGTAGGAATATCTGCGGGCAAGGGACATGGAGCCGACAGTCGCAGTTTTGTTTCCGGGTTGCCCATTTCCTACAGAAAAACTGTAATATGATTGGGAGAGACTTAGTCTACACGTAATAAGAAGAATGAATCCTGAAAAACGACGAGTACGATACATAATTAAGGCCAAGAAAAGGATCTGCATGTCTGAACGCCCCGCCGAGCACTGTTGGATGTCAGATTTCCCTGTCTTGGGACCAAATCAAGTGTCCAGTACTCAGGCCTCGCCGTTTCGAGAGCATGCTTCGCAACTTGAGTATGAGAATGCCCTTTTGGACACGTTGCCACAAATTTCCCATGCTTGTCCCAGATCTGCTGTTCAACCAAGCATCTCTCTTCTGCTGTCCAACTGCTCCCCTTTCTAACCAATAGCCAATCGTCGAGTCGGACCTTGGAATCGTGAAACCAAATGGTGTGATTTAGCAGGGCCATGAAGCCGATGTTCGTGCCATGTGGCCTAGCGACGGTGGGGTTTATCTCCGGAAAGCTGCTGTGCCCAAGAGTCGGTCAGGTAGCCGAGCACAGCAAAGTGGCTTGCCTGACATTCCGACATATTACCACGAGATCGGGCCCATGAATGAATTGTCCTGGTATGTGGAGACGTATTGGAGTTGACTGCCGGCGTATACTCCCGCCAGAAAAAAGGGTTGATGTCGTCTCGCGATGTGTTTAGCTCTGAGAGAATAAAGTCTGGACAGATCTGCGCATGGAAGTGCCGTGCATTAGCAAAAGGACCTTGACTCCGTTCTGGCTGACTTACCATTCGTTCCATGAAGGCCTTGTCGTTTGATGCTGGTATCTCGGGAACGGGCGGGACTTTGATGCCTTGCTTCGCGGACTGCGGCACTTAAGGCGACGTGGTGTGGTGGACGGTGGAGTTTGGGTGTCCAGCCTTCGAGAAGCTGCACTCAGCAAACAAGAAGACGGTGCCGGCCTGCTCGACTTTGACCTCTCTCTCGGCGAACGAGTCGCGATCGCTCGAGCGGAGGCACGAACAGTGCAGCTCATGCGGAAGATGACAAAATCGGGGCCTACTGTCTGCTGGGCCGCATAGATGGCTTGACCGATCAGAACGTCTCCCATTACACCTGCGCCAGGGATCCGCGGCTTCCACAACGGGCTGTATGGGTTGGAATTAGGTTAGCAGGGACCTCGGGTTAGGTCGATCCTCTAACGTACTAGGAGTTCGTAAAGACATCTTCGCGCTCGCCGAAAACTCGAGTCACTCGAAGCGGATGCTCAATGGGTGCAAATGAAGAATCTGCAGGAGGCGGGGGGTATAGTGTGCTGGCGTGGGTTAAAGACATGGTTGGGATTTGGCGGGTTTGTGCTTTGCTGGACAATGTTTGAAGCTGGATGGAGAAGGGCGGGTAGGTAGATGGATGTTTGCTGATCAAAGTTGGCTTGGTACGATTGCACTTTCTCTGTAGGGCGTGGACCAGAACTGTGAGTGGGGCTCGAGATGACCAGTTTCCTGCATCTTATGATCCGAGCTTTTTGGTCGCACTGTTTGGAGTGATCCTTTCCCAGAGAGAACATCTGCATACAGAATCTACGCGCAGCAGGTGAAGGCCCAGCCCCTTTCATCATTGGCCCACACATTTGCCTCGGCCTGCAAGAAGGGGTGGGATGAGCCGATGGCTAGTACCAGACCTGAAAACGGGACAATGTGTATTTCTTTCGCGGAAGCCACTGGCGGGCAGGTTAGGTTGTTGGCTGCTGGCATGGTGCGAACAGGGTTAAAAACAGAAGAGGACAAAATGGCGCCACTTCACATCTGCGTTCAAGGTTGCTGTTGCTGTTGCTGTGTGCCTCCTTTTGTAGCACCGTCTCTCCTTCCACTTTCTCACAACGCCAGACTCGAATCCAACAACAACGCACAACCCTTTTACGCACCACAACTCGCAAAAGGTCCGCTCTTACCAGATTTCCCTCGCCCAACCCACCCACCGAAATTACTCTCGCCGAAGCAAGATGCATCCCTCTCCCTCCATCGCTCCAACTTCTTCCCAAGATCAGCTACCCCGCTCGCCATTCGACACCAGTGTCGCACTCCGTCCCTCCCCCTCTTCAACAGAATCAAGCGCCCTCTTCACGCGCATCCCCCCCCGAGCTCTTGCGGGAGATCCTCATCGCCGCGTTTGGCCACCGCGTCATCCACCTGGGGCGATGCTGGCGTTTGCGCCCAAAACCTCAGCTCGTTGGGGCGTGTCTGGTCGCGCTTCCCCTCGGGAGTCCCCGACTCACTTTTCGCCGACACGCGGCCGGGGGGGCCCTGAATGGGTCGATGCCGCATAGTGATCGGTGCGGTGATTAGGGGGGGTTGTAGGTGATGGGGTGGCTGATGAGTTGTCGGCGGGCGTGCGTTGAGGGTGTGGATGTTCTGTATGGGACAAATGTGTTCCATTTTGGCAGCCTGAGAGCTGTCAGGAATGCACCGCGTTTGGTCTGTGAACGGATGCAAAGAGCTCAGGTGATTGGGGGCGGTGTGTGTCCATGGATGGAGGATGCTGGCCTGACGGGAGGCGTGCAGGGCTTCGTTAAATCGATCGAGGACCTTGCTGGGATGCTGCCGAATATCCAGTTTTTGTACTTGTCGCTCAATTAGGGTCTAATGCCACCTACCGCTTCTCTCGACAACGGGACTATCTCGACGACCATGGACGCCCTGCTGGAACATGTCGATAAGGTGGTGCACGGGATGCAGACACATGGAAAGCTGTCGGGCTGCCGGGTTGCTTTGCCTACTTCATGCTACGGTTCTTTAAAGTGGAGGGCAACGTGGAAATGGATTCAGTCAGGGGCTGAACGGACCTTCGAGCCCGAGGCCATTTGGAGAAGGATCTCGGTCGACCCTGTGACGGCTGAGGTGGTTGGCGGGGCAAATGCTGAGGTGTCGGGTGTCTGGTCTGAGTCTTTCTCAGAGACGGTTGCAGACGGCAGGAAGAGCGGGTATTGGCTCGTACACGGGGTGAAAGACATTGCTCGGATAGAAGTCAGGGATTCCCTGTTGGTGTTTCACAGACCGCCGGAGCAGTCTTCCAGTAAGCCAATGCGGTTCTGGTGTTGAGCGGTGGTAAAGATGCTTGATTTGAGAAGACCTGGCTGCGCCACTGACTGTCTGAGATACTGCCCTCTGGAATGGGACCAAGGTAGTTGTATACCTATGCTACGTACCAAGGTAGGCAAAAGTCCAGGGGTTGAACTTTATCGCTGCTGGTCACCGACTTGAAGACCAGTAAGTACGGGACTTGTTTCGTATCGCCCCAGTCAAAATATAAGCGATGGGCTTTGACTGTCGCACTCGCCCTCTTTGACCTAAGTAAGCTTATTGAAAAGGACAAGGTACTAGCATTCAACGCTCGTTCGCATACTAATACTCCGACAATCCCTTACTCTAACCACAAAATTCACATTTCACATCCCTATCCACCTCCTCCCCGCCTCCTAGGCCATCCTTCGAGCGGGATAGCCTCGACATCCCCCTTGGTGACAGCATGTTTCTTGACACGCAAAGTTACCGGCCATAATTTACCCTTGAATTGCACCAGAGCCCTGTCAAGACTGAAGGCTAGAAGGTAAGTCGCGAGAGAGAACAAAACAATGAGCAGTGCGAACTGCCAGTTAGTTGCTTGGTCCATGAAAGTGGCGTGTTGGATTGAGAAGAGGCCCTAGGAGGTGGTATGTTAATCATCTGGGCAACAAGGGGGGACTAAAACGGGTAAATAAGGGGCTTACGGTGATGAATCCAAGTGGCAGGTATGCAATGGTGATGTACGTGAGGGTGCGAATGTTGTTTCCCTGTTGGATTGTTGTCTGGTTATCAGCTAGTGCGGTTTGGGTGTCGACTACGTTCGTGATGGTGGATATCTGTGTTTCTCTCAGCTTCGTACAAGTCCTCAGGTATTGGATCGTTGCACTTACCCCGTCCCTCAGACCAGTGACTTGCTTGATCTTCAGCTGTGTTTTCTCCGCAACGTCAATCAGCATCCCATGCCGCTTTTTGAACTCGTCGATGATGCTGTTGTACTCCTGGATGAGATCGACGTTTTGTTGCAATGCGTCCTGTTTCCACCATTAGTCTTGTCGTCAAGGGAGTTGTTCTGAAACTTACATGTTTGATGACGTGTTCCATCGCGACGTGAGCTCGCTGTATTTGGGACAACGAAGACGACAGTTTGTCGTTGAATACCCTGAGTGCTTCCCATCCCCACAACATCTTCTTAAGCTTGTTGATGGCCTCGACGGTGCCCCACCAGTCCTCCAGGCCCTCGAGAAGGGTGCGGTCCTGGTGTTTTGTTAGCAAATTTTAAGTCACTATTTCCGAGCGCGCAATTCATACCCCTATCTCCATGATCTCATCCAACCTCTCCAGAATTTCGCTATACTCAGCCGCCAGCTTTTCGCAGAGATGACCTAGAAGTACGAGGAAGGCCAGACACCGCGCTATTTCCTGCTGGTGGATGAACTTGGACAGAATCTTCGGCAACACTCTGTTGACAACAGCCGAGACAGAAGCACTTCCTGTCGCCGACGAGAGCACAGAGCACGCCCACAAATACCCCGATGGATCACCTGTAAATACCAGAGTTGACGACTTCTCCTCGACGACGTGCATGTTATCTGATTTATAACCAAGCTTGACGATGTTCTCGGGGGGGAAGTCCCCGTTCTGTCTGTGGGTTTCTCGGTGTGGATCGGCGCGGTGGTCTTCTAGAGTGCGGATTGCCCAGTGGGAGATGGTGATGGAGGTGGTCCACATTGTCTTTTCTCGGCTCTCGGTGAAGCGGGACATGGCGCCGAAGTGGTCGTCGAGGGAATCGAATGCATCCGGATGCCAGAGGTAGACAAAACCGCCGACGAGGTCGGGGGAGAGCTTTCGAGCGAACCTGGTTTGTTGTTAGCTGGTTGGTTCTGGGGTGTGATGAGGGACTTCTAACAAGATTCGGTGTTTGGCGCCCACATCCACAAGCTAGAGACCCAAGTTAGCATACTTGTTGACGGGATTCAGGGATCGGGTCATAGTCTGTCTTACGCTGTCGTTCAGTGTATGCAAAACAGTCTCATAACTGCAAAGCGCTGGGTCATCTGCAACGCCATGGCTGCTTGGCTTCGAGTGAGCTGAAGATGACCTCTCCCTTGTCGTCGTAGTCGGCGGGCTGCATCTTTGCCGTTGTATGTGAAAGTTAAAGTTGTCATTCTGAAAGACGTCAAATACGTCCAACAGACAGAGATCTGCTTGTGTTATGTGACAGGCGATATTTGCTGAGGTGTATCTAGGGCTTTCTGTGATATCTCCAGCTCGGTGAGTCTCTAGGTAATGCTGCAATGCTCGTCTCAGGCCGACGTCTCTGGTTTGGTCATGCCCGTAAATCTCAGGGGTATCATCAAGGGACTGTGTGGCATATGGCGGGTAGTATATTGGGGATGGTTTCCGCGTGACCCAGTCAAATGCCCTCCCGTCGCGAACTCCGTCGTCGGCGGACTGTCTGAGCTGTTGGACGAGTGACTGGATCAAGGCTGCTTGGGCCGCTGCTTGGGCTACGGCTGTACTTCGTGGTGGAGCACCGGATACATCGAGCAAGACTGTATCGGTCCTCAAGTTTGGCAGCGACTGTGCCATTTCGTCACCAGGAGAAGCTTCCGCTGGGGGATCGAGGGCTTTTGCAGCCTGGAGTTTGCCTTGAAATCACTACTTAGCACAACCATGTTGAGAATTCGAGTGTCAGAAGCTTCATGTAAGACTCACCTTCAAGCTTCAAGTCCAACAGCGTGGCACAGATCATGGCCACAGGTTCCATCTGCCACCACCGTCCCACCATCGAAGCGTCGGCGCGGTCCCACGAGGCCATGAACGAGTAGTCAGAGAGCAGAAACTCAAACAGCCTATCCCTTGCCGGTATCACATCTGCTTCGCCAGCGACTCTCAGGTATGCCTCATGGTTAGTGCACAGCAACTCCCAAGGTCCATTACTCAGGGATCTCGCTGCCATCCACTGTTTCGTCCCCGTGCTGAACTTTGTCGTGCGCCTGCGGTCCCGGATACGCCTTCGTGTCTGCCGAATTCTCGAGACGGCAAGACTGTGTGACCGCTTGCTTTTCAGGCCATCGAGGCCCATCTCCTCGGCCAGCAGCAACACTCGATCCAGCTCTTCATGCTCAATCGACCAGCCATCAGCCGAGCTGGTTTTAAGCCTCGAGACCTGCTTCTCGAAACGTTCCTGCGTCTCAAGCACCTGCTCCAGATCCAAGTCTGCGCGGTTCACGCCCTCGGGAAGCATGTTTTCTTCCCAGCCGAGATGGTCTTGTAACAGAAGGATGCAGCTGAAATGCAGCCATTGCAGAACATTACCCTTGGAAGTGGGCTGCTTGTCGCGATGTGCCCGGTCGATTCCGACGTCATAGGCTACGGGCAGCTTTGGGAGGACGATGTAGTTGATGAACTGAGCTGTTACTACCTCGGGACATACCCTGAATAGGAGCCAGCCTGCCATTGATGCGTAGCATCCACGGTTGTAGGATCGGTCCCATGTGAGTGCTTCCCGCTGTGGAATGCAAGTCTCCAGTCTCAGGTCCTTGGCTGGGTTGGCGTCTGCTGATTTGCTGTGGACAGCGAGGAGCAAGCGCCCCGGCTTCAGATCGGTTGCAAACAGCCAGGTCACAGAGGAGCGAATGGCTTCCTTCAGCCTCCCGATGTATTTGTCCTGAATCCTGTCAAGGTGGCAGAATGGCTGTAGCAAATCTGGCTCGAGCTTTCGTGTGGTTATAAAGTGGAGGATCTTGATGAGGAGGCGGATTTGGAAACTGCACGACAGTTAGCTTCCTAAAAATGCAGCTGGACAGGGGTCGTAATCGGTGGTGTCCTTACAACATGCTTTGAACATCCACGTATTGGTATGTCATAATGTTGCCGATGAGGGCAGTCTCGGGCAATCCAAAATATCTCAGGCCGGTCTGCGAATCTGGTGGACGCCAAACTGGTACCGATGTGACGCCAAGAATCTGCTCAACACATCTGCCAACGATACAGAACTCGACCGCCTCCACTGCCTCGTAGTTCGCAGCACAAAGCGCTGTCCAGAGTCTGTCGGACATATTCTCCGACTCTCGGCTCACACCAAGGTAGTCAAGCAAGTCTGGAGGTAAAGACGCATCGCACTCGTGCCCGGAGTCTTCCTCGTAGTTGCGAAGTGCATATGTCGAAACGATGTAGGCGGTCTCTCCAACGGGTATCTCAACTCGATGCTCAGATGACAAGTCAACCCACTGTCCTTCAACAGTGCCAGCTGAGCTCTGGGGGGGCATCAGATGCTGAGGAACCCCGTTCACCGACAGGCCGATCTCAAGGCTGGTCTGGTACTTGGCCGAGGTACAGCTTACCCCTGAGCCACCCGAAGACACCGTGAAGATGTCCTTCTGTGAAGCTTTCCTGTCGGTACCTGAACAAGGGCACCCAAACCTAACAATACCGCCAACCCGGAACCGAACAGTGGCGACATTCCCATGGGCAGTGTCCGCATCGTACTCACTGAGCGAACTCCCCTGTCCCCATTTCAGACGACTAACCTGGAAGACAGTCCCGCTGCTCACAAACGAGATAGATTCGCAGCTCCCTGTCCTCAAGACTTCGCCCGTCTCGGGATGTCGATGGACAAGCTCGTACTGGGTGTATGGCCAGCGGAAATTGACCCACCCCTGCACTTTGCGCTCGCCGAGTTCGACGTCGGGGAAATCAGGATGCGGAGGGAGGAGCCGGGTGCCGAAGGTCCCTTTGCTGCCTAGATCGTCGCGGCGCTGCGCTCGAGAGAGGATGGATGCTGCGTTGTCGGGGAAGCGCCCCCTCAGGAAGACCAGGCCGCATGTTGAGTCGGGGCGCGTCAGCTGGAGTAGCTCGTGCCAGTCTGTCAGCGAAGCGGTAAAGCCGTCGTTTCCGAAGTCAAGAGACTTTGCTGGGCGAGACAGCTCGCATGTGGTGAAGCATTGCCCTGCAGGTTCCCAGCGTTAGTGAGGGGATCAGGAATGTCACCTGAAATTCAGCGGTATTCACATTTGGATAGGTCGGCGAGCCACTCGAAGTCAACCTCTTCAATCCCCATCGTGCATTCAAACTCTCGCGATACATCGGAACCGCTCCAAGTCTTGGTCACAGAATATTTGGAAGAAGTCGTCGATTGAAATGACTCGGGGCTGGGAACACAATGTCCAGCGTGTCTTCAGGTCAGGCTCTACCCCCTGTCACTGCACAGCCTCCATGCACCACAAACCGGTGACACGGACGGGGTTCCCCGATTGGCTGGGCGCATTTCGGGCATGCATCCTGAGCTCCGGGTCGTGCAACCTGGTACCATGAGAGTTGGCCGAGGAGGGAAACAGCTTTCTAATACTACTTTAAACAAAATCCATTCAGTGCCCGCAATATCCGTTCTCCCCAATCCACTGCACCTCTGGGCGGGCTACTCTTTTCCTCCTTTTCCTTCGTCCGCGTACTGGCCGGTGGCAAGGAGAGTACGGGCTGGGTCTATAGCGGAGGCTAGAGGGCGTGTCCAATCGACAACGGCGCGGCCGGCACGGATGGCATCACGGCGAAGAAAATCAAAACCGCTTACAACCACCTGAGCCACTGGGTCCTTGTCACCATTGGTGGTCGTCTGGGGCTGGTAATCCCGCATGGGGACCGTGTCGCCTCGGGGGATGGCCATGTGTCTGGGAAAGTCGAGGGGCGTTGGCGGCCCGTGGCGGTAGCGTGAGTCGGCGCGGCGCCGGTTCAGCCAGTCGGTAAGGGCGGTGTGGTACGCTTCGGCCGGGCTGTCGAGGCGAACATCTGGGTGTGCGGCCCACGGAGCTTCCGTGATGGTGTCGATGGCTTCACCGCTCCACAGGTTGGATTCCGCCTCCCAGCTGTAGTCCGTCGGGCTGCGTGTAACCAAGCCATGCAGCGATGTGATAGCAGCGTTGACGTCCGGGTCTCTTTCCATCGTGATGTTTCTAGCTGCAGCCTGCTCTGCTTCTTCTGAAGGGGGCTGCAGGAAAGAAGGCAGCAAAAGGCTGTGCTGCAATTCTCTCGGCTGCAATGCTGTCGGCGGGACACACGTGCCGCCTGCCTGCCCACGCCTCCGTGCCGCGCCCAGGTCGATAATCACAAGGTTGTCGGTCGCAGGGTCGACCATCATGTTGCGGAGGCGGATGTCGGGGTGATCAATGCCGTGCTGGAGGTTGAGGTCGTCGAGGGCCTGAACAGCTGCTTAGCCCACTTGAGCTTGAAGGGGCGGCTCGCCCTTGTTGCCTCAAGGGTGCCTCCGGTAAGGAAAGGCGTGGTCAAGCCAACAACACCACCGTCGTGCAGGACCAGGTGTCGGAGAGGCACAATGTGCGGGTGGCTTTGCATGCCAGCCATGATCTGGATGCTGTACCACACGTCCGTCATTAATTTGTCGTTTTCATAGTGTTTGAAGACCAGCCGCTCCGAAGGCGACGAGATGGGTGCGACAGCGTCGGTGAAGGGCGCAAGGCGGCACACCTCGATGAGACGGTCGCGCGCAATTGTTGGGATCGCACTGGACAGCTGGTAGCCGTCAGGCGGAGCGTAGTACGTGCCCGGCGTGATATCCTTCGATACGTCTGATGATGTGCAAACAATGGTGCCGTCTGCGGCCATAACCACAGCCAGCGCCTTGTGTCGCCGTCGTGAATTGAGAAGCAGACATCCCGCAGTCCATCCGGTTGAGGGCCAAACTGGAGAGGGAGTAGGTGGAACCGAAGCTCGGCCACTTCCATGGTGAAATCGGGAAGCCTGAAGAGAGAAATAGACGGTTTGGTTGGGGAGGGGGGGAGCTGTGGTGGGCGCACGATACGGATGGAGGAGGCCAGGAGGGAAGAAGAGGAGGAGGCAAAGAGGGAAGGAGAGGAGGACGGGAAGAGGGGAGGAAACAGCCTGGTTTCCTGCGACGAATCTGGGCACACGAAATTCCTTTTTCGTTCGCAATCCTGAGCTGGGGTGAGCTGGGGTGAGCCGAGGCTGATTTGTCCTGAGCTCTCCCTGATTCTCCCCTGAGCTGGGGTGATCCGGTACACCGCCGCCGCACAGCCTTAGAGTCCCCTTTTCAGTCCCCCCGGCTAAACTTTCCCATCGATGGAAAGCAGACGATGCGTAATCTGTAAGGATAGTTCCCAGGCAACAATTCCAATTACAACGTACACGCGTACTAGGTATACGTGTGACTCGGGCCGGAAGCCCTATTCCCAAAGCTAAGCAACCTACACCTTACTACAAATCCCAAAACAAACCAAAGCAACCAATTAAATCAATTTCAAACCTATACTATTACTATATTATACTAGAGAAAGATACGGTACGGATAGAGTCGTTAACAACTACAGCAACGTTACCTATCTGTGCTCTTATCTAGTTAATAAGTCATTATCTACAATTAGGGATATATAGGCTGCCTTATTGAATTTTTCATTCTTAATATAAAGCTGCTGGAGAGTTTAGTAACGTTAGTAAGTAAAATTCTTATCTAGATAGGATAGAGTTCCCGACCTTGTCGATAGTTAGGTGCGGATAGCTCTCTTGGGTATATACTTTATTCTGCTAGCAGAAAAATATGTAACATTTAACTCTCGTTCCTCTGTATTTTACACCGTTCTACTAGCAGAATATAAGGCCCAGTTCTCGGCCACAAGCCTACATTTTATCCCCGCTCCCGTAAGCTACGTACCTTTTCTACCGGCAGAATTTACTACCTAGTCTTAGCGATTAAGTTCTCTACCATTACTATACGATACCGGCAGAAATTTACCGTCCAGCGTAAGCGACCTAATTCTCGGCTATAAGCCCATATTTAATCCCTATCACCGTCCGCTACATACCTTTTACTGGCAGAAATTTACTGCCTAACGTAAGCAACCCTAGTTCTTACCCTAAGCCTTAATCTTATTTCCGCTACCTTAAGATTCGTACCTTTTCTACTATACCAGGATGTTTAGGAGGTTATAATATTATTAGAACTTCTCTAATTTGAACTCGAACGATAATTCTAGTATTAAAATTCACTATAGCACTAAAGCTAATCTCACTTTTATTCCTATGTATTAGGCCGATTTTGAGAACCACTAGATCTACTAATAAAAAAACCTTATATTATCACTTACAAACAGTTTTAGAATGTTAATAATCCGCGATAATACTTAATTTACAGACAGCTTTACACTTTTCTCAGAGATAGAGGGTGACGCTAACTCGAACGATCTTGATAATTATCCGTTAGATCTCTTTCCTTCCTCAGAGCCCTACGTATAATAAAAACGTACATTATATATATTTCCAGCTTATAATGACCTAAGCTTATTTGGAACTGACGGATTAAGGAAAAGAACTTAAGGGTATAATCGAGTATTTACGTTTGGGTAATACAGTTTAAAATGTGGAAGAGAGAGCGTTGGCCCGATATGTTTAGAACTTATTAGATAAAAAGCTTAGAAAATCGAGCGAAACAGCAGAATAGAGACGTAGCAGCTAGAGTAAAGCTAATATCTTTCGGAAAATATTCAGAAAGTAACTAAAGATTAATTAAAGGTGTCGCTATAAATGCTTACGCCCATAATTATAGCTACTAGTTCCGCAGCAAAGGGTATTATTATAGAAGCTGCTGGTAATGCGTTTTTCTTCGAGAACGGCCATTATAAGGAAGATATTACAGTACCAGTAAAAATTTAGAGAGAGCTGCGGAGTTATATCACTAAGAATATTATTCTCGATTTTATAGGTATTGATAACCAATTACTTATGATTCTTTTTAGAGAAGCACTTCCTGATGACGATAACATCCCTAGCGGCGTCCAGGCTTGGTAATGGGTGCCCGCGCTTCTCGAAGTGCCGAGCCCGGTCGTATATTGCTAGCAGTAAGCTAGTCACTCACATTAGGACCCAGCTCAAGGCCATCCGGCAAGCTAGCGCCGCTGAACGGGGACGCTAAAGACCCCGCCCCTTTGTCGTGCTTATGCTATCTTTACCGAACCGAAGAAAGCTAAGAGGTTTCGTTTTGCCGAGGCCGAACGGAAAGCCGAGCGACGGTTTAAGATAACCAACCCCTGGCTGGGTGTCCCTAGGCCCCACGACCTCCGGCCCCGAGTCCACGCACCAGAGCTCCCTTAAGCTAGTGCCTATCGCTATAACGTAATAGACACTATCACGACTGGCCTTTTAAGATATCGAAATACTTAAGCCCAGACAGCTAGATATATTTAAGGATTACGACTTCGATAACCGCCTCTAGGCACCAGGCCGGGCGCGTACGCGGCCCCTAGCTCCAGCGCTCCTAGCTCCAGCGCTAGAACCTTATCCTCTCCCTAACACCGGATCTTAGCTACACGTCGACGCTAGGCAAGCAGCTAGCCGCTTATACTGCGATTTCGATTTGTCTTCTATAGCCTGCCGTCGAGTATCTCCTGTGTGCTTAATAATCTCCATTAGTGCCCTGAAACGTTAGGAAACAATACAGATTTAGCAGGTGCGCTTACAGCGACCAACTACGTCTATTAACTCTGAGAACCGGGACTGGAGGAGGTAACGACAGCCTTAGTGCCATTTAAAAGGAGCCGATGTGGTTAAATTGTATCCAGATTCTAGATTGATAATATTCTCTGGAACTTTTAGACAAACGGCTATATGTGAAAGAATTTTCAGTTACATGAGACACCAGTAAGGCCTTCTTTAAAACGATAAGTAATTAAAAAGTAATCATCAGTACTATTTATCTACCCTTAGTAATCTCCCTTTTATTATCTAAGCTTTTTCAGACCTATGCTATTCGCCAACTACTTATCACAGTGCTTCTAATCGCAGACGGGCAAAACCTTGCAGATTTTTGCTTTAGGAGGACTTAAGAATAAAATTGGAACCAGAAGCTGTGTCGAAGTATTGGTCGATAAGCGCGACTGTTGTAGCAGAGAATGCTCACCGCCAGCCTCTCTTAGGGGAACGGCACTCGCTGCTAGCAGCTCCTCCGCTTTTCACCAGCTGGTTTATGTCGCTATAATTGCTTTTGTTGAGATATAGCCTCTGTGACCACTTTGGTGTAGCGCTGTAAGTGCTACAACCTCTTGTTGAGCAGAGGGGGTGCCGGGTACGCTTGCGTACCCTGGACTTGGCTCCACAGCCCGGAACCAAGGCTCTGTGGCTTAGGTTCGAAGCCTTTGGAACCTCTAGGGCCCACTGTGACCTCCTGGAACCTAGAAGGTTCCAGAGGGGGTTGATTCATAAGCAGTGTTGCCGATCACTACCAAAGGCAGTGATCGAACCTTCCAGAGCCTCCACTGGCCCCACAGAGCTTACGCAAGCCGTCAGGGGGTCTGTAAGCACTATTCTTGTTTTGTATTATTAGTAGCAGGCTCTAGAAGCCACCCACAAGCCTATAACAGGCCCTCTCCTCTCCTATAGCTAGATTGGTAGACATAAGCAATTCCACTCCTTTGTTTCTTTCAGCACTATTGTATTATTCTAAGCAGTAGGCCTCCGGCCAACTGTGCGAGCGCTTTCTTCTGAAGTGCCCCGCAAGCCCTCTATACTACAGAGGCTTACAGCCTCTGCAGCGTTATACTACAGGCTCAGAGAGCACACCTAGCAACAATTTAGAATGGGAACTTTTTAAAAAATGTCTAAAGCAGTCGAACGACGACTTTGACAAATCTTTCGATAAAGGACTCGCCGAATATTCTCCTCCGGGTTCGAGGATTACCTTGAATCTTTGGGAATCTTTTAAACGAGATGATCATACAGAAGGTAGTGATTTCAGAAAATTGTTCAAATAAGAATCCTAAGGCTTGACAATAGCTGCACTGTATTATAGCAAAGGGTTTGGAAAGCTTGAAATATTCACAGTAAAGAACCATAAGTTACCTTAAAAGATGACTTATACGGTACCGCTTCGATTTTGTCCGAGTATAGTTAACCCTGCATAAAGTCTCTCCTGGGTTTTTACCGACTCAAATGAAGATGACCTTTTATTAAGAAACGAAAAGCTACTTCGATCTAGTAGTAAACGAATGAAAACCGAAGCCTTAGATATTGTTAAGCCATTAATCCATAGCTTAGAATCACTAAGTATTTAATATCCCCTATTATATCTGAGGAAGCGCTAATAATGTTCCAAGGAATTTAATAGGTATCTAATAACTCTAAGTCGTGCTAAACTATTAATACAAGTCTGATATACTGTTACCATCTTACTTAATTAATACGCTTATATATATAGCATTACAACCAGAAATTTTCTCCAGCCGCTCTTGTATCTATAATTACAAAGCCAAGTAGCAGTAAATAATCTCAACGGTTTTTATAGTTACAGAAAGAGCTTTGTACATGCTTCCATTATTTGCAAGCTAAGTCGCTTCTGCGTAATAATTTTAGCGGTGGACCTGTTTTCGACTGCGCACTTTAGATTTTGACTTTTCTAAGCGTTAGAGGGACTGCCGATATTGGAGACTGAGCTACAGAGGGGGACCGCTCGTGGGCTGAGTTAATATGAAGCATAGGTTTTCCAGCAACATCCTAGATTCCATCAATGTAGCAAAGTTTCTATAGTGATTTATAACACCTAACTGCTCCAGTCCAACCCATCTTCAGCTTGGCACAGTGGCCGCTACACGGGTACAAAGCCTCTTAGTTAAGTTCTATAGAACCTCCGGAGCTATCGTCGAGGCCGAGGAAGTAAGGGTCAAGGGGGCCGTTGAGAGTCCAGCGGATACGACGCGCCTCGGCGCTGAGGTTGGGCGAGGGGTTTTGCGGTGCGGAGAAAGGGTCCATCCATTCTTACCCTCGTCGACAGCTCCGAGAGAAGGTAGGTGCGGAGGGGTGCTGGAGTGAGGCGTGACAGTGTGCAGAGAACTAGTGATGCAAGGGCGCGGCAGGTAGGTATCGGGTCGGAGACGAGGGGAGGCCTGGAGAGGCCTGGAGGGACTTTCACTTTGACCCGCGGCGAAGTCATATGTTAGGGTTAGGCTCCACGGCGTGAATTGACGGGGGAATCTTGCAGGTGGTCCGACTCGTATCCGGGTTAAGTGCAAAGGGGACTAAGCGGAGTGGGGCCGCGGATAGTTAAGGCGCGTCCCGTGCCGTTGGAGGTTCCACAAAGCGCTTGAGGGGCCATGGCTGCGGTGCCTGCACTGCAAGTCGTGTACTCTAGCGCGCTGAAGCCCAAGCGCAGTGTAACCGCACCCCTAACAGTCGCTCGAAATGGCAACATAGCTCCGTCGTGCCGTGATTAGGCATCTGCCAAGCGCTGTCCCTCAAATTTCATCGTCGTCAAAGCTCCGTGACGAGCATACATAGCGATGGAGAGCCTGGCATGTCGTCTTGCCGATTATCTATTTTTAGACATGTGGCCAAGGATACAAGGGAGTAACAATTTCCTTCCTTTTCCGGCCTTGCAAGGCAGAATTGCAGCGCGCGCTTTCCTGAAGTTACACCAGAGTACGGCGCAGCTGGGAATCCTTTGGCGCTTACCAAGGTTAAGCTGGCCTGGTGTACGTAACACTAGAATCCACTGCTTGGTGCTATTGCTCGAGAGCCCGCGGCTCTACCACACGGGGGTTGTGCGGCATTTTGAAAGACTCGTAGCAATTTCACACCCTTCATGTTAGTCTTCTCGAAGGGATTTTCGCGATGCAGCTTGCTAGCGTTGACTAGGTACCTAGAATTGTACGATAGAATCTAACATGGTGTGTGGAACGGCCACCAGCACTTGCCCGACTGCTGGTCAGCCTCGCCGTATAAGGACTCGCCATTGGGTCGCTTGACTGGGAACATCATGGACGGTTACAAATTTGCAATAATGCCTGCCCATGCGCAATACCTAGAAACTATTGAGGCAAAAATACCACCCTGACTCTGAGTCGGGCTCGGAGTAAGGGTGCCTCGGAGTAATGGAAGGCCGGGACGAGAAGAAATGACCTCGATGAATCTGGCCAGCATGAAGGCAGCTCACGACCAGGGAGGTTGAGAAGTATAAGAAGGATGCCATGGGGATGCCATCATGCTCAGATCAGCAGTCAGCACGACATCTAACAGTCTCTCCCGCACAACCGCAGCGCTTCTTACCATCCTCAACATCTGCCAATTTCACAGGTACCCGCCGCGTCCAACAACCACCCTCTTACAGTATGCTCGTCGCCAATCCTGCCGGGCTCGCGCTCTTGGCCATCTTCGGCCAGACTGCTCTCGCCGCCCCTGTCGCCGATGCTGCTGCTGCTGCTCCCGCCCCTGATGTTTCCAAAGACTTCATGGCCGGCGTCGACACCAGCACCTGGGTCTCCGTCCAGTTCCAAGGCAAAACCATCACCTACAACCCCGCCATCGTCAACGTTACCGAGGCCTCCGCCTCCGGAACTTCGGCCAAGCGTACTGTGCTTGCTAAGAGAGTTCCCTGCAGCGGTAACAATAACGAAAACTGCTGCGGCGCGAGCTCGTTCAACGGCACTCCTGCCCCCTGGGCGTGGACAAGCGACTGTGCCACCATCCGTGATTGGGCGTACGCTCAGTCAACGTTCTTCGATGTCGTAAACCCAACGGGCGACTACCATGGCGTTGTCTTCGCCGGGAGCTGTGCTTTTGGAGCAGGGTCCTGGAACGTTTTCGCCCCTTATATCGGGTCCACAGATATCGGTGACGTGACCAGAGATGCTATCAACATCTTCGCGGTGAGTGTTCCTGGCCCCCCGAAAGCTTCAAGAGCGCCCAGTCTTTGGCACAAGAGTTTTGCTGACTTTGCATTAAGGGTGCGAACGGGCAAGTTGGAGCCTACGGGACTATGAATTGCGCAATCAATGCAGATGTTTTCTGGAAGCTTCAGTGTAACGGCTGTTGAGGGATAATTCGCGGCTGAGCAAGCACTACGGGTCTGAGGACACTGAAGTTCGTCTTGTTGGATCTGGCGAGCTTTTCAGGTCAGACGTTGTGAGATTGACTGAGGGGCGAACTACCTAGTAAACGTGGGCTGGGAGAGGGGCATGTTTTTCACTTGATTGTTGGTGTAGAAAGACTCGCAGAGGAAGAAGAAAAAATGTCAATATGCACGAACCGACTTTCAGCAAAGTCGTTCGTTCGCAATGTCCAGACACTTTAGAGGATCTCCCTAGAGCTTCGTGATGCTTTTTAAGTCGTCGAAACTGTCTTTCCGAAGAGCTCATAGTCAGCAGTGGAGACGTAGGGGTGCCGCCTCCATATGTCGAAGAGGGTCCGCCTTCGTAGTTCCCATTGTCGCCAGGATTCGCCGAAAGCCCCGGGTTCTGTTTCGTGGGCCTTAGCCTCGAATGCCAGCCCCCGGGACAGCGTGCAGACGGCATGTGGTTCGGCTTCATCAGGGTGCCGCAGGCGCACCTTGCCTTATCGAGGGAGCTGACAGCCTCATGCCCGAAGCGGGCGTGGTACGAGATGAAGTTCCCATGTCCTGATCTTTCCGCATACAGAGCGTGGAGGGGTTTCTGGGGAGGTTCAGTTCTCCTGGCTTGTCTTTCCACTGTATGCCTTTGTCCTCGTACGACCTCGGCCGGGTGGTAATCCATTCATCGGCGGCTGCGGCCCCGGAGGCCACGGCCATGGCGCCACCCCCCCACCCAGAACCCCTAAAGCCCTCCCAAGGCTCGACAGCATAGCCAGCCGCACGAGACTCAGATCCCGATCCACGGCCAAGGGTCACAGCCCCCTGAGGCACCAACGGCTATGGTAGCCACGGCCATATGGAGCTTCAATGCCGCGAAAGGCATCGCCAACAACGACGCCGCCCTCGAAGCGGCGGCGTCCGCCGGATGTGCCGTGTTACACATCCAAGAACCTTACATCTCTACGGACGGAGCCCTGAGACTCCACCCACAGTTTGACGCCTTCCTCCCCCTCGGGAACGAGAACCCGAAAACCGTCACCTATACCCGGAAGTCCCTGGGCTTCCACCAGACACGTGCCGGCTCTACCATCGTAGCAGTAAGCGCGGGGACGCTCTCTACGGTTAACTGCTACTGGCTACCCTCACATAAGGACTCCGGCACTGCGGACCTCCTCGGGCTGCCGAGGCTTACTGCCGAGGTCGTCGTTACCGGGGACTTTAATTCATCACACCCTAGTTGGGAAGACTCCGCCCCTGCCAGCCTGGAGGGCAACACCCTGGCGTGGTGGACCGCTCGCCGTGGCTTGAGGGCCCTCGTCCGCCGAACCTCCACACACAGCCGAGGCCACACGCTCGACCTCGCTTTCTCTAATTGCGAGGGCGCCTCCGCAGCGGTCCGTAGGGATCTGGGCTTCAAGTCCGACCACTGGCCCGTCGCAGTCAACGTCCCGCATACCGCCCTCGACCGGCGCCCCCCCCCGACGCAGGGTCCCCCTCCATAGGTTCCACGAATACCTCCAGGCGACGCGGAGGCTCGCATCTCTCCTCCGCTACCCAGGAGGACACCCTGCTGGCCTTAGCTAGTACGCGCAGGACGTCATCGACGTCTTCTCCCTACCACTAGCTGTGTAAGGCGCCTCCTTTAGGGAGCCGAAGTACTGGGTGTGGTAGAACGAGGAATGCCGTACGGCGAAGGCGGCTGCCAGGGCCGCAGGTTCCGGCAAGACAGAGAAACGGGCCTACCTCCGCACCCTGCTTCACGCCAGGTGGGAGTACTACCGCCAGTACGTCGAGCGCGCGGGCGAGGCCCCAGACCGCATCTGGAGGGTTATGAGATGGAGGAAACACCGGGTGGCTGGCTCGCCCACCCCCCCCCCCGTTACCAACCTAATGGGCACCCAGGCCTCGGGTAAGGCCTCCACCGCTTCCCTCTTGTATCAAGACCTATGCACATCCGACACCTCACCGGAT
>Ga0247758_1000543_pt1 | contig 33037 bp, 36 predicted proteins | sample UWRJL156409C4_FD_180950 | JGI IMG/M metagenome (GOLD analysis project Ga0247758, IMG submission 180950) | Plant litter microbial communities from Arlington Agricultural Research Station in Wisconsin, United States - UWRJ-L156-409C-4 | ecosystem: Environmental > Terrestrial > Plant litter >... | reverse complement strand
TCAGGGATTAAATCCCCAAACTCATCACGTACTCGTACCAATTCGAGTTTCGAACACACAGGCTCGCGGCGAACCGGAGTCTGCGGTCGAGCTCGGCCTCGAAGTCTTCTTCGGCGCTCGATTGTGTCTTCGCGGAGGAGTCCTCCTCCACGAAGATTTCCGCGACATCATCGAGCTCTTGCTGCTAGCGAGAGACGATGTGCACCTCGGTCGCGGCATCATTGAACCGGACCGATTTGCGTTGTCGGGGTCGAGGGCGGGGAAGGGCGAGGCGGTGCGAGGGAGGAGGAGGAGGGGGAGATGGAGCGGGGCGGAAGTCACGGGCGACATCGATCCGGATGGGCAAACGAAGGGGCGCCATCTGGACACGGGAACGAAGGAATGCGCCGGGATGGAACGAATGGATGGGACAAAGTTGAGCAATGCTGCTGACAAGTTAGTAGAGCGAGTGAGTCGGTCACGGTTCACAAAAGTGGAACCGCGCTGCAGTGGTCGAGCGAAAGAATCTGGTTGGATTGAACGATTGAAAAATTGCCAATTGAGCGATGCTGTGTGCTGTGCCTGAAGAAGAAGAAGAAGAGAGGAGGAGGAAGAGGCAGAGGGCGGGAGAAAAGTATTTATTTGAGACCAGGTCTCCGAGTGACATCGTCAAAGTGACATCACCACTACACGGTTACGTCCGTACTGCACGAACCGTATGCTCCGGTTGGGGACGAACCGTAACTATGCTTCGGTTGGGGACGAGTGCCCTGAGAGGTGCGCTTTCGAGGCCGAATCACTATCTAGACGTGTTCTCATGTGCTGCAGTCGATATCGTGTCCCTGCACGGGTACTTCTTCAGTAGGTATGGAGTAGCTCTGTGAGCAACACCGTGCAGCCGTGGTGTCAGCTCCTTAGCAACTCATCAGGGCTCGAGTTCTCTGTGTCGGAAACATCAAGTCCACCGACCCACTTTCGTAGTGGGGCCGGAAATGGGCCACAGGAGGGGGTTTGGACGACGGTTGCAAAGCTGGGGATGGCTTCAATCCCGAATAACTAGCGCGCGCGGCAATGCGCGCGGCTGGATTCCCGTTTGTGAGATAGTACGAGCACAGGCAATCGAATGATGCAGTTTTCGTGCTTGTATTCCATATACGCGTGTAAACAAACATGGATTTGTACAGTCCTCACCTCTGTTTTTCGACTGCCTGGCTTCCAGAGATATGCGTGCGAATAACACTATATTACACCGTGAGATCAGGCTGAGCTGGTTTTACAAACCCATCAACCACCACACGCGTAGGGGAGCTGCAGTTATGGAAACTACACCATTCGATTGCGCGGACTCGGGCCATCCTGGATATCCAATGGCAGCTGCGCGCATTATGGTGCTGGCGAGTTATTCCGGATTGAAGCCATTCCAACTACCTCGGAGCATTCCAACTGCCTCACAGTGCTCGGTTATGTGGTCGGCTATCCAAAACCTTCCACTGCAAAGTGGGTCGCGGGCTTGGTGTCATCATGGGACAGCTGCTGCGGTAGCGGAAAGCTCCTCGTTGCGGAAGAGCAGATGTACAACGGGGGACGGCTGGCAAGGGAGCAGATATCCAATCCCAGGGGCACACGCTGAATGAGCTCGGCATTCCCCGGAGCTGCTGGGATGTCATAGCCAGTTCCGAAACCTGCAGCACCTCAATGCGGAAACAACGAGGTGTTCATCACAAACACCCCCCCATCGGGTGGGTGAGCGACCCTGAACAGTGTTATACGTGAGGAAAATATGGTATGGGTTGCCTAGTGGGACCGGAATGGGCTCTCCCATCAATAGCGGGACGTGTGGCACGCCGTCGTCGGGAAGCTGCACTTTGGGGTGTTCGGGGTGGGAGTGTAGTGCACTGAATAGGTCTAATACGCATATTGGATGACATGCATTCTTGCTGATCTGTCCTAAGATCCGTGACACAGAAATCTGGAATGCAACGGTAGTTCCGTCTGCACCGCGCGAACGTGAGGATGCGGCATATCCACACGAATATCCTCTTTGGGATGTTCGAACCGGCTCTGCCACTTCGACTTCTTGGGTCTTGGCGGGATGGCAATGCTCCCCATCTAGTCCTTTCAAGGATCAACTCTAGTGCGCCTCCGGAACATGCCACAAATGTATATTGGGATGTCTGGGTCGGGTATGTCCCGGTTACTGTTCATCGTTTTCAGAAGTACCGCTGATATTTCGATCGTATTCCTGTAGCAGCAGTAGCCCATGCTACGGGGAGTTCGAGTTCGTCTCGGGCATCTGGAAGCCTTGCAACTGGGGCGGTCATGTCATGTCGGAATCATCACCCAGAGGCTGGATTTGGGAAAGCTACACGCTAACCTGGAACTCCTTGGGTGCGCCAAGTCATGCTCCAATTTGAGGTCTTGCAAGGCCATCAACCAGTGCGACTCGGGTGTGCGCAACCACGGGTGAGTGCCCGAACAGATGCAGTGGGGTTTTGCTGACAAATTTGCCGCACACCAAGGGCTGTCCGGGATGGATGGCACTGTAGCGCATCAAGTCCTTGCCAAGAGAACTTCAAGTGCAGCGGAGGGCCTTGCAAATGACTGACTAGCTGGCAGAGAAGACAGTGGGAAGAAGAATGCGTGCTGATACCAATTGACTCTGCCATTCCAGGTCTGCAACATTGCGTGCAGGCGACCGCGAGATTTTGCGATTGGACCGTCTGGGGCTCCTTCCTACCCGCACGCCCATTTTACCCCAGCCAAAGAAGAGCCAGTCTTCTCTCTCTTCGGACGAATCTGCTGATGGCGGCAGCCCTCCATCCGATCGCACATCCCAAACCGAAGCTCTCCCAGTTGACTACCGTACGATCCCTGCTTCGGAACAGCGCATGCCTCCCCGCAGCGAACATCATACTCGACGCCCGCCCTCCTCTGAGTCTCGCCCCGAACATCCTACCGCAGTCACACTTCCAACGGGACATCCTGCCATTGCCTACCTACCTCTTCCATCTGGCGACGCTTTGCAGGGCGGGAAATAAAGCCATTCCGCCCTCCACAGGGCTCCTGGCGGAAGCCTACGCGCCACTTTCGTCGCACACGGCCAGAACACCTGAAGTTGCGCACCCACTCTCGTTCTGGCGGCGCTTAGGTCGATGCGGCGCGCTGAACATTCCGTTGTCACCCGACACCATCGCCGACGCTAATGGATCGGATGGGAGATCCTGAGGAGAGGGGGTGCCCTGGGACAGACGAAAAAGGGTGGCAAAAAGGCTTGACGCGACTTGCCGGACTCAAAACGACATTGAGTCTGAAGTGTTCTCAAACAGGACATCTGCAGACGCCACCGATCCAATGTGCTAGATTGATGCCTTCAGCTCCTGCAACTCGCCCACACCCAACCGATCTTGGGACACCCCATAGGCTCGCCAAGCGAAATCACACCCTCGACACGGCTGTGTGTGGGAGAGCATCGGCTAATCATTGGGCGCCAATATTACAGAGGCGTAGTCTGACCCCCTTTCCGTTCACACAATGATGTTAGTGAGGCTCTGCGCAACAAGAACTTGGCGCCCCCGAGGACAAGGCTCTCGGTCAAGCGACGCCCGGTAGCTATTGAGATGCAAGCCACTTAAGGACGTGTCATCCCGAGGGGACGAACGCCTCCTACGACTTGTCAGACTTTCCCTTCAACCTTTGCCGCCACACTGCCTGTTCTCCATTGTAGCGGATGCGCTGACAACATGGCAGCCAACTCCCTCCCAGATATTCCCTTTTCTTGGCTTGATGGAGACAGCAGAGGTATGCTCTGAGCGCAGTACAAAGACAAAGCAACCCAGATCCTATATACTCACTGTGATTGCTTTGAAGGGCCCGAGTACGTCAGCTATTCGCAATTATCCGACCTCCCTGCCTGTTCCTTCGATTTCGGCAACGAGGGTTATGCAGCGTCGTCCAACCACGGCGGCGAGCTGCTGCAGATGACAGCCAAGTCGGAAAAACATGGAATCATCTTCGCCCGCGGCGACTTCGAGTATTCTCTTTACCTAGCTCTAGCTCGCGGCCAGAAAGAGCGCGGAGGGAAGTCCGCGTTTGGGCTGAAGGTTGCGGTCGATGGGCTCACTACCAGTCCACGCGGCCTGAGCTACCAGCCTTGCTGCATGGTTGAGAGAGGCTGCTACAACTATCGCTGGCCCTTTAACGAGTTCTGCCTCCATGTCGACAAACCCGTCAGCGCTACCACCACGCCCCATGTCGGAGACATTAGCAGTGATATCTCACACCACTGCATCTGTCCTGGAGTATGCGGGGACTTGGAAGATGGAAGAGTCTATCCATCAGTTGGCACTTTCTCTCTTCTGTCGTTTGTCAAAGACGGTGTGCTCTACCAGGTGTTACGACTCGGCCCCCGATGCCAGCCCAACGAAGCAGCCGAAAGGGCTGAGCTGATTCTTACCATCGAGAGCCCCATGCGGCTCCAGTCCTTTTGTGGTCTCAATAAGAGGGACAGCAAGCGACAGGAGGTTCCTTTGCGGAAATGCGACAATGACGAGCACCGAGCTTGCCTATGTGGATCCTTGCCATCAAAAACAGGAGCAGCAGGCACAGGAATTCACTGGCAGGCAGAACTCTTCAACATTGACGTCAGTGACGGCACGAGAATCTCAATCCCTCTGCGGCGTCTTAAGGGCCGCCAAGAGAAAAAAGACCACTGCTCCAAGACCGGCGACGGCTTCGACTCTTTGCCCAGGTTCAAGGCTGACATACCACCCATCGACATCAGCAATCCTCACGTTTATATTGCGCGCTACCGTATTCTTGAGTTGTCAACAGACAGCTCCCCGAGCTTCCCACCAATGCAGTCCCATACAGAAATTTCCGAATTTGTTCGCAACGGGCCACCGGAAGCGCCCGGAACGTCTGCAATGTGGCAATACATTTTTGACAGCAGACAGGAAAAGATGGATTCAATTTCAGAACTTTGCGAAGGGAGCGTCGTTGGTCGTTGTCTGGAGAAGATATTGGATGTCGACATTGTTCCGGCAACAGTCCCCCGACAGCCGCCATCAAAGGCTACATCTCTTTCGTCAAGGGCCAGCAGTTCTCCTTCAGGGGCCAATCCCTCTGCGTCGGAGGCCACTCTTTTTCCATCAGCAGTTCCTTCTCGTTCGTTCAAGGCTACCGCGTCTTCATCAAACGCCAGCCCCTCCCTCAAGGCACAATCTGAGTTGCTTGTTGATCAAGGGACAGCCAAGTCTCTCGGCACAGCTCCGGAAACAACCCCCTCACCATCCCTTGCACTTGTGAGCAATATGTTTCTCAAGGCCAATGTTGACCTGAAGTCACTATTGTAAGTTACAATTCTCCACATTCGGCATTGCCCAATTTTATTGCGCTGTTGCTGACGGGGTTGTTAGCTGGAAAGTCAGGTTCTTAGTCAAAGTTGATCAGATCTTGTGTACCTTTATCAAAATCAAAGGCCAAGACAAAGCGATTGGTCTCAAAAGCCAGCTCGAGTACGACCAACCTATGCTGTGGGCCAATGCTAATATGGGGGCCGACAATGGAGAGTGCAATACAATCGCTACGGCCGAGGCAACAGTGCGCAGAATTCGACATGTCATTGGCGGGATCATGACATACATTGTGAGAGCCCTCCTCAGCTCTTCGGCATCGCACTTACCTCTCCTCGCTCCCGAAAACATCCCTGGCGAGCCAAGTCACTATTATGTGATGATCACAATTTGCTACGTTGTTCAGAAGTATCCGAAAGCAGAGTGGTCATGGCAAGCCGAGCTGAATGACAAGGGGATCAAGGACAACGAACAGGGGAAAGAGTGGGAATTAGGAGCTCTAGGCCGGCGTCTGCCGTCGAGGCGAGCCAACCCCCTGGTTTGCAGCAATCATGCCGTCACAAAAGTTAAGTACTCGTTACTTGAGTGGCTCCACTATGAAGCCATCTCAGCTTTGCAGACCGATTTCTCTTCGCCACGAGTCATTCCCCCTCAATGGGTTGCAGACAAACCCAAGATCGAGGCCCTGCAAAACATGGCCAAAACAGAGCTTGTGAGAAGGGTTGCTTCCTTGCAACCCTATCAGGCAGATGACGAGATTTCGGATAGACTGGCCTTTCTCGCCGAAGAAATGTGGCCTGATATTGAGGCGTCTGAACAGCCCGCGAATCGCCGCCGCACGGCCAAATACATTGCGGACCGAATCACAAGACGTGTCGAGGAGCGAGAATATACCCGGGCCATCAATCTCTGCCACGCCGGCCCGGGCAAAGGGGGAGCCGATGACAGCCCCTGGGAGGTTCACGCACTGTGCCACCACAGCCGTCTGGTAGTAGCGCATAAGAGGGCGTGCGCCACAGAAGCTTCGCCAATTGCTTGGGAAGATGCCCAACTTGCCGTCGAGCATTACAGAAAGAAGTTCTATCCTTTCTTGACTTCAGAGGCATCGCTCATGCCGTGCTGGGAAAGGAACAACTCTTCCGCTCGGCGCGGTTTTCTAAGATCCGAGGCAACAGCTGTTCTTGCATCAACCATTCTAGAAATATTCCAGAGTGACTTCGAACACTGCAATCGCCCGGCCACCGGGCTCTCCAAGTTGTGGACAGATCGTCGCCTAAGTATTGTTCTGCAAGGCTCAGACGCCGGTGGCGACAACCACGACAGCGCTTCGGCCATGGCAGAAATGAGGAGCCACGGAACAGGCAGACAAGGCGATTTGTCTTCATTGAGACACCTGCGGCACACTGGGGAGAAAGCCAACGTCGAGGCGCTCCTCGTCCAGCAATTGGAAACTCTAGAGAGGCTCGCCAACGCCAGGGGCCTTGAGCGGCACATCGATTACCTCAAGTTTCGGCCACCGCAGAGGTACCATCCTGAAGAGTTCTTCAACTCGCTAGACGACACGCCTGAGCTGTACGACAGTTGCGCCATTGACAAAGCAGACCTGGCCATTCCTGCGGTAATTCGAGAAGCCCTGTCCAAGCATATGTCCCTAGAAGATGACGGGCCCCACGGGGATCTCGTAACAGAGCTTGTTATTGATGAGGATCCTACCAATAGGCTGCGCGAACTCCTCGTCAAGGTGCCTCCTGGGCCAGTTGACAAGAACCTCCAAGCACGTGTTGCGGCCACAATGCTGCGCAAACTTACTGTTATCGATCTGATCACGCCAGACCCTCTACCATCGTTGAAGCCGCGGCCGATCCGAAACAAGGATATTGTGAGAGTGGTTAGCGACAGTGTAAGTTGGCTGACACGGCTATCATTTCATTGCACGTCCTTTTCCCCACTTTTGAACTACCCCCTACGCAACTCACGGCTAACAAAACTATCTATCTCTAACAGTTGATCGACCAAGAAGTGCGCCACCGCTTCCTCCTGGCTGAGGCTGCCTATGAGTTGCCCCCCGGTCTTCTTCGACTACTGGTCCATGTGCTTCATCCAGAAGTCGTAGAGTGTTTCAAGAATCACCAACTGCGAGTATCCCGGTTTGGGCTCTGGACAAGACAGGAGACAGTCGTCGTGCATATCACCTTGCGGAGTTGGGCGATCAAACCGAAGGGCTCAGAATTCTGCGCAATCAGAGAAGACGACAAAATACACCTCCCGCCAGATCTGGTCAGAAGCTACCACAACCCGAGTGACATGGAGCTTAAGGTTTCCTCCATTGGCATGTCGACAAACGAGTTTGGCGATTTCAGTAAGTGTTCAATTATCAGCGACTTGCTGCAGGAGAAGGATATCAACGAACTCGGCGAGAGGGCGCAGGAGATCTGGGACGGCTTCACCCACCAGCCCCAGACCGGTCGCTTTGTGGTCTTTTCTGTAGTACTCGGGCTGCTCTGCCAAGAGATGGTGGCCAATTACAACGGGATTATGGACGACTTTCTCAAAAACACACAGCTTGAGCAACAATTGGTAACCTCCCATTCTCTACCTAACAACAGGATCAGTGCTGACTCGCTTGTGCAGCCGAGCTATCTCCAGAACCCCGCAAAACTACAGGAACGTGACGCCGATGCGGAACTGAGACTGAGTTTGTGGAACCTCGAGGCTTTATACAAGCTAAACAACACTGTGTCTGCGTCAGTGAAGACCATTGAGGGTGCTATTACCGATATCAATAGACAGGTTGAGGAGGTAGGTCGCTCTGATCCCAATGTTGAACCAAACATCATGAATCTAACAAACCCTAGGGACCCGGAAAGAGAAGCGCGGAGCTAGAAAACACTTGTCGCAAACATATGGAGACTCTAGATCGGGGCTTCTCTGACCTGACGGCCATCCAGATCAAGCTGGAACGAAAGGTGGAACTCAATACGCGGTATTCTAATGCGGCAAGTTCCCACCACTCCATCATACCCCGGGTCTTGACGCTTCTTCCGCCAGGTTCTAACGAATGACAATACAGCTCTCTACCATGCTTGCGTTGCGAGCTAGCCATGACTCGTACAAGCAGAATAATACCATCCAGAAACTAACCTACATCACCATCGGATGTCTTCCCATTGGCTTGTCGGCCGCGCTGTTCGCCGTGCCCAAAGAGCAGGATGTGATAGCTGAGGGGTCGGGGAAGGGTTGGTTTATTGGAAGCGTGTTCATTTCTTTTGTTGTTATTTTCTTCATTGCATACTTCTTAGATGGGCTACTCGGGTTCTTCCGGAACCTTCATGATGGAGAAGTTGGGTCGCGGTCTTGGAGAAGGAGAAGCAAAAGAGAATCGGCGGTGGTCTAGTTTGCATGACGCTTTCACCTGACAGGATCGTGAGGTGCCTATCATTTTATCGGCAAACTCTTGAATAATTGTTTGGGTTGACAAACTGCAAAGTGCGTTTGCCATCATTTCGTCCTCGAGCTCGTATTGCTGAGGATGGTGGCAGTTAAATTTCTGTTGACACTTGTATATGAGGTGGCTTGGTGTTTATTTCCCAGCTTGTGCTTGCTTATGTTGTAGAAACTAACGAGAGTCCAGTCCGATCCCTGTAACTCGGATACAGAGTGTCCCACGTTGCTACCTACCTAACCATAGTGGCACACACAAACGCAGTACGCATTGCCTGGTCCATTGTGGGCGCACTGGTTGAAGCCGACTCAGTTAGCACATGTTTCTGTCTGTGATAGGGCTCAGTTCTACAACAAGAGAGCGTACATAAGAACCGGAGCAGCTCATGTAGTTGCAGTTGCCGTGAGTGCCGCAACAATAGTTGACACAGTCTAGCTTCATGTCAGTGTCCGTTGTGAGTCAACCGTCTAGTGTGTGTCGACTTACTGACACAGTTATCTCTGGGTTCCTATGATTCTATTAGTCAGTCCTTATCGATCTCTTTAAATCGGTATTTCTTTGGATATTGGCGAAGGGGACGAACGATGTTGTCGTTAGCTGGGCTAACTCCCGGCAAAGCACAGGCGATCCCAGCGAATACAGCGACCAGTGGGAAGAGCTTCATGTTTGACGATAGGCGGATAGATGGAAGTTTGGTAGAATTCTGATGAGATGACTCCCGAGAATCCCAAGCTACAGGAGGTGAGGAGCACCTCTTTTATAGGTACCTGTTCTGGTGTACGTATTCAACCTCGTGCAGTCCATGCGCCCGATTTGCCGCTGGTCTTTGCCATTCCAGGTTCTCCCAAACCACCTATCTGCCGCCATCCTCAACCCAACAGAGGACGGACTTTCCATAATAGACGTGAGTTCCGGTGCGGGGTCTCAGCCGTTCAAGAGGTGGTAATTGGTGCGTTTATTGATCATTGCCATCGCAGCCGCATGGGAATTCGCTTCGGCCCTCAATGCAACCTCTCGGGCCGGAAATCACCCCGGCTTATGGTCGCTTGAATGAACGAGGGGACATCACAACAGATGGAACAATTCTGACAACAACACTCCCAAACTTGTGTGCGCATACGGGCTGAAGGCATGAAGTAGGTGCTAGGCAAATGCCAAGATATTGTTGCTGGCCAACTCATTCGTGGACTGTGGTATTTAGGTACCATGTATATTATTGGTGCACCGATTCGGCGATAGCTCCGCGGATTCGCCTCTGCCAAAGGTGGCTGGCACTAGCATTGCTGCGGGTTGCTGCAGGTTGGCACCCTTCATGCTCCCTTCACGGCTAGTACCGGCGCCACAAGCCTGGGTCTGGACTGCCGTGCCGCATACGGGATGCTGCTGGGCTGGTTGCCGGTGCCAGTCAAGTACAATTACTGGAGCATTTTCTCCCTCTACCGCAGAGAAGGCTCTGGTGTGGTGGAACTGGAAGTCCAACGTTTGGGCTATGTCTTCTACTCTCTGTTCACTTCACGCAGCCATCAATAAGTATACGGTCTTGTAATAACTGTTTCATGTTGATCGCGGAGTGCAGAAACTTGTGACTCGATCTGGTAAACGATTTGTCTCCGGCTCCCCGGAGCTGCATGACAACAGCAGCCCCCATGTAAACCTACACAACCCTTCCAAGGAAACATACTTGTACGTATTGGGGAATCCCGCACGCCAATGGCCGACTTGGCCTAGTCCTGCACTGTCTTGCAGCAGGGACAGCAAATGGGTGGTGCGAGCCAGTCAATCAGATGATGGCAGCATGACAGCCTGCATCAAACTACTTGGCCCGACAAATCGAACCCGACCTGCGCTGAGTAACGACCCCTCATGGCTGTGGGAAGCGACACCGCACAAAACCCCGAAAATTCGACTCTGCTTGATGCAGGCCATTTTAGTTTTAAACTACTACCGTTGTTGCACTGTGGTCGGCTACCGTGGCTTGGTCCATTCCCCCTTTCTCGGCCCGGCTGTTTTACCCCTTTTTTTATGTGTCTGTGTGTCTCTGGTCTCCACTAGCATCATGGGCCTGGACGACCATGGCATCGGCAAAGATAGCGTGCTACCGCTTAGCAAGTTCGTCACCATCATCGTTTTCAACAGCATCGCACTCTGGAACGTGGTCGAGCTCAGCTTCATCATCTTCGCCACCTTCAAGCGTCGCAGAGGCCTGTATTTCTGGAGCTTCCTCGTCGCATCGTGGGGTATCATCCCCCATTGTCTCGGCTTCATCTTCAAATACCAGCAGCTCACCACGTCATGGGTCTTTGTCACTTTGTTCTTGGTCGGCTGGTGGTGCATGGTGACGGGGCAGTCGTTCGTGCTCTACAGCCGGCTGCATCTTATCATGCTGTCCCCCTTTCGGCTGAAACTGGTCAAGACCATGATCATCGTTGACGCTGTCATCTGCCACGTGCCTATCTCGGTCATGGCCTACGGTGTCAACTCGCCTAACCCGGCACCGTTCATCCCAGTTTACACCGTCTACGAGAAGATCCAGCTGTCGATATTCTTCATCCAGGAGATTATCATTTCCGGGCTGTACATCTACGAGACGGTCAAGCTGATGCAGATACGGAAGGGCGTGCAGGGCAATGGGACCCGCAGCTCACGGCATCTGATGTCGCATCTTATCGTGGTCAATGTCATCATTGTTGTTCTCGACATCACCGTTCTGGGACTGGAGTATTCTGGGATGTACGACCTCCAGACATCTTACAAACCGTTTGTTTACAGTGTCAAGTTGAAGCTGGAGTTTAGTATTCTGAACAAGCTGGTGGAGTTGACGACAAGGGGAGGAAGCAAAGGGAGTTCGACATATACGCCTTCGAGAGGGGACGCCAACCCACAGATGGATATGATGTACGATGGGGTTCATCGGGGGAAGGCGGTTGATCTGGGGAATAATGTGTATGTGCGGTCGGAAACGGCTTCGGGAGAGGAGGTCAAGGCGGGTGGCCAAGCTGTGGTCCTGACTACTGAGGTTAGTGTTCGGAGGAATACGATGCCGGTAGAGCATGATAGTGATGGGGATCTAGGGAATCTGAACATTGAGACCAGGGCTGGGATGTTGGGCAGTCCAGGCAGCCCATCGGAGAGGAATGTTGCTGAGGCGAGTTGTTGAGTTTTGGTGGCACACGATACCCATTTTTGGCCTTCTCTCTGTTCTTTCTTCCTTGTACAGTATAGATAATTGAATATAAATTCCATTCTTGTCGTATAGTCGTGCGTTTCTTCAGTATCTAGCTAAGCACCTTTCAATCAAGAAAAGACGTTGCCGTAGTCAAGTCCACAGCCTCCATCTTCCGAATCCGAAGAGGCAGCAGATTCATCCCTTCCCATATCATCTTCCTCCAGCTCATCCACGTCTAGTCCACTCTCTAATCCTAATGTGTCTAGATTATCCGACCTATTAGTCTCAGTTTCCCATCCAGCATCTGATGACTCTCGTAGCTCGGCTTCGTCGTTCCAGTAGTATGGGCAGAGATGCTCCTTGCCTTTCCACATTCTTTCAAACGCAGCTCTTGTGTATACCCCCGGGAAAATCTCCCAGCCCCAGACCGGATAGCGACCCCTCCTGGGGAAACCCACACGAAAGCTTGCAACGTCGTAACCATTGTCTGCAAGAACCATGTCCCACACATCACCAAAGCATAAAGATTCCTTTTTATACGCAATCTCCGAGACAGACCGCCCTTCACTGTCGATGGCCAAAACATCAGTCCCAGCTTGAACTAGAGAGCTCAAAGCGGCCCTTAAATCATCAGGTAACTCAACATCTAATCTCGCATTGATGACAAGGTGTAAACACGTCTCACCCCTCGCGGTCCGAGAATGGACGTCGGCACCTCTAGACAGAAGCAGCGAGAGGCCCTCAACGCTGATATTACCATACAAGCAATACGCGAGAAACGCCGTCCGACCTCTTTGGTAAATAATCGTATTGGGTGTCAGGAAGCCCGCACATTTTTCCAGAATGAGTTTCATCAGCGGCTAATAAGCATGTTTCGTCAGAACTGAACTCCCCAGCCACTATGGCATACATAAGGGAAAGGGTATATGTCTTACCAGAGAGCCAGTGCCAAACACACTGTAGCAAAAGTTTCCTGTGTCTTCGCGTTCCTTTATATTGAATGTCGGGATTGTAGGATCACAGCCCGCCTCAAGGAGCATATTTGTCGCCAATACTTGGGGTCCATCAGGGCTTGAATCAACAAGCATGCCGCCTATGTATGAACGGTAGGGAAATGCGGGATGAGGAGCAATGAGGTCAACATCAGCACCGTGTTGCAGGAGAAAGCGACATATTTCCGGCTGTTCCGTTGCGTACTTATTCTTCTAAGTTTCCTATGACACGAAGAAGAGAGGATATGTTTGAACTTACGAATAGAAGAGATGCACCAAACTCATCGTGGTCCCGCAATGACGCTTCTCCCAGCATGAGCATCTCCTTGAATTTCTCGAATCGGCCCTCCTGCACCACCTGGAAAATGGGAGAGTTTGCGGGGATGATGTTGTTGAAGCACAGCCTTGGAACGGTCTGAAATGTTCCCCATTCACCATGATATTGTTTAACTGTAGCTCGGAAACCCTGTGCCTTTGAACTTGGCCGAGGAGCGAAATTGATCTGTAGCCGAAAGTCTTCGGAGGTATCAGGGGCAGGGTTGGGGTTTCGCCATCTGGACGTCTCATGCGACACAACTGAGAAAATGCCAAAGCCGACATCGTACGCTCCTGTTGCTGTTACAGTTGTGATTAGCTGGGGTGCGATCCCGGCTGGCAACATGTCAGTGCAACTTTTACTAGGCCCTACGGTCGAGTTAGCAATAAAAGCTAGTTGCTGGATCGTATGTCTTTGTGCTCACGTAGCTCGTTCACTGAGACCATTCGTGCTGACATGAGGACTCCCCTGGCAATCGACAAGTTGCGGCGCAAAATCTCAAGCTGTTGCGTTCCAATTTTGCAATCATCTTCCTCTATAGATCTTCTTACCGACCCAAGGGTTTGTTGCTGAGAAATTGCGGTTTCTAGAATGTGGATAAGGGTTTCGGGTATCTCTCTGTTTGCGTCGAGATCAACAACACCACGCTTATCGCAAATTGCGTCCAAGAGCGCAGTGACATCTTTTTTGAGTTCGGAAAACAATAGGGGTGAATCCTCGGGTCCAGTCTGGCTACTCAATGGTATTTCGTCGTCTTTTACTTCAACAAGTCTTGAGCCAGATGGCAACTGCAGCCGCTCGAGCAGACTGTTGAGCAACTTTAGAGCGTGATCCCACTGTGTCGTCGAGTCCTGTACCATAGCCCGAACCCCATCGGTCGCTTCTCTGATGCTGCGAGTCTCTCCTGCGATGTCTTGCATTAAATTCCAGTCTGTTGTTGCTATTTTCGTCTGTTGTGTGAGGATCGCGGACTGGGTCTCTCTGATAGCTTGATGAGCAGCGAGCTCCTGTCGGATCTCGCTAAGTCGGTCTCGTATCTCAAACAGCGTGCCGCTTTTGTGTCATCAGAAAATCAGTTCACTGTTAGAGGGATTCAGCTGTGGAATTCTCACCTCTCTGTAGCGTTGAGGTACAGACTCAGGGCGGTTGTGTGGCCGACAACCACGGCGCTCATCCTCGTCAGATCCTTGTCGCTCAAAGCGATCTTAACCTTCTTCCACTGTTTCCCTAGGCGCGACTCTGTACCACTGACGGCAAGCTCTCTCAACTTTATGGCGTATACCTTCATGTCATCGTCACAAGCCTTGATCCGGGCTGCCAGAGCCTCGTCCCGAAGTTCGGCGATATGACGACATCTCGACAGGCGCTCGAGTGTCAGCTGCAGCCCCTGTATCTCCCCTTTGATCTGGTTTACGTGCATACCCCCGTTCTTGATCGATGAGATCAGTTCGTAGACAACTTTGGTGCTGCTCAGGCCCAGCGTGAGGAAGGCGAGGACACTTGCCCCGACTCCGATGGCCTCCATTATGTCATGCCGAGAGCGATTAATCAAGGAAGACAAACATAAACAGCAGAGTTGGTGTAGTGAGGCTGCGAAGCAGCAATTGCCTGTCTGAACCCGGAGGTGAAGGGAAGCAAAATCTCTTGTCGTCAAAAATCTCTCAGGAGCCCTCACCACCTCGCAAGACCCAAAAGCTTCTTTGATTGGTGCCAAAAGCGGGGTAGGATGCCTGGAACTTCCTGCTGTAGCAGTTGTTAGCTGTCAGCTGACCTCCTTTTCCGTGACCTTGGCACTTGTCACGTCGGTGTTTGAGATGAATATGAAAGAGCCGCAGGGGGGTGTATTTGTGGTAGCTGTGGTGGTGTCGTTGGCGACCTATACTGAAATGCTTTGGTTTACCATTTGGGATTCGTGGTTGTGCAGGGTGTGGAAAAGAATCGGGCGCACAACAGCTAGAATGGCAGACCAAAGATACCCACACCACGCTTGATTGACATCACAGGCCCGATATCCCATCACTCTGCAAGAGAAACAGTTCCACCCATCCCGAACTAGTAGTCTAGCGGCCGTGCTGAAACTCGTTCTGAATCTCCTGAAGTGCCTTCTGTGGAACGTTTTGGCTGAGGAACGAGGGGCTCAGGAGCAGCGGAAGCGCAGTTGCAAAGTGACTTGATTTGGTAGAAAAGGGGAGTGCTTCGCACTCCCCAGTTATATACAAATGGAAGCTCCCTGTGTGTGGGGAGAGCACATGATCCAAGGCCCCTGCGCGCCTGAGCGCCAAGAACTGCCGCTACAGTTCGACAAGAAACGATGCTGACTAATACAGGCGCCAATTCGACAGTGTGGGAGTGCGCCTGCCTTGATGCAAAAGTCAAGCAGTAGCGTGTTTGGCGATCATTGGCTCATCAGCAAGGGAGAAGCCCTTTACAGCAGCGACCTTCCGCCATTGCCCAACTCCAGCACTGCCCCCTTCCTGTCTGCCATTCCTTGCGCCCAACCCATACCCGACCTCTGCAGCGTGTTTTGCTCGCAAAATTTTTGGAAGAGCTGCGGCGACGGGCAGCCATCTCCCCTCGCAATTATTTCAACCCTCTTCTTCTACTCCTCCGTTAAGTTCTTCAAGCTTTACATTCTTCTGGAACCTTTGCTGTGGCTCCGTACCTCCGTTGTTTTTCTTTTATTTTTCATCCTATTTTGTTCTTTTCATCTTTTCGATTTTATCACCTACAATTTCCGGGACAATCAGTTCGCACAGATGGAGGCCCTTGCTGCCCTTGGGCTGGCGTCCAATGTGACTCAATTCATCAGCTTCGCGTTTGAGTTGATCTCTACCAGCCTTGAGATCAACGACTCGCTTTCGGGATGCGCCGATGAACTATCGTCTCTTGAGGCCGTGTATAGACGTCTTGACGACTTGAGCGCGGGTCTGCAATCAGGTCCTGTGAGCATATCACCTGGTCCGGCGACACTGCGGAATAGCACGTCGACGATCAAATCTTTGTCGCGCGAGTGTCAGGATGATTGCACCAAGCTTTTAGAGATAATCGACAACCTCAAAACAACTGCCGTGGGGTGGAGGGGTCCTAAGTTCTGGCGAAGCTTCCGGTCGGCGCTTCGAACTGCCCTGAAAAAGGGCGAGATCGCAAAGTTGGAAGAGCGGCTCAAGAGAAGCCAAGCGACTCTCACTCTGCAAATCTGCATAGTCGTGAGGTAGGTAATTATTTGCTATCCATACTTCTAAGAACCCTTACTAATTATACGCCCGAGGCAGCCACTGGCAGGAGTTTTATGCGAATGAGTTGAAGAAAATCGAAGCCAACTGTCACGACCTGGGTATCCAGGTTTCCCCGAAGCTGGAGCGTATTCTCGAGTCACAGCGTCGAATAGAGGAGCAAATCCTGGCTGTAAAGTCGGATCCAAATCAGCAGGGATTTTCCAACACCAGCATCGAATCACTCCAGGAGCGCATGAGTAAAGCTTCTCTGTCCCAGCACCACATCGCCAAGGAGCAGGCCATCATCGGCAGTCTAAACTTCCGACGCCGGCCCGTCCGACACAGTGCCATCACTGAGGCGCACCAGAAGACCTTCCGATGGATTTTTGAAGATGAAGCGGATAGTCGGAGTGGGCCGAACATTGGTTTCGCTGACTGGTTGCGCCGTGGCCGACAATCGTTTTGGATCTCGGGCAAGCCAGGGTCCGGGAAGTCAACTTTGATGAAGTACATTGTGGGCGAGAGGCGCACCGCGGAATCGCTGTCGGCATGGTCGGCGCCCCAGAAAGTTGTCATCGCGAGCCATTTCTTCTGGAATGCGGGAAACGAGATGCAAAAGTCTCAACAAGGCCTTCTTCAATCTCTGCTCCACGACATCTTTCGGCAATGCCCCGACCTTATCGAACGATGCTGTACCAAGAGATGGGAGCGTGTGGCGGGCAAAGAAGGCGCCCAGGATGATTTGGAATCGTGGTCCTGTGCCGAACTTCATAAGACGCTTCGACGCGTCGCCGACGGTACGAAGCACCAGAGCCCCGTCAAGTTCTGCATTTTCATCGATGGGCTTGACGAGTACGATGGGGATCACTACGAGCTCTGTGAGACTATCAGAGACCTCGGCCAGTCGGCCAGCATCAAGCTTTGCGTCTCAAGCCGTCCTTGGAATGTTTTTGTCGAAGCCTTTGGAGAATCCTCGGCAAAACTAGCCGTCCATGAGCTCACAAGGGGAGATATCGAGAAATTTTCCACCGATCGTCTAGAGAGCCACCCGAGATGGCGTTCTATCGCGACAAACCCGTCCAGAGCTCAGCAGCTCATAGGGGAGATAACCGAAAGGGCGTCTGGCGTATTTCTCTGGGTTTTCCTCGTCACCAAGAAGCTCAGAGAGGGTCTAACTAACTACGACACATTTTCCGAGCTGCTGCGGAGGCTGGAGAGCTTCCCTGTCGAACTGGATGCCTTCTTCCGGCATATTCTCAAGTCAGTAGACGGCGCGTATCACGGCGTCATGGCCACTTCTCTCCAGATTACCATAGCAGCTGCAAACCCGTTGGATATCAAAATATACGCATTCCACGACCTAAGCCACGAGGACAAGGACTACGTTGCGAAGCAGCCCCTTGAGCCATTCAGCCCCCAAGAAGTGGAGGATACAGGGCATCTCATTCCCCGCCTAAATTGCCGATCTGGCGGCCTCCTCGAGGTCAATTCCGACCGCTGCGTTACCTTCCTCCACCGGACCGTCCGGGATTTCCTTGAAACGCGCGAAATGTCGGATTTTCTCGTCGCTGCCGCCCCTCCTGGCTTCAGCCCGACCCTCTGCCTTCTTGAGACCCACGTTGCTGCAATGAAGCGGAGCGGTTACCTTTCGCAGGTTGCTAGGCTCCGCTATATCTTGCACGTCATGCTTCAAGAGGTGTCCGTGTACGCCGAGAGGCTGGAGAAGGAGGCGGTCACAGACCAGACTGCTGAAGCGTATTACAATGCCCTCGCAGAGCTCGAGAGGTGCATGACTTCATTTGTTGGGCAGCCGCGGTTTGAGGACATTTATGAGAGGCCTCGGGAAAGACCGTGTCTTTTCAAGCAGTTCGTGCTGGGATTCAAACTGGCAGGTTACCTGCAGCGGAAGCTCGCCGAGGACCCTTTGTACATTGGATACCTCGACGGCTGGACCATGAGGAGCATTTTTGGCACTCTTGAGTCAAGAAACTTCTGCGGGGGTGGAGTCTGCCTCAACTACATACTCCCGGAGCTGCCGAGCCGCTGGCTGAAGACGGCCCTTGAGGTGGTGCAGCAGATTCTGCACAGCCGCCCAGACATCAATATCAATGAGCGCGACCCCACGTCGGAACATAGCCCCTTGACCTTTCTCATTTTCCACAGCGCAATACCGAACCTAGGTTCCGGCAACATGCTGGCTTGTTGGCGGGCCGGCGAAAGGTTCTGGTCGCTGCTGGAGACCGGGGCGCTCTCCTTCTTTCTCGAGCAAGGGGCTGACCCAAACACCGCCGGAATTTTCACCCCATTTCAGATTTACCTATTCATCTCCCTCTCCCTCGTGCCCAAAAACACCAGGCAGAAGGACCTATACATCCATGGGCTCCGCAAATTCCTCAAGGCCGGCGCTAATCTCAACACCATTTTGCCCAACGCCTCCTGCAGCAACGCCACGAGCTTTTTCGAGGCACTGAGGGAACCCAGATGGCGCAGCGATCCGAATCTGATCACGAGCCTCAACGTCCCCTTACTAGGAGAGGTGATAGAAACATTGCTGACACATGCGAAGGTGACCGGGCTGACATTTCCCATGGGGCTGGTCTGGGACGCCGTCGATCGAGTCCTGCCCGAAGCGCGCGCTCGTCATCTCAAGGTTAAATTCCAGGACCTCGCTGAGATATCAATCCAGACACCACCACATCATCGTCACGGTCACGGCGACTCGAAGGAGATGGGCTCGGGCTTCCGTCCACCCAAGAGGAAGGCCGACCCCGGATTTGCCGATTGGACGAGCGGCAATTCCGATAACAGCGACACGCAAGAGGGGCGCGGTTCTAGGAAAAAAGCAAAGATTGTTTCGTCGACCTCTCCATGTCCTGCGTCTAAGGATAGCAAGGTAAAGCCGTTTTTGCCAAGGATATGAGGAGGGCCAGGGCCGGTTGATATTTCGGGTTCGTCGAGCCAGTATTAATAAACTGAGAAAACATTTGGAAAACTGGAAATATAGTCTAGCATATGTTGTGCGCAGAACGAGTGTGATGTGGAGGGACATTTATATCTGTTGACTTGACTGGGTATTAGCTGTTGAAGGATGAGACCTCACGGTGTATAAAAGGGGCTGGCTATCAGTCTTAATTAATAACCTGTTATAGCTGGCTCCAGGTTGACGTGTGTCAGAGCCGGGGATCGGGGGCTGCCAGGACTGCCCTGGACCCCGCAGCAGAAGTCGCAGAAACGCAGCGCTCGCACCGGATCGACCGCACCGCCGCGCAGACCCTCGGCCCAGGGTTGCGTCACCCCCGCAAGCCGCAGAAACGCAGCGCTTATGTTGCCTTGGAGAGCCCCGATGGGAATGCCGATTGTGGTGTGAATATCCTGTGCTAGAGACTGCTTGTCTCCCAGGCGCTTGCGCTATAACGAACATCGGAAAGGAGTTTCTTTGCCGCCCACCGACGACGGACATCAGCCGTCTCCTGGCTCATGCAAGTGTTGCGGAGCGGATGTCGTGGGCTTCACAGCAGTAGACGACCAGGGACGAAGACATTGCATATAACTTGTTGGGTATTTTCGGTATCAACATGCCTCTGCTTTACGGAGAAGGGCACAGGGCTTTTCTGCGACTGCAAGAGGAGATCATCAAGTGGTCAGACGACCAGTCTATTTTCGCATGGGCTGACCAACCCCAACCGCGTGGTCGGGCGACAACGGGAGTATTTTCGCTCCGTCCCCGGTTCACTTCTCACACGGACACGATATTGTTCCTCGCTGTAGCGGGAACGGCAACTCGACATACGCCATCACAAACAGAGGATTTCAAATCACGCTACCTATGCTGAGCGAACACGGCGTCTTGGAATGTGGTCCGCGAGATAACCCGACAACTTTGTTCACTCTCCGTCTTTCCAAGGTCGACGGCAATTCATGGCACAGACCCCCTGCGCTGGGCCTGGACCTTGGGATGGTGGACTAGAAAGCCCGGCAGCAGTGGACAAAGGCTGATATATTTATCGTCCCCAGCCTAGCCCGCCACTGGGTAAGCGACCCGGCCACGAGACTTCTGGGTGACCTGTGAATTCTGGCGGCACTCCAACTCCGATCCCTGTCTTCATTCTGTTTGCCCATATCAGGATGAAAGGGCCGGATTTCTGAAAATGGAAAATGGGACCGTCTTGCAGGTCAAGATCAAGCAACGTGATATCCACGGCGGACGAGTGGCAATCGTCGACATCGTTGCGTTGCAGCCCGGCCTATGGCTTTCTTGCTCACGCTTCTCAAGCTGGGTTGAGCTGGTACCCCTGAGGATCTTGACTTCTGTCTTGGACACTCGGCTGTCAATTCCGCCAGCCATACTATGGGCGGTTGTCTCAATGTTCTTTCTCCCGAAGGAGCTGCTGAGAAACAAGGCTTTCGCGTCCTTGATTGCTGTCACGTCACTTTGGTTTTGTCTCAACTACGTGCTCGGGAAAGGATGGATGACCGTAGGGATGGGGCCGCTCCAGCAGCAGGTGTGGACTGCACTTTGGCATATACGTCGTGTGCCATGGATGTGGGTGTACCAAGCGAGGCAGACAGGTTGGCCATGTGCAAGTCGCTGTGGCTGGAATGGCATCGCCACCCGCACTATTTTAATCGCTTTGACGGCAAGCTGGATCGTCCCTTCGCCGGGCAGCTTGTCAAGACTGCAACCTAGTCTCTCAACATTTTCATCTTCAGCTTGGCGGTCTGGTATGTTCCAAGCATACTTTTTGCTTGAACACGAGGTAGTTGTGCGCTTTGGTATCAAGATCTGCGTGTTTACCATCGTGTGGGACAAAGAAGGAAGTTCTTGCGACTGAGCTTCCGTCCAATGGAAACTCCCCAGTATATTTATTTCCTGCAATACCTGAATTTCATTTAGTCTAGCATGAACAGGTGGGGGTACTCCCCGTCAACCCGGCCCGCCCCTTCGGGTCCGTGTGCTCACCCTTTCAGTGTCTTGACTGACACATGGGTGACGTACACAGGTGCTGCACCTTTCAATTTTCCTGCGGGTCTCGCAAGCGACGCACCACCTAGGAAACAATTCCCATCTGATAACCTGGGACCCCTGGAACCTCCACTGATTGGGGGGACATGCTCACACCGGCCCTCGCTGTGCAGCACTAGCGCTGCTGAGACCCCCTATGCCCAGCATCTTGGTACATCGGCCAAAGTTGGCGCCAAGGAAATTGCGCAGTCAGGCACCACATTTGGAGCCCTTCACACCGCACTTCTTCTTTCTGTCGGGTCGGTGGAGCATGCACCGACCTTGTCTGGCACTTTTGAATGTGGCTGGCGCGTTTTTCTTTGCGCAGCAACTTCCTCTTCCTTGGCTGAGAAGTGATGTTGTGCGCCATAGGCCTAGCGTCTGGCCCTCAGGCCTCATCAAGCAAAGTGCCCGAATCTGGACTGCCCCAATGCAACGACCCTCCTGTGAAGCATCCACATTGGTTGATAAAGGTCGCAATGACCGGACGCTAAAACAGTTAGCCTCAGCTGTCATTTTCAGTTTGGATTGACAGTCAATGTTCAAGTGTACACTGAAAACAGCTGAAATGGAAACAAGACAAAACAAGACAAAATACACAGATACCGATATGCAGTCCCGTTGGGCGGGCCTTTGCGCCATGCGGATTCAGGAAACCGGGCTCCAGGCGACGATCGGCACTGATTCCCAGGATCGAGGATGACAGGCTACGGATCCGTAATGACTGCGATGGCCCGCTTTGACCCTGGACGCTCAGCCTCTTGGCAAGCACTCAAAGTCTGGCGTGTCGAAGTGCGATCGATCAGAAAGTTGAGGAAAGTGCCGTGGACATGGGCATCGCGGACGATTTCCAGGGCAAGTTCAAGCGCGCAACAATTCAACAGGGCGGCGCGGGTACTCTCGCCGCCTCCTCCTACCTCTGTCCAGGCGTGGCAAGTCATTTCATGCTGGCGCGGGCCGCGGAGATGAGGAAGCTGAAAACAGACTGGCTTGGGCTCCACAACTACAACGACCTTTGGTGGTGCGGGGCGACCAACAGGATCAAGCGGAATCACTTACGGATCCGTCAGTCACTCAGGCTTGCCCAGGCGCGACACGAGGAGCAAGGCGGGGGACGACGCCCGAAACCGTAGCGTGCTAGCCCGCCTCTGCCGGCCGAGATTTGCGCCGGGGTTGCTTTCCAGCTTCTTGGTTCAGTGCGGAGATGGCAGGGGGGCTGGGGGGTTCTGCTGTGTCCTGCAGCGCTTCTCTCCCTCCTCAAATTGCTCGCAAACCCCGCTGCATGCTGAGCACCCGTCCTGCGTCCTGCTGCTCCGTTTGGAGCCCTCGTGAACCAGGCTTTTTTGCCTCTCAACTATCGCCAAAATCGCCAGATGGGCACTGGCAATGTCGGGCGCGCACTCCGACTTCCCGGTCGATCTGCCCGGCTTGCCGGTGACGGCGCTCCAGATTCATAACGCCAAAATTTACATCAGCGTCACAGTTTCCCTGTTCGCCCTGGCGGTCCTGCTACTTGCGACGCGGTTGGTTTCCCGCTGGAGGTCGCCGACCGGCATCGCCGCCGATGACTACTTCGTCACCGTTGCCGCCGTGAGTCGCTCCCCTCCCATCTTTGGAAGACGACAGCCAGCTAATAGCTCAACTTGGAACGCACAGGCGCTCGAGCTCATCGATATCGCCTTGATCGTCGCCACTGTCTCGGCCAATCTAGCAATACCTGCCCCGGAGTACATGCCGTTCACAATAATCGGCAAGAATGCACCGTTGACCATGACGGCCGAGGTCTTCACCTCTTGGTCCGTCGCTATGGTCAAGACCAGTATTGCCCTGATGTTGGTGCGGTTCCAGCAGTCGAAAGCCTGGTCGCGCTTTTTCCACGCCATTATCGCCTTGCAGATCCTGACGGCCGTCTTCGTCACCATTGTGCAGAGCACGCGCTGTATCCCCACCGAGGCCGTCTGGAACCCCCATATTATCGAGAAGTGGTGCTGGAGCCCCGATGGCTATAAAATTACCATGACGGTGGCCTCGAGCATCGTTATTATTACCGACGTGATCTTCGCGCTTATCCCGCTAACGTTTCTGCATCACATCCGCCGTTCGGTCCCTCACCGTGTCATCATAGGCCTCCTTATGAGCCTCGGCCTGTTCGCCTCGGCCGCCTCTGTCGTCAAGACAATCATGGTACACCGGTTCGATATCTCGGGCGACACGGCCGGCAACGGTATCTCCATCGCTCTTTGGGCGAGCCTCGAGGCCATTATCGGCATCATCGCCGCTTGCATCCCATGCCTTCGTGCCGCCTTCCTCCGGCTACTTAGCCGTCTTGGGATATACACAGAGTTCGCCAATGCGATGGACAGGAGCTCCACATGGGCCACTGTCGTTCCACCTTCCGATGGCGACTGCAAGTTCGAGCCGGAATCTGGCCGAGCTGACTTGGGCGCCTCAGACGGCTCGGGGATCTTGGACGAGACAGGCGTCCAGCTGGGCAACCTGAGTAAAGAGCATGTGCAACCTTCGAGGACCGAAAATGCGCCATGGGCGAGAGCATGAGAACGAAAAGCTTTGCTTTATAACACCACCCAACGAGTAGACGATTTTCTCGACCATTACAGGAGTGGACCGAGATGAGTGCGGGGCTATCATGGCTGAAAGGGACACAGGGCATTACCGTATGGACAGGAATATTGGGTACAGCGAGGTTCGAATCGGGCGTTTGGCTGAATGGGATTTGACACCACCTTTCGGGAGATACCACAAATGGGATTGGATTTATGTTTGGGATATCCTGCATGAGCATTGGCGTCAGGACTCACATTGCATGGGAAGTGGAATTTGCGTACCTTGGATAGGGATACGTTCATTTGGTTTTGGCTATTTGCCGTTATGATGCCTCAGCACCTCAAATTATAGCATCAACACTAGGATTTATGTTTCTGGTTAAGTTTATCATTGCTGACTGAACCCCCTGCTGTACACAGGCACTGCCATTCCATACCTCGGCCAGGTTGGATCTCGTCGAGACAGTCTGACCATTGGTCCGAAGTACGCAAAGCTGTGTCTGCTGTTGCTGATGTAGTATTCTGAGACTTTTAGAGTGGGTCGTTGCGGTCCGTTGTGGGAAAAGAGGCGTTGGATTCGAAGGGATAGTCCAGAATGATGTTCTTTGGGTGGAAGGTGACATCCCTCGTGCCGGAGACAAGCACGGGCGGGTGTGAACAGAGGTGCACAGAGGAGATTGTTGATGACAGCTGTTAGAACAACAGTTTGCACGGTGTAATATGTTTGACACTCACAACAAGGCCTTGCATGAAACAGTATCATGCCTTACGGGACGGAAAGAAGGCATCTCTTCACAATGGCTTAGGGCTCTAAGATATCCACGAACGACCTTCCATCTCTCACAATATCTCGTTCCGCCGACAATATACCTAGGCCGTCGTGTACCTTGATAGACGCCGGCAGCTTCCGGAATCCCTCCGGCCCCGAGAACTCCGCGCCTTCCGCCTCCGCCACGCCTTCCTTCCGTGTCAAAACCAGGATTCCGCCAACCATCTTCTGTTTTGCCAACTTCACAAAGTTCAACCAAGAGCCTTGATTCTTTGACACTTCGAACTCTTTCAGACAACCGTACCCACGACCACGACCATAACCAAGAACAAGATGGCTTGGCTCGGAAACACCATCTCCCGGCTCTTGGCCTGTAAGTTTTTCTTGCTGGTCTTCCCTCAATTGACAGCTTCCGCTAACTGGCTGGTCCCAGCCCTCGCCGCTGACCCCACCGCTCCGCTCCGCTTCGAGATTCGCGAGACGCCGGCCGGAATCCCCGGCATCTTCGCCGCCGAGGACATCGACTGTGATTCCTTGATTTTGCGGGACGATCTGCCCCCGCCGGACAACCAGCAGCCGCAAGGCTACGACGGCATCCTCCGAGAGCGTGTCCGCGAGGACATCATGGCGGTCAAGCGGATGCAGGCGACGCGGCAGGCCATCTTTAGGGCCACCGGAGAAAGCCTCACTATCACCAGTGAGGTTTTACTCGTCACCGTCCGCGCCCTCTGGATCAACGGCAAACCCCTCGACTCCGTCAAGAAGTGTCCGTACAGCCTGGCGCGCTTCTTCCCGACGGCAGGCCAGATCGGCCACTCGTGCGTGCCCAACGCCGAGTACGTCTGGCACGATGGCTCGGCCGAGCTGTTGGTTTTCGCCAACCGCTACATCGCCGCCGGCGAGGATATCACCGCCTCGCACCTCAGCAGGTCGCAGAGCCTACTGCTCCACGCCGAGCGCCAGCCCCTTCTCGGCATCCGCTGCGGTTGCCCCGCCTGCAACCCCGAGCACCCGGAGAGCGAGGTCCTCGAGGGCACGCTCGCCTACCTGGCAGCGATGTCCAAAGACCACGGACTCGACGATATGAGTGGAATCGGGTGGGAGAAGCCCTGGCATATGACTCTGGAGGAGCTCGAGATTGCTGCGCAGCAGGCCCAGACTCGCATCAGAATGGCCGAACTCCCGATCTCCTTCATCCGGTATTGGTCGCTGCAAGCGTAAGAAGTTCCGTCCCCACTTGACATGTCTGCCTTGCTAACCACCTTGCTCTTGCAGACACGCCGACGCCGCTTGGATTTCCCTGGCCGAGCTGGGCAAGGCGAACCAAGTGGCAGACCTCCAGAATGCCATTGAGGCGCTGGAGCGGGCCATCAAGCTGCACGAAATGTACCTTGACACGGACAGCACTACACTCTGGATTTGGCGCGAGCACCTCGCTGCTTTCCGGAAGCATCCTAAGCTGAAGGAGGCCGAGGAGGCTAGCAGTGCGGGTTGGTGATTCGGGCTGCGTCGGGATGGAACGGCTTCGATCTCAAGCTGCCAGTGTGTTCTGGACGAGCTCGACGTCGAGGAAGAACGGATAGAAGGGGCAGATGGGCTAATATTTCGGGGTTTGCTGAGAATCGCCGATGAGGATGGACACGGGCTGGCAACTCGAGCTCTGTTCAAGATGGAATGGCGTCGATCCCATGCTGCCTTCCGAGAAGCTCGACGTTGAAGAGGGAGGAGGATACTGGACGGACGGCCCGGCGATTCGAGCTTTGTTGAGAATGGAATGTTGTCATTTCTGGGACTAAATTGGTTGCGTCGTGCTTTGGGGAACACAATGGCGTCTGATGAATCATGGATAGTATTGGACGGAAAGGATATGCACCGGACAGGACGAAACGGGGCAGCAGCTGGTGCGGATCTTGATGTAACTAGTTCGACTTATGTTGAAGCTTTACAGATCAGGATTTGCGCCGCAACCAGGTGTCGTCCATGACCTCCCTGGCGGATAATCTGTCCGCCGGTCGCCATTGCAGCATCTTCCGTAGAAATACCAGAAATGCAACCTTTTCTTCACCGTCCAGGTTTGCCTCCTCAGATTCCAGTGACGTTTCCGTGACCTCATCGCTCAGCTTGAACATGCCTTTTGCCGTCAGTGGTCAACGGGTGTCAAGGTGGTATGGTTAGGCAAGGCATAATGAATGAACTTACCGCTCTCGCCGAAGAGCCCGGAGGTCGCAGTTCCCGCTTGGAGTATCTCCTCAGGTGGTGCTCCAAGCAGCGAAATCATTCTTGCAAGATGTGCGCCAGCCGATGCGTCTCTGCTTGGAAGTCGCTTGTTGAACAGATGTTTACCCTCAAATATATCCCAAATCTGCATGTAACAAGTTAGCTAGCGGGAATACGTGCTGTCATACGGTGAGGTGGGGATGCTACCATGAGTCCAAGAGCCCAAATATCAATCTTTTCGTCCCAGGGAATGCCCAAGATGATCTCGGGAGCTCGATAGAGATCGGGCATGACCTCGCCAACGAATGGGCCGCTGCCAATTTTGGCACCCCCGAAGTCCGTGATAACCGGTGGGCCTAGATCGTCGGGCATTTCGATAGCTGTCGAAATGTATACGATCTTCGGTGCTTTTGCGCGGGCTTGGGGATTCCCAATACTCGGCGATAACATCGTCAAAGATTGACTGATCATCGACTGATAACATTATGTTTCCTTGGATGTCGGTATGGACCACGTGTGCTACTGAGTGATGATAATCAAGAGCCAGGAGAATCTGCAGCACTATGGGCTTGAGAAGGGCCTCTGGCACTTCTCCGCCCGCAAGTTCGCAGATGTCCTTGAGTGACAGGCTGAGGGGTTCATGTGTGATGCAGACATGGGGTCCTGCCCTGCCCGGTATCTCGAATGTGTCCAACTCCATACGCACAAGCTGTCTGCCTGGATGGGTGGACCCAATTCCCTGAAGATGCTGGAGCACCTTGTTCTCCTTCAGCGACTGGCGGTGCCCGGTTTGGTAAACTTTGAGCGCGACGTATTTGTGCTCTTGGAGATCGCGGCAGAGCCAAACCGTTGAAACAGACCCAAAGCCGAGCTTGAGAAGGACCTGGTATCGCGACTCGAAAACTTGGCCAATCTGGACGGATAGCCATTTTTCAACGGAATACCACGAAAACCCCTCTTCTTCCAGGAAACCGCCTTCCGCTGCGAGCTCAAGCTCGGGCCACTCTATGGGTGTCTTACGAGGAGGAGACCGATTCCGCTCGCGCGCCTTCTCCATCGCCGAGAGAGAAGAGAGCGGGGTGAGCCGGTCTTGGGCGATCGGTACGAAGGGGGCCGACTATCCGCCGCGTCTGATGTTGACTTCTGATTGCGAACATTGAGGAATGCTGGATGACTGCAATTGGTTAGATCCCATCATTGTGGGCGGGTCTGTGCACATGATGTTGCTCCTGCCCGCGGCCAATCGTTGCTCCGACCCTTGGTTCAACCCCCATTCGGCATGGACTAATGGGCTTCGAAGTTTCGTGCCGACTCGGAGCGTGAATTATGCGAACTTGTAGCCCAACGATTTCCTGGATTAAGTTGTCTGAGATAACTTACATTCCCCGGAATGTTGACATCGTCGTAGGTACGTACCCTGCAATGCCATCCAACCCCGCCGTATAGACATCGTGACAATACGCGACCCGTCACTCAAGCACAAAGGTCTCCATACTCGGTACTAGCCTCAATTTCTGCCAGCGCCTGGCCAAACGCCTAACTGCTCATCTTCGACACCAACCCATGAGATCACGGTCCCGGCCGAGGAATAGACGTCGGCCACGAGCCTGACCTACACACCTTGCTCGCCCAAGTCGTGTTGAGTTTGAGGTAGATGGCAGATAGCGGCAACCAGAACCTTCTCACACTGAGAGGCGGCAAAGATTTGGCTTGGTGGTCGCTGTATCCGTGACCCACTGGCACCCTGTAATGATGTCCATGAACCGACCGTAGCCGGCAGGTGCAACCCAGGTGTACGACAGGGCCGAGTATCTCGGGTTCGAATACGGCGCATCAACGTCTAAAACCTCGAGATTACAGCGAATGGTGCTATCGCTTGAATCCATGATGGCCAGCAGCCGAAGCTGCTTCGGTCCGAGCTAGAGGGCTTTGTGGCAGTAAGAGCCATGACCATGGCCGTCATCGGTGTTTTGAGCCCGCACCCAACGTGGAAGCCACGTGGAAGCCAAGATTCATGATGACGCCGTGGGGAAGGCACAACCCAAGATCACCCCCGCTCAACGGTGCTGCAGGTTTTGGTCTCCGGTCCATGATTGGCTCGCCTCCGCTCACCCGCTCCGTCCTGGCCAGAACCAGGAGAAACGTCCCCTCTTCTTCTCTGCACCCAACTTCCCGGGGCATTGGCGCGCACATTGATCTGCAATCAGACGTGCCGCCCACCATGACGTTCAGCTACCGATTTTCGGCACTTTCGGGCTTCTTTGTCGACAATGTCATCGCAGCCAGCGCCTGCTTGGGCGGGAAGCTCACCACCCGTCCCAACCTCGGTCTCTTCGATCGCCAGTACGACTCTAATCAGACCTCCGATCCGCTGCCGTGGGTCCGTTTTCGTCAGCACGTCGATGCTCTCAACAAACAAAGTTTGGCCGGGGAGTCGTACAAAGTGCTTTACCTCGCCCGGCATGGCTTGAGCGTGCACAACATTGTGATGGAGGAAGTGGGAGGTGAGGCTTGGAATGTAGGTGCATTCTCCTGTTATTATCTGTTCGTAAACTAACAAAGCCCTGCCAAAGAACCACTGGTCACATCTCGAAGGCAACGGCATCCTCACCTGGCTCGATGCCAAACTGACAGCCGAGGGCGTGATCCTGGCCCAAGAGCTCGGAAGACTCTGGGTCAAGTGGATAGAAGAAGCAGCCATCCCGCTCCCAGATACCATCTACACCAGTCCTCTCACCAGATGTCTCGAAACAACCAAGCTAGTATACTCGCCCGTCTTAACCAAGCACAACCGACCGCTCCAGCCCATCGTGAAAGAACTCCTCCGCGAGCGGCTGACGGACCACACCTGCGACAAGCGCAGTTCGCGGTCATCGATCGAGTCGCGCTACCCCGGCTATGTAATAGAACCGGGATTTCAGGAGGAAGATGTGATGTGGAAGGCGGATGCATTTGAGACGGCAGACGAGCACACCGCAAGAATGCAACACCTCTTGGAGGATATTTTTGCAAATGACGAGGCACAGTTCATCTCGTTGACAACTCACTCGTACGCCATATCGGCCATTCTGGAGGCTGTGGGGGCGCCGCACTTTTGGGTTAGTGAAGGGGCAGTTGTGCCGTTGCTGGTGAAGGCTGAGAAGATCCATGCGGCATAGCGCGCGCCATAGCAACCAACACTAAGGTAGTGAAAATTGAAGCTCTTCGGGGAAGCTCCTTGTCGGCACTTGCCTTGCCCTCGGTCGCGTCGAGTGCAATTGAGTTCTCCGTCGGAATCATTAGCACATCAGCTAGTGTCTCCATTGACGCTTCATCAGCACCATTCTTACTGGCTTCGGCTTCAGTTTTCGTCTTGATCTCGATATCCTCGCCCGCTCCCACCTAGTTTATCAGCATTCGCACACATCTCGCCCCCAGCCACGTCTAAGGGACCGGCTGCAAATGCGATCTATGCCAATGATATATCACTTTCGAGAGTCTGAGACGAGCAGGTTTGGGATACTTCCTATTTTCTAACAGCTATCTAGAACTTGAAAAAGGAGTGTACATGCACAGCCTCATCCACCACAAAGCGCCGGACACAAACTCGCCTGACATACCAGCATACCTCGCCCAGATACCTGACCTAGGTAGATGCCCTATCCAAGGTAGGTACCTGACGTCGCTTTCCCCAGGCGCAGCCCACCTAAAAGCAGAAGCAGCCATTGAAGCTGCCCGCAGTGCACCGGCCAATGCCATCGCTGTCGATTTGACCCTGGCAGCCGTTGTCGCTGCACGAGCCGGTATGGGGGCCACACACGCTGGCGCACGGGCAGCCTTTGAACGAGGCGGTGCAGACGCCGAGTCCCGAGATGGGGTCGTTGATACCCGCGCATCCATTCTTGTCGCACGGGCCGTTCTTGGTGCCGCACTCCTGACGGATCGAGAGGATCTCACCCGGGGAGCCGGGAGCGGCTGGCATGGCCGAGGCCATGCCCGCGAACAGCAGGGTGGCGCTGAGGACGGTGACGAAGTTGAGCTGCATTTTGGCGGTGTTGGTGGTGTTGGTCTGCGGTATCGTTTTGTTAGTGACTTGGAGTTCATTGCCAAGGCGAAGAGGATATTGGGCTTACAGTTGAGAGAATTGGTCTCTGCGTGGTATTGGAGAGTCTTGGAGTGGAGGTATTGATGATGCTGCGAAGCTTGAGAGTTGTGATGATGGATGTTCGTTGCTGTCTGAGTCTGCCAGTGGTCCTTGTTCATGCATTTATACATTCTCGAAGGGCAGTTGAGTCCGTAACTCAATCTTTGTTTTGATGCTCGAGTCTCCTGGATCCGCACTGTTTCCGTGCGAATTGTATGGCGGAGTTTCAGCTGTCGCCGTTGCTACCTCGTTCGGCTCCTGGCCCGAAGCGCAACGCCGTGGCTGGTGCTGACTGTGTGTGAGATTTGGCGAAGACAGTTTCCTGCCTATCGAAGTTGATAGCAATTAATCGTCGATATTGCTCTCACGTCGGGCGCCATCAGCTGGACGGCCGCGCTGGCGAGCTGAGCGTTTGTATTACAGTAAAAGAATAGGGCGCGCCGAGCGTTGCGAGTTGAGAGCCACTCAGAAAGTTGTCTCAATTTCTGGTGATTCGGCTGTCGGTTCCACGTCCAATTTTTGACTAGTTTTGGGGGCGGAAGCCCGGCGTTTCCCCAACCACACCGTCTTCGCCACTTGTTGTTCAGTATTCGGCAGGGCGGTGTTGGTGAGGCGATTGAGACTGGTTGGACCGAATGAGCGGGCGGTGTTCTCAGTCTGGAGATGAGATTCGGTAATAACGCTCGGATGGGATGACGTTGGTTCAAAACTGTCTGGGCTGTGCGACGAAAGCCATAAATAGGGGCATGCCGAAGACTGATTAGCCGCACATTCATTCTTATAAACATACTCACAAACCCCACTTCATATCTCTTGTACTCCTTCCTCTTCCAACGGTCGATATCTCAACTGCACGAGAACAAGAATCTGGCCCCGCCGAACATTCGCCTCAGTTTGTGTCCTTTCTTTTCTTACAAATTTTCCCAACATCGAAATCTCTCCGAGGCGTGCGCCCGGCCTGTGCTACTTGACAGTCACTTCAAAATCACCCGTTGAAGGTCGAGGCCGCCAGAGCTGGGGTTTGACTGTCTTGTAAACCTCAAGACAGCCGTAGGCAATATATTTGGTGGTCTAGGTAGTTAATGTGCAAAGCATCATTCCCCACCCATCACTAATATCTGCCCTGCTTACTACCGAGGTTGGGGCTTTTACCAAGCCATGTATCTGTGTCTGTCTTGCAGATATCACCAGCAGTAGTAGCACTCCTCCCCTTTAGATAACCACCTCCAAGGCTTTGAGCAGCTCCTCTGGCATACTCAAATGCGGACAGTGGCCGCTCTGGAGGGTGGCAACTCGCGGCTCAGGTCCCAACTGCTGCACCATACCGTGCTGGTACGGTAGCGGTAAGGCGTTGTCCTTTTCGGTGTGGATGTACGAACACGGGATGCCGTTGGCCCACGGCTCGTACCCTGACGGCGTCGCAAATAGAGCGGCCGAGGTGTGTGTTGCCTCCTTGCCCCACCGCGCCTGTTGTTCCGGAGGCAGGTCGTTGAACCCGACCTCGGGAAACAAGTCTGGATGGCCCGTCACGCGATCTCCCTTTGGACGTGTTAGCCTCCCGTCTCAACTTTGTACCGCCCAGGTGTCTTCTCCGTCAAAACCGAGTACCTAAGGATGAAGAAATGGCAAGAAAAGAGAAAGGAGAAAAAGACTCACGTCAACCACCATCCACGGCGCCGGCTGGCCGCCCAGCATGCCCAGCAGACTCTGCTCCTTCGGCAACATAAACGCAGCCAGAAACACAATGCGCACCACGCCGCCCTTCTTCCCTTCCTTCTCCCTCGTCGCGCAATCCCAGCCCTCGACGGCGTTGCTGCCCGAAATGCCGCCCGAGGAATGGCAGAGCAGCACGACGTCCTTCTCCTGCTCGTCGACCAGCGGCCCCAAGATGGCGCGGACGG
>Ga0247758_1000541_pt1 | contig 33097 bp, 38 predicted proteins | sample UWRJL156409C4_FD_180950 | JGI IMG/M metagenome (GOLD analysis project Ga0247758, IMG submission 180950) | Plant litter microbial communities from Arlington Agricultural Research Station in Wisconsin, United States - UWRJ-L156-409C-4 | ecosystem: Environmental > Terrestrial > Plant litter >... | reverse complement strand
CTCCTGCAACACAAACGTATGACTCCTCAAATCCCTCCCCCCGACATCCCCCAACACCCGCTCCGTATCCATCCCCGCAATAACCTCATGAGTATCCGGGTCCCGCCAGCACATGGTGTTGAGTATGATTCCCCGCTCCTTGATGGCGGGCATGAGGCCGGCGCGGATGAATTCGGGGATGGCAGGGGTGCCGTAGACGGCGGCGCGGGGCTGGGAGTTTAGAGCGGTGGAGGCCTCGAGGAGGAGGAAGGGGATGGGATGGGGGGAGTGGCGGTGGAGGAGGGTGGCGAGGAGGAGGCCAGCGGGGCCGGCGCCGATGATGATTATCTGGGGGGTTGGTCGTGTTAGTGTTGAGAAAGAAGATGGGGAGGAAGGGGATGGTGGTTGGTTGCTTTTTTGAAGGGGCGTTCGGTCATTTTGGCGATGGTCTAGTTAGAGTCGCGATGGTCAGTCGGGGGCGTCAGTGACAGCAATGAATGGTTTGCTTCGACGAAAATCGAACGGAACTTCATTCACGATTCAGACGGAATCGACCTTCAAGAATGCGATGTTCGGATTCTCCAGACAAGAAAGAAGAAGAATGGATGAGCTCACCGGTTTAAATCTCCCGTTCCCCGCACGCCTCGAGGAAGCAGTTCGGGATCGAAGGATCGGTCAGATTCCCCTCAGCTACTACCGTTGCATTATCCCGGGTGGTCTTACCGGTTCTTTTTTAACTGCCGGAACTACCGCTCGGCTCGAGCACCTTGCATGAGCGTCCTCGCCGAACCTACCCGCCCGGTACCTACTGATAGCGGGCCGGGCATGTGGGGAAGTTGGAGTTTGTGCCAAGCCTTAGCTTCTGACGCTGGCAGGGGTTGTCGTCATGGAGATCCGGGACGAAAAGGGGTTGTTGACCTTGAGCGGGGGAAGGGGTAAATTGGAACTCGAGGTGTCGAGAAAATGATCGCAACTTGATACAGGCCAGTACATCACTTGATTACATATCACCTCCCCAGTCACAACACGAGACAAACACTCCACATGACCACGAAATAAGTATAATTCAATGCTTGCTACCTTGAGTGCATTATCTGCTTGACAGAGTGGCCTCGCGAGCACGCGTGCTTCACCGTCAGGCCGGCGACGACTCCGTTTGAGACGCCTGCTGTTGCTGGCCTGCTTGCTGTTACCCGGCCTGGTATATATCTGTCCGTACCGAACCTTCCGCGATGTACCCGACCGACCTCAAGTCTTACCGACCATCGGTCAAATTAGTGATTATCTCCGAGAACGCCAAAAACAACACCCGCGAGTCGATGTTGAGAAACCGTCGCCAGGAATATGCCCTGTTATGGATATGACGCCGCGGTGTGATGAACCCACGGTCGTGTGATGATGAAGAACCGACATTCGAGCTGAGAAATTTCGCCACTACCAAAAAGAAAGAGATCCGAAGCAGATGCGTAAGGGCTGAAGTCCGAGTTCACAGACCTCTCCGGTTGAGGTAAGCCGACTCCCCCCCCACATATTTCCCTCAAAACTAGGCAAGTCTACTCCTTGCCATTTTTGTTGTTCTTCTCCTTGCTGTCTCTGCTCTCCTTGATGTGCTGCGGCTCCACACGCCACAGGGGGGCCGCGACTTTGGCGTTCTCCTCAACGCAAGGCAAGCAGTAGGTGTGGGGACGGGTACTGGCGACGAAGGGGTTGTACATCGCCTTGCGCGACTTCTTCTCGTCAAAGACTCCAAGGCAATTGGCACAGCGATCCGGGTGCTGGGACTTGTGCGAGTGGTCGAACTCGGTGCTGACCCTACGCACAGCGTCGGGCGCAGGCGCGAACATGCGGCCGTTGCCGTTTGTGTTGCCCACCATCAGCTTGAAGATTTCGTTGCCGAACATCGGGCACTTGTCCGACAGCGCGCGAACGCCCTCGCACTCGAAGAATCGGTTGCGCCCGGCGTAGACAAAGGTTGCCAAAAGCGTCTGCAAGGCTGTGCTTCCGGTGACAACCACGTTGTTGTACGCCTGCCAAATAGCTTCGAGGAGATCGTCAATGTATTCCTTGGGGTCACCATCCTCGCTAACGGTGCCACTGCGGCCAGACTGGGCCACGTCAAAGCTACAGAGCGACTCGAGTTTGATATCGCAGAACTGACCGAGCAAGGAGAGTGTGTCGTTCTGAAGATCGTCGATCCCGAAGAACAGGCTGAGGTTGAACAGCTTGGTGTAGAGAACAAAGGAAGCTTTCTCAAGGCCGAACTTGTTCATGTCCAGGGCTGGAGAAAGTCAGCACCCCGGCGAAGAAGCTGAGGAGGAGTATGAGGGCCCCGGGTTGACGTTGAGCTTTACTTACCTCCCGAGTACACGAACCTCAGCATCATCTCGGCATCTTCCACTTCGATCTTGAAGTCGGAGCCAGAGAGATTCACAACATCAATCTGGTCGGTCTGGTAGCCGAGCACGTTAGTTCAAGCCAAAGCTGTGACGCCAGGGAAACATACCGGAGGATTGGGACGGAAGGCCTGGTAAAACCACGTGGACCGCGTGCAGAGGATAGTCTTGTGAACCTTCCACTTGTTCTCATGGCAGAGGATGGTAGCGTCCGAAAAGTCTCCAGTCTCCAAGAGTCTGGTGTTGTCAGCGTGTCAGCTTCAGGCTAGAATGAGAGGGCAGCAGGCACTTACACGAGGTCGCTTCTGGTCCAACGACGCCTCTCCTCGTTTGTGGCTGTCCAGGGTTTGACAGCACTCGGCTCAACGGACTCGCTGGCCCGCTTCCGTTTATTCGAGGTCGGCTTGGGGGCCGGCATGGGCGTCGGCTGACGAGCAGGGATGAGAGCAGGGGCTACAGCCGGAGCCTGAGGCTTGGGAGCAACAGGGGCTGCGGTGCCTCGCAGGGCACTACCACCACCACGCGAAGCACCTCCACGAGTCGTAGCATTACCGCGCGGAGCCTGAGCACCACCACGAGGAGACTGAGTGGTGTTACCATCGCGGGCGGCACCTCCCCCACGAGACGTCGAATCAGCACCGCCACCACGGGCCGCACCTTCCTCACGAGGCGCTGAATCAACACCACCACCACGCGCTGCTGCTCCTCCACGGCCACCGCCGCGAGAAACACCACGGTTGGCAGGCCGCGTCGCGGCGCGTGCTCCACAGCGAGCAATGCGCTGCGAAGAATCGATGCAAGGCATGTCAGGAATGTCCTCAAGCTCGTCAGAATCACTGACGTCCTCCTGCTTGATCTTGGCGATCTTGGGTCCCTTTGGCTGTCTTGGCGAGGAAGGGACGGAGGTCTCCGAGGCCAGCGATGAGGGCGAGCGAGGCGCGTTGGCGGGGTCCATGATGAGTTTGGTAGGCGTCGCGTGGAAGGAGTGAGACGTTTTCGCTGTAGGATGACGGGTTCCACCTGAAGGAAAACGGATTGGGAGACACTAGGTAGGAGCTCGGTGATGATAATAATGGGTTGGGAGGTAAACTCGAGGCCTAGGAAGGATCGAGAAACACAACTGCCGTTGCCAAGTTGATGGCTGGAAGAAGAGTGATGGGGAGAGGGAAGGAAGGAGGAAGAGTAAGAGCAAGAGAAAGAGGAAGAGGATATAGATGTAGAATGTAGTCAGACGCTGCAAGCGACAAATCAAGGCGTTGGTCAAAATCGATCCCATGCGATGGTAGTGAAAACTCCGTCGAGAAATTGCGGAGACGTGTGTTGAGGGACGCTGCAAGTGACGGATAGAGGCCTTGGTTAAAATCGACCCCATCTGATGATGAGGAAAAAAATCCGTTGAGAGATTGCGGAGACGTGCTGGAATAGACCCGCCAGGCATATGTGGCCACTAAAAAGGCCTTGAAGGAAGGAGCGAGTGTGTATATTCGCGATCCCAATGCCTTGAAGAAATGAAAGAACGTGTGTGGTCACAGTCGAGAGGCGTGGGGAGAAACACGCCAGGGATCGGGAGTCGGCGCAGAGGCCTTAGAGGAAGGTGCGAAGGCGTGTAGCTTCAGTCGTGAGGCCTTCTGCAAAAAGAGGAAGGCGTGTGGTCGCAGTCGGTGAGGCGTGGGGTTGTCGTCGCACGGCCTACATAAGTTGAAGGAAGGCCTCTCGTTTTCGTCGGGCGGCCCGCAGAGGACAAAAGTAAGCCGTCAGAAGTTCAACACACGCCTCTCAGCCCTGTCGGAAGACCTGTAGATGCGGACTGTCCTGTCGCAGGCGCACTCAAGAGCATGCGGGTAAGCGTCGCAGTGTGCTTTTTCTCAGGCTCAAGGGAAAAGGCGACAAGATGTGATCAGATGAAGTGATTTGCAAGTGACGAGATTTGAATCACCGTAGAAAAGACTAGGTCGCAATCTGGTGTGGCGAGTTCCTTGTCAGAAGGTAGCTGGGTGAAGGGCTCTGGGAAACAACCCATTCAAGTCGCGATCTGATATAACGAGTCACGAATGGCTGAAAAGCCCACGGCCATGAAGCTGAGTTCCATTCCATCGCTCTGGTTGGTGCGCTTGCTTCGTTTCATTGAGTCACGATCTAATAATCTCAGTCAGAAAGGGACCTGTGCAAAAAGAACTATATCGCGATCTGATCTAAGAGATTTCTTGTTTGCACCTACCAGTGAAGTACAACGACAGCACTGCGTATTAAAACCTAGGTAAGTCGCGATCTGATATAATGAGTCGTGTATGCTTGAATACAGGTTAGGTAGGTACTACCATGATGCTAGATGTGCACTCTGATACACGAAGAGATTGCTTCGTTTTGTTAGGTCGCGATCTGATGTAAGATATTGCTCGTTTCGTAAATGGGTAATAGACGTGTAACCTACCTAGGTGCTCAACAGAGTTTAATGCCACCAGTGGCATGAGAAACAAAGTCGCGATCTGATATAATGAGTCGTGAATCCCTGGATGCAGGCTACTGCCATGAAGTCAGATTTGTGCTTCGATACATGAACAGATTGCTTCGTTTCATTGGGTCGCGATCTGATACATCTAGTCAGATAATGGCCACAGGTGCGAGGAAAAAAGTCAACTGGTGATCTGGTGGAGTGAGTTGCAAATAGGTGAATGGAGGCCTGGATCGGTCTCTGCAAAAAAGGTCTAATTTGCGATCTGATGTACGAAGTACTTAGGCCTACCTTGGGTGCATGTCCTGTCAGGGGCTGAAAAGGCCCCGACAAGAATTTGACCAAGTCTTGATTCGATGGTGCTTGCATAGGAGGAAGGCATGCTGCGAATTCAAATCAGATATGGCCATCGGTGGTTGGGAAAGAAATTTACCTCAGAAGAATTAGGACATACAGAAGTAGACTCGCTTCCTCGGGAGGGCATATGTCAACATGGAATATAAGACCGGAATCAACCTGATGTTACCTCACAACTATAGCGCTAGAGAGATGGTTGCGGACGAAGAGATTGCAAGTCAAGGTCAAGCAGACGGATGATGAGGCGGGTTATGTTGCCTGACGAGGAAGCGGTGCTTGGCCAGCTTTTATGAGAAAACAGGGGACTTTTCAGCTTCAAAAGCGGCGATGAGAATGATTCCAGCGGCCTTTTCGTCCGAAATGCAATTGTTGTAGTTGTCGTCTGAAGGGCAGACGAAAATATCTCCCAATGTCCATCAAGGAATCATTGATGGAATCAGTATCCAAGTAGTCTCATGTCTTCACGTCGGCAGCACAAATACCTACCCAATGTATTATCTCAATAGACAACTGATGGGAGAACAAGGGAACTTTCCCTTTACGGGGGAAACCTGGATAGCACGGATGTCGCTTCAAGAGCTTCAGTCATGCTATGATCAAAGGGCACATTGGTCCTGAAGTACTCATTGTGCTAACTTTGATGTTAACCACCAATATCAGGTAGGGTTCAGTCAGATACTTGATAAGGGTGTGTGTTGTGAGTTGTATTGAAAAAATGCAGGGGGGAGCCACCCGAACAACAAGGAGTCCACATAATATAAACATGGAAGGAGGTCAGCCGAAGTCTCCAACTGGCAACTTTATGCGCATGGGCCATACCTCCCCCGAATTTCATCAATTGTGTTTGCACCTATCTTTCCAAGATCTTCACATTCAGCGACTGAAACAGAGAAAAACAATCCAGGTATCACCAACCCGGTATTTGATAACTTCAAGATTACATAGCCACACCGCTGGCAGTCTCACAGGGCGGCTTACGGGATCACTGTGCTGACCTTGGAGAGCCACAATGTGAGGTCGTCCAACTGGGAACCTAAAAGCATCAAGGTCGAAGACTCGATCGTCTCCGAAAGCTGGGGATACCTATAGGAGGCTGTCCAATGACATGCTATCTTACCCAAACACTCGTCCGAAAACTCCAATTGCTAGTAGTTGAGATTTTCGTCCTGACTATCATGACAAGGATTTAAAGCCACCAGATGATTACGATGTTTGGGACGAAGTCTGGAGTTGTGATGGCCGTCCTGCTAGGTGGTAGTCATGTCGTTCGAAAACCTTCGGGGATCGTTTGAAAATGTGTTGAAGGGATAGATCACGGCAAAATCTGGACGAAAGCCTTGAGGGATGACGAGGGTGGTTCCATTTTTGTCGCTATCTACAAGCCGTCCACTTCGTCTCAGTGCCACGCGGTAAAGACCCAGCAGCCTCACAGCCAGGCAAGGCGTCCCCCAGCAAAGTACATCACCTTCCCATATTCCCCACAACGCTACCAACCATGACAGCAATTTCCCTCTCCCAAAGCTCCTCTCCTTCCCCCACTGTCTTCCCTTTCGCCTTGCTACTCCCCGCACTCGCCGCGCTCGGCAACCGGCCGCCCCTGATGACACAGTCCCTAATGGCATCACCCACGCTCTGCCGGTTTGACCTCAGCGTCCTCGCCGAGACGCCGCCCTTGTTGACAATCTCCTGCACGCGCGAGCCCAGACTACCCGCCATGGTGCGCCAGAAGTAGCTCGGCAGGGACCCGGTCTCGAGATGCGCGAGCAGCGGCTGCAGCATATTCCCGCCCTTTTCGACCTTCGTTCCTGGTGGTAGCAGAGGGTGCGCCGGGGTCTTCGTTGCCTCCAACACGGCCTCGAGCGCAAGGACGTTCTGGCACCGCGCGCTGACTTCTCCCAGTGTCCGTTCCAGGCTTGGGAGCGTGGCTAGCGCGCGCGACAGACCGGCGATGCTGCTTTGGAGTGCGGAGCGAAGGTAGACCTCGAGTGCTTGTAGCATGAGCGACGGCGCCCATTTCTCGCCCTTGGCAAGGTTGGTTGGAGAGAGAAGATATAGTGTTGTGAGCGCCGACACGGTGCGCGCTTTGGCCTCCTCCGATTGCGCGAATGTTAGAGCGGAGCCGGTGGATGAGCCGACGGAAAACTCTCGGACAATGCGCTCGGCTGTCTCGCGGACGGACGTGGCGGTCGGGGCGATGATTGTCTCGCGCAGGGTACGGACGGCGTCGACGCGGTCAAGCCCGAAGCCTTCGGAGCCGGGTATAGAGACGGAGGAGAGTAGCTCGCGGAGGGAGAGCAGCGTGTGCGTGCAGCGGACGAGGGCGCGGTGATCTTCTTTGCCGCGCGACGGGGTTGGGCCGCCGAGCTCGGTGTGTTGTATTTCTAGCTGGCGGCCGAGCTGGAGAGAGCGGCCGACGGCGCGGCCGAGACGCAGGGTTTCCCACAGGCGCGAGGCAACCTGGCGCACCTCCTCGGCCTCGGCATGTTTCTGGATGACCTCATTCTCGAGCTGTTTGTAGCTGTCGTTGAGGGCCTTGATCTGGGTGTCGATGTCGGCGACGATGCGGCCGCTGGCGTCGTTCTGGGCCTGGGTGCGGGCGAGGAGGGGCAGGGCGGAGCGGGTGGTGAGGACGTCGATGTGCGAGTCGATCTCTTGGATGTCGAAGAGCACGCGCGAGAGCGGCGTCGACAGGTCGAGCGGTGTGTCGCTGGCGTTGTTGGTCGCGAGCACCAGCGTGTTGGCGAACAACGCCGGCGAGAACCCCGGGTCGAGGAACGCTTCGTAGTCGATGTACGACGGCTCGTCGTCGTTGTCGTTGTGCGCGCTCATTTTGGACCGGGCAGCGTGTGCGTGTCCATCGAGGTGCAAGCGTCGGTGCCCGGAGGCGTTCGTGGAGCGGGGTTGGCAGGACACGACGCGACTCAGCTCAATTGAGCTCCCTGCTCTTTTTTGTGGGGTGGCTTGCTCGCCTCATGCAACCCCGCATCCAGTAGCTTGTAGCATTCCACAGTGAGGTCATCGTATACATCGTATAACCCCTCCAGTATTCACGGCACAGCGCCAAATTGCGAGGCCGCGAACGGAGATTGTCCCAAGAAGCGCGCATACGAAGTTCAAGGTAATTGTAAATAGCAGACACCATATTCTTCACTATCTGGCTGTATGCTTGACGGCCAAGAAAAAGGTGCGGAGGAAAGTCGCCGATGCCAGGTCCCTTTACCTGTCGAGAATCGTCCCCACTTTTGGACCCGCGCCGCGCTGAGCGATTAAAACCTTGCCCCAATCCCATGCTCGCGCGGGCTGGCTTTGCATCCGTAGCTGCCGGGTCAGCAAAAAGACCCATAAACACCAGAAGCCCACCCTCAAGGCGACATTGGTGGTGTGCATTATACACGCTCAGTTGACTGTCCGCAATTTTGAGAGCACGGTCCGTCGCCAATCGCTCTCTTTCACACAGCGGCGTCCCGGCGCGTTGCCTCGGTCTCCGTTCAATCGGCCCAATTTTCGAGTCTGCGCCGAATCGTACCTCGACGTTGAAGCCCCGAAGCCCACGATCCCTATGCGCTCCGACGCGCTATCGAAGCCATGTCTCCCCTCGACGTCCGCGAAATCGTCCCCTTCCCGATCGGCACAAACTCGAGCGACACGCTGATTAACGGCTCGAACCTCAACTTGACGACGCTCAACTTCTGGAACTACACGCTGTACTCCAACGGCACGCTGTCGAACAGCTCGTGGTGTCTGCTCGCCTTCAAGCCCTTCACCCCAGTGTCGGTCCTCGATAATGGCACATTTATCAACTCGACGTGGTGCTATCACCCCGTCTACCCTATCGGCCAGCGCGCCGGCATTGGCATCGGCTTTGCTGCTGTATTTGCCATCGGCCTCGCCCTGACGCTCGTCGTCCTCAACAAGCACGGAAAACTACACCTCCCGGCAGAGAAGCGCTTCTATCCCATTGGGAGGAGGTGGCAGTGGTACTGGGCCCTCTTCACATGCGCCGCCGCCTTGATCAGCCTGTTCACCACCGTCGATGTCGACCGCTACTTTCTCCCGGAGCTTCCCATCGTTCTCACCGTCTTCTTCTGGTATCTGATGCAAATGGGCACCATGGCGCTGGTCTGGGAGGCAGTCAGACACTGGGGCAGCTGGATGGAGAGGCAGTTTATCGACCCGGATCCGTTCCGCCTCTCTCAGGACGATCGCAGATCAAAGCTGGAATTTTGGATACCGCTGTCCTTCTACGCTTTCTTGTGGCTGGTGCGTATCCCCATCCTTCCCGTTCGGCCCGAGGCGCTTTACTAACACCCATGGCAGCACTTCTTCATTGTCATCCCACGCAATTGGGGCAATATTGAGCGCCAACGCTACCCCGAACAGACTATCCTCGACGCCATCCCTACCGCTACCGATGGACGCTTCAGGGCAGGCGCCTTCTGCCTGGTGGTATGCTGGCTTATCACATTCTTCTACCTGCGTCACTCGATCAAGCACTACTGTCCGCGCAGCACCGGCCTCGTCAGACGAGCGGTCGGTCTCCTTCGATTCATACCGCTTAGGTTCTACTTCCTTTTGACCTTATCGGCCGTCATTCCCACTTACCAAGCCTTGGTGGCATGGAATTTCGCCTGGAGCCCACTCAACGTCAAGGGCCTCAACGCCGCCATCTATACCGGCGGCTACGCCCCAACACTCTTAATCATCTACATCCAGATCATCTTCGGCTTCGTCACCCCGAACGAGGATTTGGAATTGAAGCGCCAGCGACGAATCCGGGGCGCCGATATCGACCGCGAGCTGGGCATCGCCCCCAAGCCAGCATGGTGGCGGCGGATCAGGCAAGCCGCTGAGGGGGGCGGGTCCAACGAGCATGTGCGCGATCGCATAGCAAGGAACGTGCGCGAGATCGGTGGAGGCAAGCCCCCTAAGAGGACCTTGGAAGCCCTGGATGTGACGGACGATGGCCCTCTGCCCCCCGCGACTGACGCCGTAGAGATGGGGTCTCTGCCTGTGCGTCCCCTCTCGCAACAGGCCGCCGATTTGCTTGGTCCAGTCGCGCCCGGCGACTTTGCTACGGCGAGAGCCATGGCATCTCGCTACGACGGGCTGGGCGAGCGGACCAGGAATGAGCGCGCAGCACAGCACGCCGCAGGCCTGCTGTTTCCTAATTCGGACCAGGATGCTGCGGCGTATGCGAGGCGGCGCGAGGAGTTGATGATGGACGGACCGCCGCCGTATTCCGACGTTGCGCCGGCATATGCCGAAAGGGGCAGGCCGGCCGGCCTGGGACGGGGCACGAGCACGGCATCGACGACTGGGAGTATCAACGCCCCGCCGCAACAGGTTAGAAGCATGTTGGACGTATGAGGAACCTGTAACCGACACCACGAATATTGACGTCTCTTTCGTGGCGGGTGACGATACCCGCTTCATTCCCCTACCCCCGGGGAGGACATCACAACAACCTACACAATACAACACCATGGCAGAAATGCCAGTCTCCCATCTTTCACTCGAACTTTATCTTATTAGCATTTTATATTTTTTTACGGCGTTTGGCGGCCACTTGGATTGGGCCTGGCGGGGGCGGCAGGATTACTCCAGTTTTTTTGGACATTGCATTCTTGGGAGCACTGGCTCGCAAAAGATAGATAGACAGATGGCGGATGGGTACGACAGTGTTGGTGAGGCACATATGTACTCCGTACCCAAACCATAATACCTAACTTGACAAGCACTCGCTAACCACGATGTGACCCCTGCACCGTGTTTGGTGACAGTGTACATTGGGGTGATGATCCCTTGCATCCAACCCCAGGCCCGGGCCCGTCCCCAGCCCCTCACCGACAGACGGACAGACGACGGCAAACAATACCGCCAACCACCCAGACACAAAACATCCATCCATGGAGGGATCTCTTCCTTCCCATTACTCCGTACCTACCCCGCAAACGCCATGCTGCAGTCAGTCAGTCAATGCTAATCGGCAACCGGCAACCAACCAACCAACCAACCAACCAACCAACCAATGTCCAGTGCAGTGCAATGCAGTGCTGACATACTTCCAATGTTGTACCCGAGCTCCGAACTTCCCGGAGCTGAAACCAGGAACCAAGCCGAGCGGCAAAGGAGCGCCAACGCCAACGCCAATGCCAACTCGGCTTCCACATTCCCGGACGGACGGCTCGGAAGTGTCGGCCCTCAACTCAAGTGTATTGTACCTAGTACACCGCCTCTGATCTCAACCTCTCCTCTCATCCCATCTGTTGCTCTTGCATTGGATTAGCACCTAAGATACACACACACACACACACACACAGACAGACGGACTGACGGACGGACAGACAGACCAAACACCGCAAACAACCTTACAGTAGCAGCAAAACTACCAGTCGTATCACATCGTACCTACAAGATGCTATGCCACGACTGATGACCGACGTAGACAGGCTGAGAACTGACAAGCTTCTATCCTTAGGTGCTTGGACGCAACGCAACACCCACTTGCACCCACTTGCACTGGTTGGCTGGCTCGATCAAGAAAGTTGATTCCGTTCTCTATGGATGGATGGATGGATGCTACCTAACACAACAGCACCCTGACTCCCACGTACCCGGTCGCTGTTCCGTACTGCCCCGCACGCTGGCCTTGGTACAGGAGGTATCCTCCCCGATCCCATCTGCAGCACGACCATAGGTCTGAACCGATTGCTCCGTTCCGCAAAGATGCATCCATAACCATGCCGTAATGACGGTGCCACCCACCGAAAACAAAAGATAGGCACCCTAGTACCTGCCGCCCCTTCTGCCATCTGTTCACCTTTCCAGCCTCTGCCCACTCGGATGATCGGTCCATGGTTCAATTTCGACAGTTGACGGCAGATATTCTTTAGAAATGATACCAGCTAAGAGAAGCAACACGCACTGAGAAGTTGCTGAAGCAGAGAAGGGTATAGATAGATAATGATAGGTAGGATCAGGATAGGTAAGCGAAGTAGATAGGTACGTTGTGTATGTTGCTCCACGCGTCCGCCTGGCATTCGTTTCATAAAGATCATTGCGTCGTTATCGTCATGTTCCCATCTTCCCATCCAATCCAAACATGCAGCCATTACCAATACCCATACCCATACCCATTCCAAAATTCCTCGTCATCATGTTCCATGCTCGCACGTGGAGAAGCGGGCGAGCCGTCGTCGGGTATCGCTAGTATCCTATCCCATCCCTTTCCCCCATGATCCGTCGTCATTCAAGTGCGTCGCAAGCCAAAAAAAAAGTCATAACGTGTCGTAGCCTTCCCAGAAAGTACCCGTAGCTCTAGATCGCCCAAACCCATCCGAACAAAAAACAGCGGCATAAACAAAACGTGCTAACAAGTCGTAAGTGGCTGGTAGCGAGTGGACTGGTGAGTCGAGATGGTATCAATGCCAAGGAAAGCTCAGCGAGTGCTGTTGTATATCCCCGAACCCGTGTGGATGCAGCGAGTGTAGATGGTGGTCAGAATGACTGGTATCGTGTGAAGAAAATGCCAATGATGCCAACCGCCCGCAATGAAGCAATTGATGTATTCCCAACCAAACGCCTCGCAAAATCAGTCAAAGTGAGGAAGATCAAAGAAAGAAAGTTGGCCAACCGCCTGTTGGCTGAGAGGACCTAAAGCCCCCGAACGTCGTGCCAGGTTGTGTAGGTAAAGTGACGGAGAGGTCTCACGATCGGTCTGCAGGCGTTAATCTCCGGTACAAAGCCTCTAGTACGCGGTCCCCTCGCTCGTAGCGACGGCGACAAGCGCCTCTAGACGAGCATTGCTGGCCGGATGGGGACGCTCCATGATCCTTTCCATACGGTCCACTGGGTGACTGGTTGGTTGATGCATGGACGGCGGAGAGTGCCGGGCGGGGAAGCCCTGGAAGGCGCTAACGTTGGGGTGGACAATCCGATCTACGTGTGATCGGCCTTCGTGTATCGTCTCTCCTGCAGGGTGGACGGTAACGGCCGGCCCGTGATACCAGCCATGGCGCTTCGAGTCCCGGGGGGTGCTGATCGACGGAGCGGACATCGTGTAATGGTGACGACTGGGCATCACTGACCCGTTGGCTGGCGGCATCGAGGTAGGTACGTTTGTAGGCTTGACTTCAGCCTCGAAACGAACAGTCGGCTGCAACGGGGCTGCACGAGCTTGCTCGGCCTGGGCCTGAACAGCCTGATTCACTTCGCTGGCCCAAGCCCCGGCGCTATCCTTTGGCGGCGTGTTGATATCGAGCCGTGTGAGGCCTCGGTGAAGGCCCATGTCCCATTGGGCTGCGACATCCCGTCGGTCGTGGCCGCCCATGTCACCGTTAGTCATATAAGCTGGCGGGTGGGCATGCTCGGAATCGATCATCATCGGAGATGGGTTGCGCCTTGGGGGCGTCAGTGGTCGATGGGGGATCGGATCAAACGACTCGATGCCTGGCAGACGAAGTGTTTGCTGCTGTGGCCGGTTGCCAGTGTTGGCAAGCGGGAGTTGAAGCGTAGCAGGCGGGAACTGAGAGGGCGTGATAACTTGGCTTAGCCTGCTCGTTCCGTTGTGTGTGTCCGGGTGCCAGGTCCGCCGCCTCCAAGCCTCGTCAGCTGCACTGCCGATCGAGTCTCGCCTCGACCATCCCGAATTCGAGGCCGTCGGAGACGAAAGCAAGCTGCTCTGGCTCGGGGAGTATGCGCCGCTATTCGGGACGTTGAGCCCGGCAGGTCCGAAGTGGGGCCCGCGGAGATTGCCTCCATGGGGCGACTGGAACGGATTGCCACCAGAAGGACCACCGGATGGGACGCTGAGACGCCGACCGGGCGTCCTGGAGCCCGCATACATGCTATGTGATCGAGAATGTGAGGAGTTGGGCGATGCAACACCCGAACCCCAACGGGGACTGCCTTGGCCGGTTGAGAACGTCGCGGAGGTCGGTGTGCTAAAATCGCTAGGCGATGGCGGGCGGTAGTACTGGCCATCGGGACCACGGTATGACTCGAGAGAATGTCGCGCCCGAGGATCTGCTGCCATGACGAGCGGCGGTGGTCGCCGGCGAACCTCGTTGTTGACACCATACGCGGAGCCTATGGAGCTGACGGATGCGATGCTCGACGTCGAAAGAGACTTGGAATGTCCACGGGCGGGGCCAACGCTGCCGGCCGTCGATGCCCTGGCCCGGCCACCAGCCTGTCGCACCCTGTCTGTCCTTATCTGCCTCTGGAATCGTGTGCCAGTCGCAGCGAGCGAGTCGATCGGGATGTCCTCGTTGACGTGTACGGTCTGGGCGTGCTGCCTCAGGTTGTCGAGTCGCGAGAATCGTCGGGAACAGTGACATTGGAACGGGCGCTCCCCGGTGTGTTTCCTGCGAATGGCTCCATGTTAGCAACGGGACGATCCGTGCGGGACGAATGTCAGTGGTTCCACTTACCTGATGTGGCGAGCCAAATGCTCGCTTCGGGTGAAGCTCAGATTGCATGGTGGGTAATCCGTGCAGTAGAATCTCTGCGACTTCTTCTTCTTCGACCTTGTGCCGTCGGCGTTGACGCTCTCCTCGTCCGACCCGTCATCGCCTGCGATCCCCTCGCCATCCGAGTCGTCCATATCCATGTCGTCCGAATCCTTCGACTTCCTCGAGTGCTGCGAGTTCTCCCGCTTCGGAATGTTGCTCTGGTCGACTGCCTCGGGCACTTGGACCGACTCAGGAAACGGCGACGTCGGAAGGGGTTTCTGCGATGCCAGCGCGCTGGCGGCGCTGAAGCTCGCGCGGGTCGGCGTCGTTGCGTCGTCCATCGGCTTGGGTGCCTCGGCAGGGGCAGTATTGGGTCTCGGCGTCATCGGTGACGCTGTTGTGTCGTCCTTGATTGAGTCTGCCGGCGTCAACGGCGTGTTGACTGGACGGAAGGCGGCAGCCATGGTGTTGGGTGTGGGTATCGAGAGTGCGATGGAAGAGTGCAGCAGGAATCAGGACTGCACGGCGGGGGGGGAGGGAGGTAGATATGCGGGCAGCCTGATGAGGCTGAGGGCCAGCCAAAGTCCGCGGCAGGGGTAAAGTGCGGGGAGCGGCGGCGGGCGGGAGCGCTGGCTGCTAGTTGCTGGCCACGGTTTGGGAATAATTGCGACTAAGTGCAAAAGGGAGAGGTCGGCACGGGTGCAGCTCGGTCGACAAGATTTCGGCGGAGAGAGCTTGTTTATCGATTATTGCCGGGTTGGTGGGCTCGGAGGAGGGATGGCGATGTGTCTGCCTCTTCTGGAGGGGACACTACCGTCTGCCCGCTTCCTGGTCGTCCGGGATCCGAGTGGGGATCTGAGGGCGGCACAGGCACAGGCTGAACTGAAGCGAGTTGATCAACGCAAACACCGTCCCCGTGTGCGAGGTGCGCTGCTGCTGGGTCACTCACTGCCCTGCGCTGGGATTGCGGCGTGGTGCCGGGCGAGGGAGCGCGCCAAGTGGGAGCAAAGCAGGTCCCAGGAGAGAGGAAGAGGGCCGAAACCTGTAACAAGGCGGGTCTTGGTCTCTTTGCAGGGGAAACAGGGGGGGCGTGGTGTGGCGAGGTGCGGTCGACTGAGTGTGTGCCTGCTGGTACGGAGTATTACGGCAGACTGGAGAAACACTCGACGGTCAGCTCAGCAACGGGTCGAGGGCCGGCTGCATCTGCTGCTGCGATGCGATCAGGTGAAAAGCCGTCCACCCGTTGTTAGGGGCTCGATATTTTTCCCTTTCAGAGCCGCGGTTGCAGCTCGCTGCTCACTCGACTGCAACGCAACTGCAAGGACGGCTCACGATGGACTGTCTTGGTCTATCGGGGACGAGATCTCGACCCGCATGAGGCGCTCTTGTTGGTCGGTTGGGCTGTCCCTCGCGGCCGTTGCTGGCGAACTACTGGATATAGGGGACCAACCACCGTTGCCAGACGCCTCCGGAGGATGGCCAAGCGGGCGCGGCCAATGCAGAGGACCGAGGCTTTTCCGTGCGTGCGGGCAAATTCCACAGGCGGATCTCGGAATCGGTGAATCAGGCTGAACACCCTTCTGTCAGCGCCCCTGAGGCTGGCTGGCTGATGGATGGACGGGCGGGCAGGCGGGCTCGAGGGGTATAGGGCACTCGGTTATGCGGTGGCGACTGGGTCAGGCGCGGGATCTCTGGCAGCGAGCGACCTTTTTCGCTTTTTTGGGGGTGGCAGGGCAACGACGGACGGTCGCGATGCGGCTACGCAGCGAGCTAGGAAGTGTTTGCGCAACGCCGGCAGCAAGCAGAGCAGCAGTGGTGAGAGGGCGGGTTTCCGACAGAGCGCGGAAGGGAGCGTTGCGGTGCTGGAGTTGAAAAGCGGTCGACTGGCCGACGGGTCGAGGCGATGGTGGTGCACGATTACAGCACAGTTGCGCCGGTGCGCCGCTTGGCAGACACTTTCCTGAGCTGGACCTGTCACACGGCCCTTGCTGGGATGGCACCAATGCAACTGATGGCACCAAAATCCCGTCGCAGTGGAGGGGAGGTGAGGTAGGCAGTGTCTAGTGCGTGAGGCACGGATGCTGTGCGGATGGCCCTACGACAAGGACCGACCAAGCTGGGGCGACCTGACGCGCCGTTGAAGGGACCCGAATTGGAAGAGAGGCGCCGACTGGGAGCATGAGGACGAGGATGAGAGAGCATAAACCGCCGCAGATCAAAAGAGGCCGCGCGCAGCGGCACACATGAGCAGGAGCAGAGAGACAGCAGATGGACAGGCAGGCTGGCTATGAGTCGCGATGTTGCATCCACGGGTGCCAGTGGCATGAAAGCATGAGGTGAGTGAGTGCATGGCAGGTCGATAATCAACGGGTCGAGAGCAGCGATGCTGCAGGAGCAACCCTCCAGCGCAAGTAGTGAGTGGGTGGGCTTCATGGTGGGGGCCTTCCATGCCCGTCTCCCGACCCAGAAAATAAAGAGGCGGTAAAATGAGGGGCGAGGTTCCCAAACCCCCCCGGAGAGGCTTAGCGCGGACCCCGCCGGACGGTTGCGCACGGCGCCCATTCGCTGCACGGGCCTGTAATCTGGACGTTTGCGTCGATGCAGTAACCACCCGTTTTGTTGTTTGAGGGGCAAGGGGCGAGGGGAGGGGTTGGGTCACCGTCCCTTCAATTCACTCTACAGCCTCTTCTCGCATCAATACTGGGGGAGTAAGCATATGCCAAATGCGCCACCAGTGATGGATGGCTCAGTCCGGTGCTGTCCATCCACCTGTCCACCTGTGCACCTGTCCAGCCATCGCATCGTATCGTCCACGGCCAAGCGACGAAGGGAGGAGCTCCTACTGGATTTTGCCGGCAAGGGAGGCTCGAGCGCGCGCGACTTGTGTATCTTATCGGGCCATCCCATCGCTTCTCCAGCACGCTCGCCCTCGCTGGTGTGGGTTGGAGACAGGAAAGAGGGGCAGCTACTCTACCACATATGAGCGCGCACAAACGCCCAAAACTTTAATACGGGTCATCTGCACATGGAAGGGACGTCGAGGTGCCGCAATAATTGCACAATCAGGGTCACACGTCTGACTCAGAGGCATGAGGATGGAGGTTCCCTCCAACATGGCTTGGCGGCGAAAAGCATCCTGGCAAGCCTGGGTCGCTGCCGTGGGATGGTTCGGAGGTGACTAGCGGATAGTGAGGTGGATGATGGCGTGGATGGATGGGTCATGGATCTGCTCTGTCTCGCCTGCGGTGCGCCCCTTCCTTTGTTCTGCGGTGCCTGGCTTCGTCTGGGGCCTTACCTCAGTGGCCTGTCTGCTGCCGGCATCCCGGTTGCAGCGGTACCTGTCTCGCCCGTCTGGTGCCTGGCCATCGCCCCTCTCGCTTGCCCGGGCGATGGGCACTCTCGGCTCAGGCTTTGTTGTCACGGGATGCCAAATGCGAACAGGAGACACGAGCAGCAAAATGCCAAATATTACACTATCGGTCGTGCGGCGGGCGGCGCCCGCATCGATAGCTTTGTCTCCGATGTGTGCGACGGGAGACAGCCCATCTGGGTGTTAGACTAGAGGAACAGAGGACAGGCGACCTCTGCCTCACCTCGCCCGAGACAGAGCCGTCATCTGGTCTCTGCTGCACAACTTTCCATTCGCGTCTGGACAGCCCAGCCAAGGTTGCGCTGCTGTGCGCCACAAGCTTATTGCAGCCCGTTGCGAGCTGTGCGACGGCGCAAACTCAACACAAGTGCGAGCGCTGGCGACTTCATCATTCCCAACCTCCAAACATGTCAGAATGTACAATAATAGGGTGCGGCTAGACGGATGCACCCTGTCGCCGATCTGCGATGCCCCTCCCGACCCCTCTGTTATCGCGGGGCTCGCTTGACAATCGATCAGTTATTGCGTCATCGCGGCTTCCTGTGCTGGTCCTGTGCTGGGCGCCGCGGGCGCACCAGTGGCGGGGCACTAAGGCGAGGGTAGCAGTCACCAGTGGAGGCTGCGGACCAGGATGGTGGATCAGTCACCTCGCAGGCTCGGCTGGGTTCCTCGTTCCTGCACAAACCGTGAGAGCTTTTCAGGTTCCACCGCGCGCCGTGCTCAGCGAGAGTCTCCGGTTCGGCGCCGCTCTCCGGAGAAATTGCACGCTCGGTCAGTCGCACCATCGGAGCCAGGTGCCACAGCAGCGCGCGACCTGGGCGTGATGAGTTCCTAGCCTGGCCGGAGTGCGATGCGATGCGATGCAATGGCGTCAAGCCCGCCAAACCCCGGGCATTCGGCAATCCATTCAGTCAGGGCAACGCCATGCCACAACCTAACGCCCACAGGCACGCCTGGCCATAATCCGCACAAGGGTGCCTGAGGCCACAAGCCACAGGGCAGCGTCCGCATTATGCGCAACTGGGGCACCATCGAGGCCAGCTGACGCCCACAACCACCAGCGACGGCACGAATTGCGTCGCGCAATATACAAGCTCCATTTGCTCCCGGCCACAGTGCCTGCTTGATGTCGCACAGCGAATATAGATTGGGTTACGACGTGGCAAGATAGGCACGCCGGCCGGATGGACAACCCTCGATACGAATCGCTTCTAATCCGTACCCAGTACTCATTGCTGCCGGCCTGCCACGGCCTGTCTCCGGCGAGCTCGGGAAACAAAGAAAAATTACCCTGGCAGGAGTCGCTCGGGGATAGCCACGTTTTCGCCTTTTTTTCCCCTTCGCAGCCCACCTGTTCCTGAATCTATTGTCAGCACAGCCTGCCCAGGGGTGGCGAGGCAGATGCGGCCCGCACTCCGAGTCGACAGTCGACATCTGCTGTGTCCACCACCCACGACCAAAGCCTGGCGTGCCTGGGACTTTTCGTCGACCTCGCGCGCCGTTGGATGTGGACGCTCATCCTCCACCATCCACAGTGCTATTTGAAGCACGCGAGGGAGGAGATGGCCGAACCCCTGCCGGTGAAACATCGTCGGGCGGTCTGGTCCCGTACCCGCAGCCAGCCCGCTGCCCGCCGCCCAGCCCCCCGAGAAGTCGCACCCGCGCAAATCGAGAACCCTTGCGCAGCAACCCTTGCCCCCCGGAGGATCGCCGGTTGACAGCTCCGCTCCGCGATAACCGTCCACATATACCCCTATAGCTTCTCGGCATCTAGCCCTCTTGCTGCACGGCACGACAACCGTCTCCCATACTATCCGCCGATCCAGCCCCGCCGTTTCACGTTGATGAGCAGCGACCAGACTTTGCGCAGCGATGACTCTGGGACGCTGAACGGGGCAGGATCCAGACTCAGACTGTGTTCTTGCGAAACGTCTGGACTCGTTAGCCTGGTGCAGCCATGCATGCAGGTGGCTGTGAGCCTGGCGGTACCTGAGCCAAAGACGTGCGTCTGGATTTGCTCCCACACGCAGCGCTTCCCCACCCCACCATCAAAAAGGTTACGTATGTCTCTCGTCGCTCCTCTGTCGTGCTGACCGTAAGACGCCAGTGGTGAGGTCCGGTTTCTGTCGGAGCCAGGAATCGGTCCAGACGTGCAGCCCAGCCGCCCCCTCACGCCCCTCCCCTCACCATCGACTCGTCCGGGCTGCCCGCGGCTGGGTCGACTTGAAACAATGGGATGCCCAATCCTTCCACCAATAGACGACCCCACACGAGACCACCTCGCCGACCACCCGCGCGCGCTGCCAAGCTCCCCGACCTTGGAACGTTCGACGGCTTCCATTCGTGTTCTGGGTAGCGATGGAAGCATGACGGGTCAGAGTGCGATAATATATATTAACTACGCTTCGCCTTGAACCAATATATTACCTACTTCGCACTGCGTTCCTGTCGTGCCCCCCTCCATCCGCGTTTCCGGAATAGGAAACTCTGGGGTACTGTATCGTATTTGTTTGTCACTCAGATAAAAAATCCTTCCAAGTGTCACTTTTCATTTTTCACTTTTACCTTCCGGCATGCGAGCGCATGATGACGGGCTCCGCTCCTGCATGGTTTTCTTCTTCGTTTTCGCCACGCTACTTCCAGCACTGAAGAATGTGCCCCGCACACATAAAGGTGGCGGCACTGATAATACATTCAGCCAACATAAGTCCGACGAAAGCCGCTGCGAGGCGGCGCCTCTGCCATGCCTTCTGCCGTCGATTCTTTCCATTTTTGGATCGGTTGCATCTGTGTTTCACGTGCGAGGTGGCTTGCAGTAATCGAGAAAGTTGAGATGCAACCAACCAAACAGCGATGCAGCTTGGATTTGAAGGGAGTTCGTTGTGAACGGTCAGGTCAGAGACGGGTGGCTATTAATAAGCTGGTGCAGTCGCTGTCCAAGCGCCGCGCAGTGAGGCCCGTCCCTGTCCCTAGCTCGCAAACAGCCGCCGAGCGAGCGGCGATCGTGCTCGCTTTTGCTTTTGCTGTTTGCGGCAACGCAACCAGGCACTGCAATAGGCTCTCGTGGTGGTGGTGTCGGACCCATATCCCATATCAGGCGGGCAGTGTGTGGGGGTTTTCACCAGGTCACCAACTCCACACACCCACCACCAAACGCCATATATTATCCCTTATCCCTCGATAGCGCAAACCTTCGCTATCTCCTTTTCCGCCTTGCGTGCCATGCCCACTATGTGTGTGTGTGCTCTAGAAACCTTCTCTCATATCCGTACAGGCGGGCAATTCATTTTCAATTAGGTTGGTAGGCGCAAGGCACAACCCACCCCCTGACACCACCCCTCAGAGGATTCCCGTCTGGTGCAATTCCCCGGTCCTTGGCCGCGAGCCAGTCCGTCCCGCGCCTCGCTACCAGCTCTGAGCAACGCCGACGGTGCATGCCGAAGCGAGGACGAGCGCGAGCGGTGCTTGCCCGGGCGGGCGGGGTCAGACTATCTGGGGATAATATACGCTGGGGAATTGTTTCAATATGGAGAAGCTGGGATGGTGATCCTTTTGGGGGAGAGCATCTCGGTGAGGGGACGGCGTGTTATTGAGGTGGTCACGGTGGTGATGGTGAGTGAGTGAGTGAGTGAGTGGGAGGGCTGTGGGCTTATTGAGGACGGCTTGGGCTGGTTGTCTAAGGTAGGACTCGAGTTGAGTTGAGTTGCTGAGTCTATGGGAGCGGAGGTTTCGGCGGTTATGGCGCCGATGAGACGGCATCAGCACCGTGGAGATGCGTTGATGGGTTATTCATTCATTCGGGCATTCCTTCATGAATTGATTACCGCTACGCTAGGTTGCCGGGTTGGCATTTTGGGTCGTAGAGCTGAGAGAGTTTCATCTCCTCGTATGCAACGTGTGTTCAGGCTTCCACATCACAGCTCCCTCCAGAGTAGGCCTCTCTCTGGTCATCAACTTCTGTTCCGCCAGTCGCTACCCCCGTTACCCAGCACCCACGGAGTCCCCCTCGCCCAAGCCAATTCCAGCCATCGTTCCAGACACTTCTCCAGCTGACGGCTGACTGTATTTGGGGGGCGTGATACAGATACTGATACAGATATTTCAGTCGTTGATAAAAGCCTAAGTAGGTACCTACCTTGTAGCTTCGTCATGGTACCTAGGTATATCTACCCCTGAAATGGGGGCCAATTCCCAGGCCAATCCCCAATCCAGGGGCCGCCGCCGTTGGTGATTCACATGCATGGTGCGACTGTCCAGCGGCGCTGACCTGGCTCGCGGGAATGGCCCCCGATGATGACGACGATTACTGCTACCATTGGATCATTTGCGGGGGGGGGTTGGTGCCTGAGGACATAGAATGTTTCCAGAAGATGTATATATATATATCTACCTAAATACGCTAAGAGGATGATATGAAACGATCCTTTCCGGGGGCGTTCGTTAACTAGGTACCTACCTAGGTTGCCATCCTACCTACCTACCTTTTGTTATCCGAGGTTATCATGAAAGTAATGACGGCAGCTTCGAAACATGTGAGAGCAACCATGGAACGCCTCAGCTGGCCCAGAGCAAAGAACAAAAGACAAGGAGCCAATGCGGGTCTCCCGCGGCGTCATTGATGACAGGTGAAGTCATCCAGGGGGTCCAAGGAGTGGACAGCTTGAGTCCTAATTCCAAGAATTGAATCTTCAGTGGCAATCTCGTGCCGTATTATCGCTGTATACTCTAGGCTGTTTCTAACATCTCAAACAGCCTGTCAAAAAGATACTCGGGCTGGCTTACATGATTTGACGTGGTCACTTGACCGATGGATTTGCCTCTTGCTGTCTTGCACGGCTTTGATTACATCCCGGTCTCATAATTGCTGATTTTACCCTGCACACCATCTTTGTGAAGATCTCATACTTGTATCCTATCTCGCTGAGCCTGCCTGTGAAATCTGAGCAAGCACCACGCTAATCAACTATTGCACTTGATCATACCGTGCTTAACCAACCACCACCCCTGATCAGCTACAACGCTTTACAACTACTCAAGTTAAAGGGCAAAATCTCCTCCTCAATGCACTGCGACATATGGCACATTCGCTCCGGCGTTCGCTTCTGGCTAGGCCACAATGCCTTACAGAAGCTGATCAATTTCGACTTCAACCCCTGCCACATATCCACTAGGCCCCGTATCTCCATCATCTCAGGAAGCATTTCGTCAAGGTCAGGCCCGTCATACTCAGGCTCGAGGCTTTCCTCCCCAGACTCGAGCATTTCCTCCTCGTTTGGCCCAAGTGCCATCTTCGTGGGGTCCTTCACTTCCACATCATTCATCCCGGCGATTGCCGAATCCACGTCATCTGTCTCCGAGATTGCCACATGTCGCCGAGGCCACTAACCCTTCGTGCGTCGTGCAACCTGCTCGGCTCTCTGCTGCACCCTGTCTTTCTTTGTCTTCTCCGCCTCGAGCTCGGCATCGGTCGGTGCAGATATTGATCCCACTCGCTCTCGAACCCCAGGCTGAATCGCGTCGTGGAGAGGCTTCTTGTTCTCTGTTGAGGCATCACTCCGAGACTCACTGCTCGTCCCGTAATTGAGCATAGTGTAAAATTCGGGTGGTTGACTGATACCCTCCCCTCGGTGCGACACCGAAGCCAGCGACTGATTGCAGCCGTGGCGCCTGACAGCGCGCTCCGAGTCTGGGTCCCAACGCTGTTTGAATCGTCCACTCAACACTGGCAGCTTCTTGCTGAACCGGGACCGAGTTTCAGAGCCCAAACTTCGACTGATGATGAAAAAATTGAGAATTTCCATCATCGTCATTTTCTCCCGCCTCAGGTCAGCCCAGGTCTCCGTGCTGCCTCTCCATCGCTTCATTTCGAGAGAATTTCCAATGATCGACCACCTGAAAAAGCTGGTGCGCTTATCACTGCCCGCTTCTCCCAGGGCTCTGAACAGCTCCCAAGGCATCTCGCGATCAGTAGTCACGACGAGATCGAGAGGGTCGCCCTTCGTGTTGTGAGGCTCTATTGAGTATGGGCCGAGATCGTACCCACTGGTGAACCAGCCGGTCCGGGTGCAGGCGTTCAAGATTTTCCATACGTTCCGGCGCCAGTACGTCTCGAAGCCGTGCTCGCCAGTCCGACTCCAATGCTCAGGATCAGTGTGTCGCACATACTGCATCAACGCGTACACGTGGTGTCGCGACACCTGGGCACCACAAGCGTGAACTATCGCGAAGTTGTCGTAAAGCGGCATGGTGGGGCTACGAAGAGGGTTCACTTTGCGCTTCGCTTCTCTCTTCTCGATCTCAAGAGGCCGTGTCAGAATTCCTAAGTGAGGTGACCTTGACATTTGGTTGGGTGTCTCAGCCCAGCGGAAAGGAGGCGTGGTGATGTTCAAGGGAACAATGTGCCACGGAAGACCTACAGCATAGGCGATTGCCATTGCAGGGCAAGGTCGGTCTTTGACGTTGATGAGGATATCTTGTAGGGACATAACGGGACCGATCCCCCCGCCCGCTCGGTGAGTTGCTCGGGGTGCATTGATCTTCAGTTTCCCGTAGACCCTACCGGGCGTGACTTGTGACACTCGAGTGGCGCGGGTCATTCCGACTGTGCCCCAGGGATTTTTCTTGTCATTGGGGCTCGACACATTCGTTTCAAGGTACCGGAGGTAATGGATAGTGTTGTAGAAGTCCTGCTTCGAGAAGTCCAAGATCTTGCAATTCTCGGGGGCTTTGCTAGCGTCCCCTTCAGGAGTAGGGTCGTTACCATTGACGGCGCTGGTCTTCGCCTCGTTGCCGCGCTTGCTGCTGCCAGCACCATAACTGATAGTCAGGAAACCGTCGGAGACATCGGCGGGGGTGGAAGTTGTGAGGTTGGTGGACGCGCCGTGCATGTCCGGCGGAGGCGTGTTGTACTGAAAGGCAAAGAAGACGGCCGGGCCAGGCCACAATTGCATTTCTCCGGGGGGGCCGAGGGCCAGGATGCTTCGGTTCACCCACTGCTCCTCAATGTCGAAGTCCCATTTGTTCCAGTTCGATGCGAAACCTGGCGGCAACAAGTGTTAGCACAGAGCTCAGCGGAGGGGGAGAGAGGAGGGAGGGGAGAGAAGAGGGAGAGGAGAGAGGAGGGAGAGGAGAGAAGGGAGTACGAACAGCCAGCAATGCCGTGGGAGAAATGGCGCGGAGCAACCTCGCTGTGGGGAGCCTGGGCGCCATCGCCGAACGAGTAGTCGACACTGCGGTTCCGCGTTCTCAGTTCAGAGGCGACCTTGCCGGCCATGTAGGCATCGAACTCGTTCAGCTCGGGGATGTCGAGGAAGACCTTGCCGTCGTGGACCTCGGCCCAGTGAGACGCGATGCGCTTGACCTTCGCGTGCAAGACAACGACAAGGCGGTGGTTGGGCGATGGCCGGGGCTCCGACGGTTCGGCCCACCGCAGATCCCAAGGCAGATCGTTGGGGATGGGGACCGACCATTTGTGCATGGTGAGGGTGTGCACCTGGGGAGAGCGAAGCGCATCGCGGGCCGCAAGGCCGTCCTCTGTCGTGCGGACAGTGATGACAGGCATGGCGTTGGCTTCTCGGGGGAGCATCCAAGGCTGGGGGGGATGGGAGATAATGGGAACAAAGCTCGATGATGGGGGCGCAGTGATGGACGGGTTGCGCAGTGGCTAGCAATGGTTGATGCCGCACGGCGGTGCTCCAGCAAGATGGTGAAGATGCTGGTGTGAAAACTGACGGGAGACGTTTGCGTGCTATGCCAGTCAGTGCACCTACCGTATCGAACTTGGAAGGGAAGGAAGGGAGTGGTGGGCTGGGGCGGCGTCGGAATAAATAAGGTACCTGGTAGACGAGAGGAATGGAAAGCACGGGGGACGTCCGGCAGCCCTCCAGCCAGAGCTGGCCCGATGGCCACAGGGCAACGCGGAATTTGCCTAGGTACTTCGTACGGTTGGTACCCGAACTAGCGTGCGGCTCTCGCTCGAGTAGCTCGATGGGCAGCTGCTGCACTAGTCCCGTCTTGGTTGAATGGGATCAGGACGGGCAGCCTAGGGCTCACGATGGGGCTATCGGATACTAGTAGTCGGTGGTCGTGGAGCTCGCAGCGCTGTTAAGCGCGGTAGGTACGGGCAGTCTGGTGTAGCCTGGTAACCTCGGACACACTAGACAAAGTGACAAGGTTCGAGGACAGCTGTCCGAACTACCCGATTTACGTCTGCCACATGGCGTGGCAGAAGTTTGTCGACATCGGGCCCTACATGCATGAACTGGCGTGAGTGGCTTGTCAAACGGTCGCGGTTCCCGTCACCTCAAGGCTGAAAACCGGCGGGCATTCGAACTTCGTAGGTCTCTGCGCGATGGTGGTATTAGTAGCCTTCACACAGCCGCCAAGATCCGTCGCGCTCCCTTCTATGATCGAGTGCTGTCCGATGCAAGATGGGGATGGAGCTTCACGTGCGTGAAACCTGCGATACCTCTCTGGCGCATGCAGGTGGCATGTGGCGCAACCCGCGCGACGGTCAGCTCCAAGTTACCTAAGGAAAGAGCGGAACGCCTGCCCTGTCAGGTATCAGGAAATAACAGCAGGCACGTTGCTGTTCGCTCCCTTCACCCATTGCAACTCAATCTCAATCGCAAAAATGCCCAGTCGCAAAGTGCCCGCGTACCAGCAGAAAAACACCTCAAGTTCATCTTGTGACATCATGGGACTCTTTCCATTAGACGCGGCCAGATGCCGTTCAAGGTTGGCAACACATATGCCTGACCAAGCCTTCGGGTCCATCGTCGGCAAATGGTTCCAAAGGTCGTCGTTCGAAAACGCCGAAAGACCCGCGAGTGCCAGACTAGCGCAACGACACTCTTTCCAAGGGTCCATCTCTGATACCTATTCTTGCAAATAGTACGAGTCATTGCGCTTTTCCACATTCGGGTTTTTTGGGCCGTTGATTGAGTTTGCATGCAGCACCCGATGAGCCGTGTTGCTTAGCCCTAGCCGTTTGAAGTTTCCGTGCCGCTGTCAGGCACGCCAAAGGCGGTTGAAATCCGGGGACGGGCGATCAAACCTGCGATGGAACCGCGCTTTGGCGCGCCACCTGCGATAACCGCAAAATCCCGACATCCTGTACGTGTTGCCTTGTTTGTTTCTGACGTCTGGCATTTTCAGATGATGCGATCTGCGACGCGACGGAGAGCATCGGCCCTCACTTCTGCTGCCGCGCAGGCGCCGACGGTGGACGGCCTGGTTGAGGTAAGGATCTCCGTTGAACGGCAAATCACGAGTCCCGGTTCTTCGATATGTGCTGCTTTGTACTTAAGGCCATCGCTGCTCTGAATCCGGGCAGCACTCGATTGCGCTATCGTCTCATCTTCTTGCTCATCATCTCTTTCCGTCACTCTTTTCGATTCGATTCTCCACGGCCTGGCGTCGTCTGTCTGGTACAAGTACAACACATCCCTGCCCCATTACCTAATTCTCAACCATCTCAACCTTCTCAACATGGTCCGCCTTGTGATTCTTCTGGCTTGTGAGTGCCCCGTCGTTCCATCATGACAATGGCCAAGGCGCCCGTGATCATGCGCTAACGCTAGCCATAGTTGCCGGCGCGGCCCTCGCCCAAATCACGCCCAACAATGCGGGAGCTCGGAACGTCGGGAAGGGTAACGCCGCCCAGTTTATCACGGGCGGATGTGTCAACAACGCCGACTGCGCGTCAGCATGCTGTGCCAACGCCAGCGGTGTTGGTGTCTGCTCGGCCGAGGCCGCTGCTTTCCAGAACGGCAAGGCCGGTTGCGACTTTGTCGACCCCAACGCCCAGCAGACCATCAACGCCGCGCAGCAGCAGGTCGAGAGGCAGGGCTTCTAAGCTTAGAGAGGGACGAGCCATGTGTGCTTGACGCAAGGTCAACAAACAGGGACGTCAGCCCAGCAGCGGCAGCCCGACGACAAGATTGAAGCTCGGACGACATCCGACCGAGGAATATCTTAGAACGTACCATATAATTGACTTTGTCATTCCCGTGAACCGTGTGTCTGCCCCGAGTCAAACGTCCATCAACGGAGGATATCCTCCGCAAGGAGACATCTCCCTGACCCTCTAAGCTCCCCTCTCCGAACAGCAGCTTCGTCGTTCATACCCATACGCCATATTCCCCCAAAACGGCCTCTCATTCACCTTCGCAATCCGATACATCCTCCCCAGCGCCTCCAGCGCCTCCCCATTCAGCGCACCCCCCTCCAGCGCATCCACATTCGCATCCAGCTGCTCCAGCCTCGACACAACCAGGGCAGTATAATCCCACCCCCTTACCCGCATCTCGACGCTCCGACCACCTCAGCGCAACCTCAATCACGTTCAGATCCTTCTTCTTCCCCACCCTGCAGCTCCTCCAACGCCTCCAACGCCTCCTCCCTAACATAATTCCACGCTCTGTCCACCCGGCCCATAAACTTGTCTGAATCCTCACAACCTTCCGTCGGGGCATCGGCCTGGGAAGTAACTTGCCCCGAAAGTAAACCGTGTATCGTGGGCGAGTACGCTACAGAGTCTATCTCGTAACGGCGGCGGCTAGCGGCTGTCGGTAGACGGAGTGGACCTCGGCTTCGACGGAGCGGGGTGCTAAAGGGCGTTGTAGATGCCTCGGGCTCGGTATACGGTGGCGCCCCAATCCAGTTCAGTTGCTGTTGCGCAAGCCTGAGGTCGTGATGATCGAGGAAGCGGAGAACGAGAGAAGGCGACGTAGCTGGGAGGTCGACGCGAAAGAATTTGCCGAGGGTGTTGGTGAGTTACCCAGTAGAGTGACCAGGTACGTTGGGAGGTTCCAATCCTAATCCCATTCTTCCTTCTCGTCTCCTTTCCCTTCTCCCTCTTCTTCCTCAATTTCCCTGCACACCCTCCCCTCCAAAACCCAAGCAAAGAAATCCGCATCAACGCAAGCAAAACCCAGCACCCTCAAACTCGCTCCAGGTTGTCTCGGACAACCCCGTAATACCGTAACCCCCGCTCGATGCGCCCGCCCCAATAAATCGGATAACCCTTCGTCGCAATGCTAAATCCGCGCTCCTTCCCCCCCTGCCTGGTGCGTAAAAGCCTCTCGGGCACCGCCGCAGGGTCGCGCGATAGGTATCCAGCTCGGTGTAGCCACGGGCGGAGCGGAGAACTTGGCGAAGGCGGTGCCGAAGTCGGAGACATGTCACGGCATCAATAGATCTGTTATTCCCACCGGGCCATGCAAGCGTCCTTCCTGCAAATGGAGACAAAGTAACAGAAGTGCAATTACTGGTAACTGGACAGAACTATATGGTTGACGGCCTTCCAACGCCGTAACAAGACATCGAAAAGTCGCGCGCCGGTCTTTTCGTCCGGGTGGAGGTTATGAGACGAGGATGGTGCAGGGGGCAATGCATTGTTGTGGTCTAAATTGGATAGAGGTCTGGTAGCTTCGGTAGGCGAGAGGTTGCTCGATTGTAGACGTTAGGCTGCAGAATCCAGGTGCTGTTAGATTCAAGATCTGTGTTGATACAGGCGAGGGGCCCAGGGACGTACCTCTCATACAGCTGAGAACACGGATGAAGTGTTGCATGACGGGAGCGACTCCCGCCTCAGTCAGAACCGCAACCCCTTCCATCGTGCCCATCTGCCACCATCAGAATTGACGGTATCCTGTGATCCAGCTAGCCAAAATGACTAGGTCCAATACGCGGAGCATTCCATCACAGCCCTATCGAGGCACGCGTCCTGTCGGCACCAGCCAAACCCCCAGGACTCTCGAGATGTTACAGAGTCAGGTGTATTAGCTGGGGTGCGGAGTGTGTTAGCAGTAGGCATGGTGCTTGATATTTGGTGCAGAAATTTCGGCAAGGCAAAAGGCAATGAGCGATTGCCGAGGTTGAGCTGTGGCTTTTTCGGGAGGTGTATGTGAAATGCATGTGCAAAAACCTTGGTCAGAAGAGGAGAAAGGGCCTCAATGGGCCAGTGGGGAAGATACCTTTCTAACTGGAACAGCGTCGCATAAACTTGGCCTCTGATGGCTGTCGTTGGTGTGAATTTCGTGGCGGCTTTACGCTCATGGTTGCACAGCGCGTATAGCAGGGTTGGGCGAATACCGAGTATCTCTGTGGTGCTAGTTGAGGTGAGGAGAAGTCTTCCATTCTGCAGGATTAGGTAAATAGAATGTTACGTTGTCCTCGGCCCGTCTGTTGGGAGGGTTCCTGTATCATTGGCCGTTCGTATTGCTAATAGGACTGAGTCCCGCATCCGTCCCAACACTGGTGAATCTCCAGGCACCACTATCTCGATTGCATGTTACTCTTTTCACCAACCAATGGGGTAATTGCAACATAGTGAGCTTCTGCGGGTTTGTTATACGCAAATCATTTGCATATTCTAATCAAGGGCTCACAAACCAGAGGCGGTGCTTTCAGCCGTTGTCGCTGTGCTGGGAGATTGCCTAGGATAACGGAAAGCGAGAGCTTATTCCTTTGTCGGCAACTCGAACAGTTTCACCCAGAAGTAGTGTCGTGGTTGGAGCTGATTGTAAATGTGCATTATAGTGTCAAAAGAGACGTGGCTTTTGGACGTCTTGATTTTTCGCTCTTCTCCGTTTCTGTTCTTGGGGGTTAGAAGACTTTGATATGTTGATAGTATCCACAGCAGTACAATGGTTTCTCATGGTAAAACTCACAGGATAGGAATTTGGCGTACCCGAGTGGCCGATCTGTGATAGGACCCAGGTCTCAAACCAAGGTTTGCTGCTTTAGAACCCGAAAACTTGATGTTTTCTGAGGGCCAATTCATGGCTCCCTTTGCTCCTGCCCCTCGTCGGTTTCAAATGGCTGTCGGGCTCCTTTTGGTCTCGCAGACTCCGATCCGGTGTGGGGTTTCGGGCATCGCCAAGGTCCGGTTCCGGCCCGCAGCTGCATGAGTTCGGGAATCCCCACACCATCCGGGGTGCGGAGCTGATCAACCATAACTCCGACAGTACGCGGTGTTATGCGCCATTACTCATGCGGGAATACGCTAATGACGTCGCTGGCAGCACCGTCTCATTCCCCAAACACTCAAAACCGGAGAGTGTCCCCCGTTGAGCAGCTGTGAGCCCGTTGCCCCTGAACCGCCCCCACATTCCAATCCCAGCCCAACAGAACCCAACAACATGTCGTCCCACATCACCGCAAACTCCATCTTCCGTGTCGATGGCATGGTCGCCGTCATCACCGGCGGCGGCACAGGTAAGCTCCCCTCCCACCACCAAACCCCTCCCACTCCTAACCCCTCTAGGCATCGGCCTGGTGATGGCGCGCGCCCTCGCCACCAACGGCGCAGCCAAGGTCTACCTCCTCGGCCGACGCCTAGAGATCCTCCAAGAAGTGATCAAAGAACACCCCTCGATCTTCGTCCCCATCCAGTGCGACATCACCTCCAAAGACTCGATCCAATCCGCCGTCGACACCATCACCGCCCAATCCGGCTTCGTCAATCTCCTCGTCGCCAACTCCGGCGTTGGCGGCTCCCCCGCGCGCTGGGACCCATCCTACACTATCTCCGAAGCGCGCCAGGCACTCTTCACCGACAACACCATGGAGGACATGACGCACGCCTTCCACGTCAACACCACCGGCGCATTCTTCACGCTGACGGCCTTCCTGGAGCTGCTCGACGCGGGGAACAAGAACGCCGTGGAGAAGGGCGGGTTCGGCGCGCCGTATCCGGGCGGAAAGGAGCCAAGCGTGCAGAGCCAGGTGATTTTCACGAGCAGTGTGGCGGCGTTTAGTCGGCATCCGCTGTCGAATCCGGCGTATGCGGGGAGTAAGGCGGCGATTATGCATTTGACGAAGCATTCGTCGAGTGCGATGGCGCGGTATGGGATTCGGGCGAATGCGCTTGCGCCGGGGTGTGAGTTTTTCTTTTCTTTTCATGGGTTTGGATGATGCTGACGATGATGAACAGTGTTCCCTTCGGAGCTGGCGGCGGGCATGATCGGGACGCGCAAGCCGGACGAGGAGGGGATTGACGATCCGCGGTTCATCCCGGTTCGACGATTCGGTGGCGATCAGGACATGGCCGGGACGGTGCTGTATCTGGCCAGCCACGCTGGAGGCTTCTGCAACGGGACCATCCTCCTCATGGATGGTGGCCGCGCTGCGGTTATGCCGACTTCTTACTAGGACTACCGAGCAATGGGATCTAGAGAGGATGTGGAGTTGAAGATAAAATGGGGCATTGTGGTTGAATATGAATGATGACAACTTGAAGCAGGACAGAATCCTTTGGTACCGGTCCCAGTACTACTGAACCTGAACGCGAAAGATCCCGAGAATCAAACTCTTGAGAGGCCAGACCGGATATAGAAAGTGCAAACGCGGGAAGCGGCAGACCCAGCGGAGCATTTATTCCGATTCGTTGTTTTGTTGATTCAACACGTCATGTCGTCATCACCACTTTAGCAGATATTCACACAAATACCCCCACGAAGACCAATTGGGAATCCTCCCATACAAATCATTCTAAAAAGTCTTCGGTGATTTCTAGACTGTCTCCCGCAAAATCGTTGCTTTGCGGCCGTGTCTCATCAGTGCAGACCGCCCTTCGACTTGGTGACGTCACTCGCTCTCGACCTTTCCTGCCCTCGCATATCACCAACAAACGAACCCTCGCCCGCCTCTCACAACCACGAATCCAAACCCGCCAACTTGTCCACCCTTCCATAAACTCAAAACGATTCCCATCACAACTGGTCTCTTACTCAACCACACCAGCAACAATGGCGCCCTCCTCCTCGTCCGAGTCCCACACAATGCAAACCTCGGGAACCACGCTCCCCGTCTGGACGCACAAACTCCCTTACTCCTCCATCCCCACCTTTCCCGCTCTATTTTCCTCCCTCGAGACGGAAATCTGCATCATCGGCGCGGGCATCGCAGGTATCCACTCGGCTTACGAGCTCGTCCGCCGCGGGAAGGAGGTCGTACTCCTCGAGGCTCGGGATGTCCTCTCCGGCGAGACGGGGCGGACGTCGGGGCATTTGACGAATGACTTGGATGATGGGTATTTGGAGATTGTGAAGAAGTGAGTTGTGTGGCTTGTCAATCGTGCTTTGGGGGG
>Ga0247758_1000540_pt1 | contig 33102 bp, 31 predicted proteins | sample UWRJL156409C4_FD_180950 | JGI IMG/M metagenome (GOLD analysis project Ga0247758, IMG submission 180950) | Plant litter microbial communities from Arlington Agricultural Research Station in Wisconsin, United States - UWRJ-L156-409C-4 | ecosystem: Environmental > Terrestrial > Plant litter >... | reverse complement strand
CAAGGCGGGGGAGGAGGCCGTCCTGGAGGCGGGAGTGCAGGGACTCGACCCCGAACTCGTCCGCTACCTCGGTCGGCTGAAGTTCCGCACGAGCTACGGCCAGAACGTGCTCGCCCATTCCGTCGAGTGCGCGAACCTGGCCGCGATGCTCGCCGACGAGCTGGGGGCCGGCGCCACCACGGCGCGCCGCGCCGCCCTGCTGCACGACATCGGCAAGGCGGTCTCCCACGAGGTCGAGGGCCCCCACGCGCTCGTCGGGGGCGAGCTGGCTCGCCGGCACGGGGAGAGCGAGGCGGTCGCCCACGCGATGGAGGCCCACCACAACGAGGTCGATCCGCAGACGGTCGAGGCGGTCATCGTCCAGACCGCGGACGCGCTGTCCGGCGCCCGGCCGGGCGCCCGGGGCGAGTCGCTGGAGTCGTACGTCAAGCGGTTGCGCGAGCTCGAGCACATCGCCGAGCGCCACGCCGGGGTCGACAAGGTCTACGCGATGCAGGCCGGCCGCGAGATCCGGGTGATCGTCACGCCGGACGCCGTCGACGACGACGGGGCCGTCGGGCTGTCGCGGGCCATCGCCCGCGAGATCGAGCAGCAGCTCGAGTACCCGGGGCAGATCAAGGTCACGGTGATCCGCGAGTCGCGGGCCGTGGACTACGCGAAGTAGTCCACGACCCGCCACGTCACACGTCACACGTCCCGCGTCGCGGGCGCCTGACCCTCAGGCACCCGCCGTCCGCCTAGTGGTAGGCGATCGACCCGAACGCGCTGCCGTTGGAGTAGCTGCCGTTGGACCCGCCGTTGAACACCGACGCACCGGCCGTGGTCAGCGTGACCGCACCGGCCGAGCTGACGTTGGCGATGACCGTGTCGTACAGGTACGCCCGCGGGGGACCGGTGATCGGGTCGTACGAGGCGTCGGCGATGAGCTCCTCGGCCCCGCTCCCCGCGTCACGCACCTTCAGGTCGCTGAGCGAGACGGAGATTCCGTGGGCGGACATGTCGAAGTCCAGGCCACCCTGGAGCGTGACGACGCGCGGCGTGCCGGTGTCCGTGGACTTGTCGAAGATCCACGTGTACGCGGACTCGTTGTACGTCCCGCCCCACGTGGTGTAGGAGCCCAGCGTGTCCTCGTACGAGAAGCCGCCGTTGCTGGACGTCGCGGTGACCGTGCCCTGGCTCGTGCCGCCGTACCAGACGGGGTTGGTGAGGTAGTTGACCCAGCTCGTACGGAGCGTCCAGGCCGCGTCGTTGACGGGGGTGGGGATGGTGGCCGAAGCCACCGTGGGCGCCACGACCGCCGCCGACGCCGTGACGGCGACGAGCAGGGACAAGCGACGGGCGAACCGCGAGGTACTACGCATGTTGATGCCTTTCGAGGGGGATTAGGGTGCCCTAACTTCGGGCTCCGCAATCCTTAGCAGCGCGGTCGGGATTGTCCAGGCCGGAACGTGTGTCCTGGCGCGTTGCCGCTCATCCATTCGGAGGAGAGCGAGCCGGATCCGTGGCGCGCGACGCGGCTCGGTACCCTCCGGCGTGCCGATGACCGTCGCCACCAAGCGCTACCACGTGACCACCTTCGGGTGCCAGATGAACGAGCACGACTCGGAGCGGATGAAGGGGATGATCGAGTCCCTGGGCTATTCCGCCGCCGAATCGCAGGACGACGCCGACCTCATCCTGTTCAACACGTGCTCGATCCGCGAGTCCGCGGACGAGCGCTTCGTGGCGCACCTCGGGCACGCCAAGCGCCAGAAGCGCGAGCGGCCCGACGTCGTCATCGGCGTCGGCGGCTGCTGGGCCCAGTCCGTGAAGGAGGACGTGTTCCGGCAGTTCCCGTTCGTGGACGTGGCCTTCGGGCCCGGGCAGGTCCACCGGCTCGCCGAGTTCCTCACGTCGGACTCCATCAGCGCCCAGGGCTACTTCGAGTTCGAGGGCTTCGCCGGCCACCTGCCCAGCAAGCGCGCCCGTGAGGTGCAGGCCTGGGTCCAGATCTCCGTCGGCTGCAACATGAAGTGCTCGTACTGCATCGTGCCGTCGACCCGTGGCCGCGAGGCGAGCCGGCCCTTCCAGGAGCTCGTCGACGAGGTCCGCGCGCAGGCCGCCGACGGCGTGCGCGAGGTGACGCTGCTCGGGCAGAACGTCAACGCCTACGGACGCGACCTCCGGCCGGAGCGCCGCACGTTCGCGGAGCTGCTGACCGAACTGGACGGGATCGACGGGATCGACCGCATCCGCTACACCAGCCCGCACCCGCAGGACATGAAGGAGGACGTGGTCGTCGCCCACGCCACCCTCCCGTCCGTGTGCGAGCACATCCACCTGCCGCTGCAGTCGGGCTCGACCCCGATCCTGAAGGCGATGCGCCGCACCTACAGCCGCGAGCGCTACCTCGACCGCGTCGAGATGATCCGCGCCGCCGTGCCCGACGTCGCCCTCACCACCGACATCATCGTCGGGTTCCCGGGGGAGACCGAGGAGGATTTCGCGCGCACCCTCGAGGTCGTCGAGGAGGTCGGCTACGACGGGGCGTTCACGTTCGTGTTCTCGGCCCGGCGGGGGACCGAGGCGGCGGAGATCAGCGAGGGCCTCGTTCCGCACGCCGTGAAGGTCGAGCGCATGGAGCGCCTGGTCGAGGTCGTGCAGCGCCGGGCCAAGGAGCGCGCCCAGCGCTTCGTCGGCCGCACGATGGAGGTGCTGGTGGAGGGCCCGTCCCGGACCGACCCGACGCGCCTGCGCGGCCGCACCCGGCACAACAAGGCCGTCAACTTCGAGGGCGTCGCCCGCCCCGGTGAGCTGGTCGAGGTGGAGATCCTCTCGGCCACCTCGCAGACGCTGATGGGCGAGCTGTCGCTGCTGTCGGCCTCGCTCAGCCGCTAGCCGCGCGCTGCCGGTCGCCCGCCCCGCCGTCCTACAGCCGCTTGGCCGTCTGGCTGGTGCCCAGCTCGTGGCTGATCTTGTCCGAGCCGATGCGCCGGGCCACCGTCGCCGCGACCTGCGGGGCCACGCTGCTGAAGATCGCGCCGGCCCGCATGCCCAGCGGTGCCACGTCGATCTCGGCGCGGTTCGTCTCGATGCCCCGCGCGACCGCCTCGGCGACCTGGTCGGGCGTGCTCGTCCCGACGTAGGACGGCAGCTCGATCTCCGTCTCCGCGAACATGCCCGCGTCGCGGATGAAGCCGGGGAAGACGACGGTCGATCCCACGCCGGTGTCGTGCAGGTCGCCGCGCAGCCCCTGGCTGAAGCCGCGCAGGCCGAACTTGGTGGCGCTGTAGATCGAGCTGCCGGGTGTGCCCGCCTTGCCGGACAGCGAGGACACGAAGACGAAGTGGCCGCGGCCCCGCTCGAGCATCCCCGGGACCAGTCGCCGCGCGAGCACGATCGGCGCGTTCAGGTTGACCTCCATCGCCTTGTCGATCTCCTCCTCGGAGAACGACGTCAGCGGGCCGGACGCCGGCAGCGCGGCGTTGGCCACGACGACGTCGACGTCGGCGCACTCGGCCGCGAGGTGGTGCAGCGACGCACGGTCGGCCAGGTCGACGGCGATCGCGCGCGCGCCGAGCTCGTCGGCCAGCGGCTGCAGGACGTCGAGCCGGCGGCCGGTCAGGACCAGGCGGGTCCCGGTGCTGTGGAGCTTGCGGGCGATGGCGTGTCCGATGCCGCCGGTGGCGCCGGTGAGGAGGGTGGTGGTTCCGGGCAGGTTCACGCCCGGAAGACTGCCACACTCCCAGCCGTGGATCCCGCCGCGACACCTCTCCTGGCGATCTTCGGGCCGACCGCGGTGGGCAAGACGGCGCTCGCCGTCGCGGTCGCGGACCGGCTCCGGGCCCGGGGCGAGCGCCCCGTCGCGGTCTCCGCCGACGCGCTGGCGCTGTACCGCGGGATCGAGATCGTCACCGGTGCGCCGACCGCCGGGGAGCAGGCCCGCTTGGAGCACCGCCTGGTATCCGTGCTGGACGTGAGCGAGTCGTGCTCGGCGGGCCGGTACGCCCAGCTCGCGCACGCCGAGATCGACGGGCTGCTCGCCGAGGGGGCCACGCCGATCGTCGTCGGGGGCACCGGCCTGTACCTGCGGGCCGCGGTGGCCGACCTGGACCTGCGCCCGCCGCCCGATCCCGAGCACCGGGCCCGCTGGACGGCCCGCCTGCACGCCGACGGTCCCGAGGCGCTGCACCGCGCGCTCGCCGACCGGGACGCGGACGCCGCGGCGCGCATCGACCCGCGGGACGCTCAGCGCCTGGTCCGGGCCCACGAGCTCCTGGACGCCGGTGCCGCGCTGCCCGCCGGCGAGGACCGCGACGAGCTGTGGACGACGGCGACCCGCCATCCCACCCGTATGGTCGCGCTGACCCGGGACCGTCAGGAGCTGTACGACCGGATCGACGCCCGCGTCGACGCGATGGTCGCGGCCGGCGCGGAGGCGCAGGTGCGCGCCGCCGAGGCGGCCGGCGCGTCCGAGACGGCGCGGGTCGCCGTGGGCTTCCGGGAGCTGCTGGACGGGGACGTCGAGGCGATGAAGACCCGCACCCGGCGGCTGGCCAAGCGCCAGCTCACGTGGCTGCGGCGGCTCGAGGGGGTCGAGCACCTCGATCTGACGGGGACGACGGTCGAGGCCGTGGCGGCGCTCCTCGTCCCATCTGCCCCGGACGCGCCGTAGGATCCGGCGCCATGGACTTCGAGAAGTGGCAGGCGCTGGGCAACGACTACCTGATCGTCGAGGGAGAGCGGCTCGACCCGCCGCTGTCCCCGGCGCGGGTGCGGCTCCTGTGCGACCGCCACACGGGGATCGGGGCCGACGGCGTCCTGGAGCTGCTGCCGCCGGACGCCCCCGGGTTCGTCGCCCGCCTGCGCATCCACAACCCGGACGGCTCCGAGGCCGAGCTGTCGGGCAACGGCGCCCGTGAGGCGATCATGTACCTGCGGCGCGCGGGGTGGACCGACGCCACCCAGTTCTCGATCCAGACGATCGCGGGGGAGATCCGGCCCACGATCACCGGCGAGACGACCTGCACCGTCGACATGGGCCGTGCGTCGCTGCGCTCGAAGGACTGGCCCGCGGGGCCGGACGACGGCCAGGGGGAGATCGCGGGCCGCGCGTTCCAGCACGTGTCGATCGGCAACCCGCAGTGCGCCATCCGGATCGAGGACCGCGACGAGCTGGAGGCGCTCGATCTTCCCGCGATCGGCGCGCCGATCGAGCACGACCCCCGCTTCCCGCACCGCACCAACGTGTCGTTCTGGACGGTGCTGGCGCCCGATCGCATCCGGGCGCGCATCTTCGAGCGCGGCGCGGGGGAGACGCAGTCCAGCGGGACCGGCTCGTGCGGCGCCGCCGTGGCCCACGTGCTGCGTGGCGGCGACTCGCCGGTGACCGTCGTCCTCGACGGCGGCGAGCTGGTCGTCCACGTCGAGGAGGACCTGCACGTCGACCTCAGCGGCTGGGCGGTTCCCGTCTACGCGGGCACGGTCAGCGACGAGCTACTCGCGGTGCTGCGCGACTTGTAGCCTGCGGGGCATGACCGCCACCGCATCGCCCCGCATCGCCCACGGCACGGGCCTGGCCACGCTGGCCGGAGACCGCATCCTCGACGTGTTCTACCCGGCGCCGGCCCTCGGCCAGCTCGGCGAGGACGTCCCGTCCGCGCTGCCGGGCGACGGTACGGTCGACGCGGTCCGCGGCGTGGCGATCGCGGCGATCTCCCGCGAGATCGAGCTGGACGCGGCGCCCACCGACGCCGCCGACGTCTACCTGCGGCTCCACCTGATCTCGCACCGCCTGGTCGTCCCGCACGCCGTCAACCTCGACGGCATCTTCGGCCTCCTCAACAACGTAGCGTGGACGACGCTCGGGCCCGTGGCGATCGACGCGCTGCCCGAGGCGCGGCTGCGCGCCCGCGCGGCCGGTCTCGTCCTGCAGGTGACGAGCGTGGACAAGTTCCCCCGCATGACCGACTACGTCGTGCCCGACGGCGTCCGCATCGCCGACGCCGACCGCGTGCGGCTCGGCGCGCACCTGGCCCCGGGCACCACGGTCATGCACGAGGGCTTCGTCAACTACAACGCGGGCACGCTCGGCGCGTCGATGGTCGAGGGGCGCATCAGCGCCGGGGTGGTCGTCGGTGACGGCAGCGACATCGGCGGCGGCGCGTCCATCATGGGCACACTCTCCGGCGGGGGCACCGAGGTCATCACCCTCGGCGAGGGGTGCCTGCTCGGGGCCAACTCGGGCCTGGGCATCCCGCTGGGCGACGGCTGTGTGGTCGAGGCCGGGCTGTACGTCACGGGCGGGGCCCGGGTGACGCTGCCGGACGGCGCGGTGGTGAAGGCGCGCGAACTGGCGGGGGAGACCAACCTCCTCTTCCGCCGCAACAGCCAGAGCGGGGCGATCGAGGCGTTGCCCCGCACCGGCACGTGGGGCGGGCTCAACGCCGCGCTCCACGCCAACGACTGACCCGACACGACGCCGAGCCGTACATCGCGTCCGCTGAGCGGTCGTGATGTACGGCTCAGCAGATGCGCAGCGTCTCGGCCGCCGCGACGCACTGCTCCAGTGTCGGGACGAGCGCCACGCGCACGTGCCCGGCGCCGGCCGGTCCGAACAGGGAGCCGGGCGCGAAGGCCAGCCCGCGCTCCAGCCAGTGCGCGGCGTACGCGACGTCGTCCCCGCCGGGGACGGCGAGCCACAGGAAGAAGCTGGCGTCCCCGCCCGCCGGGGTCAGACCGGTCTGCCGGAGCGCGGGCAGCAGCAGCTCGCGCTTGGCCGCGTAGCGGGCCCGCGTCTGGATCACGTGGTCCTCGTCGTTCCACGCGGCGACGGCGGCGCGCTGCACGAACGTCTGGGGCGCGACGCCCACGGTCGGCCGCACGCGCTTGATCGTGGCGATCAGCGCCGGGTCCCCGGCCACGAACCCGCTGCGGTACCCGGGCATCGACGACCGCTTGGAGAGCGTGTTGAAGGCCAGGACGCCGGTGCGATCCTCGACCTCCAGGACCGAGGCGGGCGGATCGCCGGCGAACCACAGCTCGCTGTACGCCTCGTCGGAGGCCAGCACGACGCCGTGGGCCCGGCAGCGGGCGGCCAGCCGCTCGAATCCCGCGCGGGAGACGGTGGACGCGGTCGGGTTGTTGGGCGAGTTGACCCACAGCAGCGCGAGCCGGTCCCACGGGAGGGCGTCGAGGGCATCCTCGGAGAGCAGGAAGCCGGTGGCGGGGTCGAGCGGGACCTCGGCGACCCGGGCGCCCGCGAACAGGGCGCCCCGCTCGTAGACCGGGTAGGCCGGCGCGGGGATCGCGACCGTGTCACGGCCCCCGTCCCGGTCGACGAGGATGTTGGCGAGCCCGTAGATCGCCTCCTTGGACCCGAGCGTGGGGATCACCTCGGTGGCGGGGTCGACGGGCGCGCCGAACCGCCGCCCGACCCACCGGGCGATCGCCTCACGGAGCACGCTGAGGCCCTCCGCGGACGGGTACGGCGAGACCGGCGTGTCGCGCACCGCGGCGACGAGGGCCTCACGGATCAGCTCGGGTGTCTCCTCCCGCGGCTCGCCCGCCGTGAAGTCGGTGACGGCGATGCCCCGGGCCTCGGCGGCCTGGCGGTCCTGGGCCATGCGCACGAACGGGTAGGTGCCGGTGGCGTCGACCACGGGGTTGCGGGGATACGGGGTCATGCGGCCGGCCCTGCGGGCGCCGTGTCGGGCTCGGCGGCCGCGAAGGCCTCCAGCGTCCGGTAGCTCGTCACCAGCGCGTCGATCTCGACCAGCTCGCCCACGGTGTGCGCCTGGGGCGGGGAACCGGGCCCGAAGTTGACCGCGTCGATCCCCGCCGCCGCGAACTCGGCGACCGGCGTCCACGCCTGCTTGGGCGCGAGCTCGAGCCCGCCCAGCGCACGCAGGCGTCCGACCAGCGGGTTCCGGGTGGCGACCGGAGCCGACGGCGCGTTGCCGTGGACGTCCAGGGTGCCGTAGGGATCGCAAAGGGCGTGGAGCCACGCGTCGGCCTCCAGCGGGCTGCGGTCCGGGGCGTAACGGTAGTTGACGTGTGCCGTGACCTCACCGGGGATGACGTTGCCTGCGATGCCGCCGGCGATCTTCGTGACGGAGACGACCTCGGTGAAGACGAGGCCGTCGAACTCCCGCGGGGCGGCGGGGACGGCGGCCACCGCCGCGATACCCTCGGCGGCCTTGTGGATGGCGTTGTCGGCCAGCCAGGGACGCGCCGAGTGGCCGCTGCGGCCCGTGAACGTCCACGTGGCGTTGACGTTGCCGAGGCAGCCCGCGTGGATGGCGTTGTCGGTCGGCTCCATCATCAGCACGAGGTCGGCGGTGCGCAGGCCCGGCTCGCGGTCGAGCAGCGGGGTCAGCGCCGTGTCGATCAGCGGGAGCTCCTCCCGGCCGAAGAAGACGAACCCGTAGTCGACGGCGCCTCCGCCGTCGCCCACGCCGGCGAGCGCCAGCTCGATCATCACCGCGCACGCCGCCTTCATGTCCGAGGCGCCCAGGCCGTGGACGGCGCCTCCCTCGATCCGCCCGGGGATGTTGCCCTGGGCCGGCACGGTGTCGAGGTGGCCGCCGAGGAGCACGAGCGGACGGTCGCCGCGTTCGGTGATCCCGGCGAGCACGCACGTGTCCCCGGCGTCGCGGGCGGCGACGCCCCCGGCGAGGAGCGTGGCGAGCACGTGCGCGCACAGGGCGTCCTCGTGGCGGGACTCCGAGGGGGCGTCGACGAGCTCGAGGGTGCGTGCGCTCAGGCGCGCGGCCAGCGGGGAGTCGGTCACGCCCCGGATGCTAGTGGGGTTCGTGGGGGATCAGGCGGCGCGGACGCCCGGGCGGCGCTCGGCGTTCATGTGGGTCAGCGCGATCGGCAGCACGAGCGCGATGCCGTCGGGCCCGACGCTCGCCTCGTGGCGCACGCCGTCGATGTCGACCTGCGGGGCGGTGCGCAGCCGGCTGGTCGTGCGCGAGCGCCGGTTGACCACCTTGCGGGCGGTGGGCGGCTTGGCCTCGCGGGCGCGCTGGCGATGGATCGAGCGGACCTCCTGGGCGAACCGGGCCCGACCGTCCGCACCCGTGCCGTCGAGCGCGTCGTGGAGGGCCGACCACACGTCGTCGCTGACGCCGATGAAGCCGGTGAAGCCGAGCGGGAACAGGTGCAGCGTCTGCGGGTTGCCGGAGGCGAGCTGCGTCGTCACCGTGCGATGCGGGATGCCGGCCGCGATGGCCCGGGCGAAGGGGGCGTAGCGCTGCTCGTCGAGGCGGTCGGCGTCGATGCCCTCCAGGTCGGGACCGTCGGGCGTCGTGGTGGGAGTCTGCACGCGGGCATCCAGCGCGCCCGCGTGCTGTCCAGGCACCGCTATCGCGGCGGCGCAGGCGGCGACGCTCGCACCGCCGATCGCCCGGATGGCCGGTACACGGACCCCGGGTTGCACGTCGCCGCGTGGACCGGCGTCGGGTTGCGTGCGGACGGCGGCGTCGAGCACCACCCAGCTGGGCGTCTCGGTCGTGGCCAGGCCGGCGTAGTCGACGCGGGCCGCGTTCGACGCCGGGTCCAGGCCCAGGTCGGGGGCCATCCAGGCGACGTGGTGCAGCGCCGGCACGTCGAAGATCGACCAGGCCAGCTGCCCGGCGATCGCGGCGCCCAGGCGCGTGGTGGCGTCGTCACGATCGGCGTCCTCGAGGGAGTGGAACTCCTCGGTCGTCTCGATCGGATCGCCGGAGCGGTCCTGGTGGAGGTACGTGTTCAGCTGCACCGCCACGCGGCGGCACTCGATCAGCTCGGCCGCGCTGTAGGACTCCACGCCCTCCGGCGGGGCGGTCCAGCATGTCCAGCGGGACAGCTCGGGGTCGGCGATCCACCAGGGGCGGCCGCAGACGAGGCCGTGGCGGATGAGGTCGATCTTGGTGGTCACGACCACCTGACCCTCCCGTGGGGCGGGCCGCGCTTCGTTGACGCTGATAGTGATGCTCATGAAGGCCAAATCCGATTGGTTGTGGTGGTCGCACAAGTCCCACGGAAGACAAGCGCGTCTCTGAGCCAAGTGGAAGACTAGTGGTTGTGGCGGACTTGTGGGAGATCTGCCGTATGGGCGTGAGCCATGTCGCCGCTTCGCATCGGTGTTTCCAGCACATGGGCGCGTGGCGAGGGGGAGCGGGCGACGCGCCGTTGGCCGTTTCGGAGGGCCCGAACGTCCGTTCGGGCCCTCCCTGAGCCGGCCCGCGGGGGCCGACCAGGGCATCGACTAGAATGGGTCCACATGGATCGCAGTCGTCACGGGCGCACCGCCCCGACCCACCAGCAGGCCGACGGGGAGCCGACCGGCCGGGCCAAGCAGCGAGCCTTCTGCATCGCCTCGCTGGAGGACGGAGACGACCTCTCCGAGCTCCGGGAGCTGCTGCGCACCGCCGGCGTCGCGGTCGTCGGTGAGATGGTCCAGCACCGCGAGCTGCCGCACCCGAACACCTACCTGGGCTCCGGCAAGCTGCAGGAGGTCAAGGCGCTGGCCAAGGAGGCCGACGCCAACGTCATCGCCTGCGACGACGAGCTCAGCCCCCGGCAGGAGCGCAACCTGGAGAAGGAGCTGGGCCTGCCCGTGGTCGACCGGACCACGGTGATCCTCGACATCTTCGCCGGCCACGCCCACAGCGCCGAGGGCAAGCTGCAGGTCGAGCTCGCCCAGCTCCAGTACAACCTCGCCCGCATGCGCGGCCTGTGGACGCACCTCGAGCGGCTCGGCGGCGGCATCGGCACGCGCGGACCGGGCGAGTCGCAGATCGAGACCGACCGGCGGCTGGCCCGCGACCGCATCAGTGCGCTGAAGCGGCGATTGGTCGGCGTCAAGGAGCACCGCGCGACGATGCGCGCGGAGCGGGAGCGCGCGGCGCTGCCGTCGATCGCGCTGGCCGGCTACACCAACGCCGGGAAGTCGACGCTCCTCAACCAGATCGCCGGCAGCGACGTCGGCGTGCAGGATCGCCTCTTCCACACGCTCGACCCGACGACCCGCGCCACGAAGATCCGCGGCCGTCCGTACCTCATCACGGACACCGTCGGCTTCATCCGCAAGCTGCCCCACCAGCTCGTCGACGCCTTCGGCGCGACGCTGGACGAGACGCGCCGGGCGGACCTGATCCTCCACGTGGTCGACGCCTCGGCCGACGAGGAGGACCTGATCCTCATGAGCGACGCGGTCGACGAGGTGCTCGAGAGCATCGACGCGGGCGACCGCCCGCGGCTGCTGGTGCTCAACAAGGCCGACGCGATGACCCCCGAGCGGCGCGAGGAGATGCGCTTCCGCCATCCCGACGGGATCCTGGTCAGCGCCGCGACGGGGGAGGGGATCGACTTCCTCGAGGAGCGCATCGAGGAGGAGATCCAGCGCCGTCTGACCACGGTCGACCTGCTGCTGCCGTTCTCCGACGGTGCACAGTTGGCCGAGTTGCACGAGATCGCCGGCGACCTGGAGCGCGTGGACACGCCCGAGGGCGTGCGCGTCCACGCTCGCCTGCCCGCGCTGGCGGCCGACCGCTTCGCGCGGTTCGCGGTCCCCGTCTCCTGACGATGAGCGCTTCGTCGCTGCGGGTCCGCCGGCTCGATCCGCGGGCCGTCCTGCCCACCCGGGCCCACGACGGTGACGCGGGGTACGACCTGTACGCCCTGGACGCCGTGCGACTGGCGCCCGGCGCCCGGGCCCCGGTGCCCACCGGTATCGCCATCGCGCTCCCGCTGGGCCACGCGGGCCTCGTGCTTCCGCGCTCGGGGACCGCCCTGAAGCACGGCATCGCGCTGGTCAACGCGCCCGGCCTCATCGACGAGGGCTACCGCGGCGAGCTGCGCTGCCTGCTCCTCAACACCGACCGTGAGCACGCCTTCGACATCGCCCCGGGCGACCGGATCGCCCAGCTGGTGATCATCGCCCCCGCACTGCCCGAGGTGGTGGAGGTCGACGACCTCGATGCGACGGTCCGCGGCGTCGGCGGATTTGGCTCTAGCGGACGCTAGCTCGCTGGGGATAGGGTGTTTCTGTGCCCAATCCGCTCATCAGATCCGAGGTCGGCCGCGTGTGGGTGGGTGTGCTCGTGGGCGCCACCGCCGCGGCCGGGTACTACAGCCTGGCGCCAGAGGGCGTGCGTTCCCTGTTCGGCGGGTCGGTGCTCGTCGACGGCTGGTTGGTCGTCGCCTGCGTGCTGATCTTCGCGGCGCCGGTCGCGGCTTGGGCGGTCATCGCGGATGAGCGGCCCACGGCGCTCAGCTCCGCGGTCAAGCTCTCCGGTGTCGGCGCCACCATCGCCGCGCTGCTCACCGTCGCCGTGCTCGCGGTGCGGGAAGGCCTCATGAATCTCGACGCACAACCCCGGATCGGCACGCCGACGGCCGACGCGGCGCTGCCGTTCCTCCTGGCGGGCGCGGCCGTCCTCGTGCTCACGGTGCTCGTGGCGGCCGTCCGCTGGCCCCGGGCCGGCCGACCGGTCGTCGTCGCGATCAGCGCCGGGCTGCTCGCGTTGGCGGCGAGCGTCGGCGCCGCCGGTGCGGTCGCATCGTCCGGGACGGGCTGTGACGCGTTCCGCTTCAGCACGGAGCGTTGGAACGCGGTCCGCAACGGGGACGACGGTAGGACCATGGCGGAGTCGATCGGCCGCTGCCACGTGCTCCTGGGCCAGGGCCGCGCGCAGGTGGTGCGCATGCTCGGGCCGGCGACTCCCCGCCTGTCCCGGACGCGCGTCGACTTCCTGCAGTGGGCGCTTCCCGAGCACCCCGACGACTTCTTCTCGCCGGTCGAGGACGACCATCTCTCGGTGCATCTCGATACGCACGGTCGCGTCGACCGCGTCCGCTTCGTCGAGGCGTTACCGGCGGTCGACTGACCGCTCGCCCGCGAGCCTGCCGTCGGTGTGCGCGTAAGACACGCACACCGACGACAGCATCGCGTGGGGCTACTTGATGTAGCCCGACTCCACGAGGTAGTCGTGGGCGACCTTCTCCGGCGTCTGCTTGTCGAGGTCCACGCGGGAGTTGAGCTCCTGCATGACCGGCGTGGTCAGACCGCCCTGGACCTTCTCGACCGTCGAGGCGAAGTCCGGCCCGGCCGCCTCCAGCGCCTTGTTGGCGGTCAGCAGCGTGACGTTGTAGGGCGGCAGCATCTGCTTGTCGTCCTCGAGCAGGAACAGGTTGTCGGCCTTGATCTGCCCGTCGGTCGTGTAGACGACCGAGACGTCGGCCTGCCCGTCGGTGAGGACGGAGTGGCGCTTGGCCGGGTCGACCGGCAGGAACTTCTTGAACTTCAGGCCGTACGTCTGCTCCAGGCCCAGCAGGCAGTCCGTGCGCTGGCGGCACTCGGGCGTGCCCGAGAGCGTCAGCTCACCGGCCTTGTCCTTCAGGTCGGAGATCTTGGTGACGCCGAGCTCCTTGGCCTTCGCCGCGGTGAGCGCGAAGCCGTTGGAGTCCGTGAACGGCGTGGGCGGCAGCGCGGTGACGTCGTCCTTGGCGGCCGCCGCCTTGACGTCCTCGTACGCCTGCTGCGGATCGGTCGGGACGTCGGCCGGCTTGACCTTGAAGAACGCGGTCAGCGCCGTGCCGGTGTACTCGGGGTAGGCGCTGATCTGGCCGCCCGTGAGCGCCTTGTAGGCGATCTGCTCCGAGCCGAGGTTGAGCTGCTTCTTGACCTTGTAGCCGGCCGCTTGCAGCGACTGGGCGTAGATCTCCCCGAGGATGAACTCCTCGGTGAAGTTCTTGGACCCGATCGTGAGCTGCGGCGTCTTGCCGTTCGCGGGGTTGGCGACGATCAGCTTGCCGCTGTCGGCGGTGGTGTCGGCCGCGGGCGTGGTGCCCGCGGTGCTGCTGTCCTTGCTGTCGTCGCTGCCGCAGGCGGCGAACGCGACGGCCACGAGGGCCGCGGTCAGCAGGGCGAGAATGGAACGGAGCTTCATGTGCTTCCTCCTCAGGGAGCAGGTGGGGCGGACGGGGACGTGGGGGAAGGGGGGACGAGCGACGCGCGCCGGGACCAGGCGCGACGTTCGTTCTTCGGCCGGCGCAGGCCGGCGGGGGTGGCGAGGCGCTGCAGGAGCGCGAACAGGGCCTCCGCGCCGATGGCCAGCGCGCCGATGAGGATGGCCGCGCCGAGCCGGCCCTCGGGGCCGTAGACGCTGGAGTTGATGATCGGGTCCCCGAGGGTCAGGACGCCGACGAGCGGGCCGAGGGTGGCGGTGGCGATCACGTTGACCGTCGACGTGCGCAGGCCGCCGAAGATGAGCGGCAGCGACAGGGGCAGCTCGACTCGCCGCACGATCTGGCCGCCCGACATGCCCATGCCCCGCGCCGCGTCCACCGCGTCCCGGTCGACCTGGCGGACGCCGACGTACGTGTTGGTGAAGATCGGGGGGATGGCCAGCAGGACCATCGCGAAGATGAGGTTGACCTCGCCCAGGCCCAGGTAGGCGCTGAAGAACACCAGGACGGCGATGGACGGGACGGCCCGGCCGACGTTGGCCGCGCTGGAGGCGGCGAACTGGCCCTTGCCGACGTGCCCGAGCCACAGGCCGAGCGGGATGCTCACGGCGCAGGCGATGGCGATCGACACGACGACCACGCGCAGGTGCGTCTCCAGCAGCGGCCACAGCTGGGAGCCGCCGACGCTGACGCCGCCCGACACCGACTCCCGCTGGTGGAAGATGAAGTCCAGCCCGCCCGAGAAGTCGTTGAGGAACGTCGCGAGCATCAGCCCTCGAACTCCCAGCGCACCGTCAGGCGCTCGGCGACGAGCAGGATCAGGTCCAGCGCCACCGCCAGCAGGACGCACAGCCCGCCCGCCAGCACGATGTTCGACTTGAAGTTGATGTCGGTCATGAGCTGGGCGCCGAGCCCGCCCGCGCCGGCGAAGAAGGCGAGCGCGGCCAGCCCGACCGTGGTCGTGGTGGCGATCCGCAGCCCGGCGAAGATCTCGGGCAGCGCGAGCGGCACCTCCACCTTCCACAGCCGCTGCCGCTCGGTCAGCCCCATGCCCCGCGCGGCGTCACGCGCCTCCTCGGGCACGTTGTCCAGCCCGGTGACGATGTTGCGGAAGATGATCAGCAGCGTGTAGCTGGTGAGCGCGATGATCGCCGTCCAGAAGCCGAACCCGGTGATGGGCAGGAGGATCGTGAACAGCGCGATCGACGGGATCGTGTAGAGGATCCCCGTGAAGCCGGTGATCGGGCCGACGAGCCAGCGCCGGCGGTGCGCGACCACCGCCAGGGCGAACGCGATCACGAAGCCCAGGGCCACGGAGACGAGCACGAGCTGCAGGTGCGTCCACAGCGGCGAGAGGTACTCGTCGTAGTGGTGGGCGATCCAGTCCGGGCAGAAGTCGTTGCGGCTCTCGCACGTCTGGGTGCGCTCGCGGATGACGACCTGGGCCAGGACGCCGAGCGTCATGGCGAGCTGTCCACGCGGTCGGACGCCGACGGCGCCTCGATGATGTGCCCGGGCACCTGATGGCCCAGGAAGTCGGTGATCAGCTCCAGCGAGAGGATCCCGGTGACGCGGCCGCCGGCGTCGGTCACGGGCGCGTACTGGACGCCGTGCTGCAGCAGGTCCGATAGGGCGTCGCGCAGGATGTCGTCGGCCTCCACGCAGTGCGGCGGGCGCGCGCCGGACGCGCTCGGCACGGTCTCGCCGCGGAGATCGGCGTCGGTCAGCCAGCGCAGCGGGCGGTCCTGGTCGTCGACGAGCAGGGGCAGCTTGAGGTCGGTCTGGCTCACCCGCGAGCGGGCGGCGGCGACGGGCTCGCCGGCCCGCACCCACGGCGTCGTCCACAGGTCGACGTCGCGCACCCGCTGGAGCGCGAGGCGCTTCAGCGCCCGGTCGGCCCCCACGAAGTCGGCCACGAAGTCGCTCTCCGGGGCCATCAGCAGTTCCGCGGGCGTCGCGTACTGGGCCAGCACGCCGCCCTTCTGGAGCACGGCGATCCGGTCCCCGAGCTTGATCGCCTCGTCGATGTCGTGGGTGACGAAGACGATCGTCTTGCGGATCTCGCCCTGCAGCCGCAGGAACTCGTTCTGCAGCCGCTCACGGGAGATCGGGTCGATCGCGCCGAACGGCTCGTCCATCAGCATCAGCGGCGGGTCGGCCGCCAGGGCGCGGGCCACCCCGATGCGCTGGCGCTGACCACCGGAGAGCTGCGACGGGTACCGCGACCGCATCTCGTCCGGGTCGAGCCCGACCAGCTCGAGCAGCTCCGTGACGCGGGCGGCGATGCGGTCCTTGGACCAGCCCAGCAGCTTGGGCACCGTCGCGATGTTGCCCGCCACGTCGAGGTGGGGGAACAGGCCGACCTGCTGGATCGCGTAGCCGATGTCCCGCCGCAGCGCGGCGGTGTTGCGGCCCTGCACGGACTCGCCGTCCAGCAGGATGTCTCCCGCCGACAGCTCGATCATCCGGTTGACCATCCGCATCGCGGTGGTCTTGCCGCAGCCGGACGGGCCGACCAGCACGCAGATCTCCCCGGCCTCGACCGTGAAGCTGAGGTCGTGGATCGCGGGCTCGTCCGTGCCGGGGTAGGTCTTGGCGACGTGGGCGAACTCCAGCGTCGCCGCGTGGCGGTTGGGGTGCGGCCCCTCGGGTTGGGCGGTGTTGGAATCGGTCACGACGAGGTCCGGACGGGCCGGTGACGAAAGCCTATACGGGCCGGAGGGCGTGTTCGGATCGTCGGCGCGTACGGCACCGTCTCAGGTTACCCCACCAGATCGGTGGGAAAGCAACCCCGGGGTCAGTCCAGGCCGGCGGCGCGGCGGGCGTCGGCGTGCGCCGCGTCCTCCAGCGCGTCGTCCAGCGGCTCGAGCGCGTCGAGGCCGACGGCGGTGGCGATCAGCCAGTCCGCGAACCAGGCGTTCTTGGGCAGCAGCGGACCGTGGAGGTACGTGCCGATGACGTGCTCGCGCACGACGCCCTCCCGGCCGCTCTCCCCGGTGTTGCCGTGCCCGCGCAGGACCTTGCCGAGCGCCCGCTCGCCGTCGCCCAGGTGGGTCCGGCCGCCGTGGTTCTCGAATCCGGCCAGCACGCCGTGCGCGGGGGCCGCGCTCGCGGTGGGGGCGGGGAGGTCGATCTCGATCGCCACGTTGCCGATCAGGCGCGGCCCGTCGGAGCGGACCGTCCGCAGGTCGACCAGGCCGACGCCGGGGATCGTCCGGTCGCCGAACTCGTAGGAGTGCCCGAGCAGCTGGTAGCCCCCGCACACCCCGAGCACGATCGCTCCACGGTCCGCTGCGGCGTGCAGCGCGTCCCGCTTGGTCTCCACGAGGTCCTGGGCGCACAGCTCCTGGTCGCGGTCCTGCCCGCCCCCGAGGTAGAAGAGGTCGTGGGCGTCGGGATCGACGGCGGCCCCGAAGCCTGCCGCGGTCACCTCGAAGCCGATGCCCCGCCACGCGCACCGCCGCTCCAGCAGCAGCAGGTTGCCGCGATCGGCGTAGATGTTCATCACGTCGGGGTACAGCGCGCAGACGCGCAGGGTCCGGTCAGCCACCGAACATCACCACCGTGGAGCCGATGTGCTCGTCGGTCGGGGGGATCTCGAGGCGGGGGAGGGGACGGAGGCCGGCGGCCTGCCCCTCTGCCTCCAGAACGGAGGGGTCGAGCCGGTCGAGCAGGATCACGTTGTCCTCCACCTCACGGGTGCCGTCGACGAGGATCGTCTCGCGCGAGCGCTCGAGCCGCACGTGGTCGCCCGCGTCGCGCACGGCCCGCGGGCACGACGCGTAGACGACGCCGTCGAGCTCGCGCATGTCGGGCAGCACGTCCCAGTCGCCGCCGTCGTCGAGGTCGAAGACGTCCAGGGCGTCGGCCAGCGCGATCGCCAGCCGGCCGCCCGGCGCGAGCAGCGCGCGGACCCGGGCCAGGAACGCGGCGCGCCCCGGCGCCCCGCCGAGCAGCTGGATGGTCTGCATGGGCACGAGGATCAGCGGGAACGTCTCGCCGGGGAGCGCGAGCTCACGGGCGTCGGCGGCCACGGTGCGGACGGCGACGCCGTACCCCGCCGCGCGGGACGTCAGGGTGCGCAGCAGGTCGGGCTCCAGGTCGCTGGCGACCACGACGTGGCCGGCGCGAGCCAGGTCCAGGGAGACGCGACCGGTGCCCGCGCCGATGTCGAGCACCGGACCGTCACCCACGTCCCCGGCCAGCGACCGCCAGACGGGGAGGTCCGCGACGTAGGCGCCGCACTCGATGTCGTGCCACAGCACCTCGCTCCACGCGCGGGTGCCCTCGAGCTCGGGCGGGGGACGGTCGGCCGCGGTCGCCCCCGCGGTCGTGCGGTCCCCGCTCATCCGAACGAGCTCCCGGCCACGCCGCGAGCCACCAGCTTCTCGCGCAGCGCCAGCATCGCCGTGTAGGTGGGCAGCGCGAACAGCCGGTCGGGCGCGGGGGAGGCGGCCAGGGCCCGGTCCAGGCCGGCCTCCAACCCGGGCTCCACCACGAGGCGGTCGGTCGGCACACCCGCGTACTTCAGGCGCACCGCCATCTCCGCGGCGCGCGTCCCCGAGCAGACGGCCTGGCGGATCCGGGGCGCGAGCGTCTCGTAGTCGGCGTCCCACACCCAGGAGACGTCGCGGCCGTCGGCGATGTTGTCGTTGAGGACGCAGAACACGTCGTGCTGGCCGTCCTCGAGCGCCAGCGTGCGCAGCACCTCGTTGGCACCGGCCGGGTTCTTCACGAGCATGATCGACATGGGCCGGCCGGCGACGGTGACCGTCTCGGCCCGGCCGAACGCGGGCGCCACGTCGCGCAGCCCGGCGACGACGTCCACGAAGGGCGCGTCGAGGGCGAGCGCGAGCGCCGCGGCGGCCACCGCGTTGTAGACGTTGTAGAGGCCCGGCAGGGGCAGGTCGACGCGCTCCACGCCGGCCGGCGTGTGCAGCGTGAACGTGGCCCCACGGACCCCGTGGAGCACGACGTCCTGGGCGAAGACCGAGGGGTCGGGCCGCCGCGCCCCGCACGCGTCGCAGTGGTAGTGGCCCAGGTGCCCGAGGAAGATCGCGTCGTAGACGTACGGGGCCCCGCAGCGGCGGCAGTGCTTGGAGTCGGCGGCGTGCTGCATCCCCGCCAGGGCGAGCGACGTGTCCTGCACGCCGAAGTAGACGGCGCCCGCGTCGTCGCGGCCCAGGTCGGCGATCAGCGGGTCGTCGGCGTTGAGCACGAGCACCGGCCCGGCCCGGCCCGCCTTCCCCGGCGCGGCCACGACGTCGGCCCAGCGGTCGGCGATGATGTCCAGCTCGCCGTAGCGGTCGAGCTGGTCGCGGAACAGGTTGGCCAACAGCAACGCGCGCGGACGGAGCTCCTCGACGACCTGCCCGAGCCAGAACTCGTCGACCTCGAACAGCCCGGTGTCGCCCGTCTGCTCCAGCAGCGTGGCCGCGATGCCACCCGCCATGTTCGCCCCGGCGCGGTTGTGCACGAGGTGCGCGTCGCCGCGCTCCAGGATCCCCGCGACCATCGCCGCCGTGGTCGTCTTGCCGTTCGTGGCGGAGATGACGGCGTTGCCGTGCTCCAGCTTCCCGGCCATCGCACCGATCGCGTGCGGGTGCAGGCGCAACAGCACCTTGCCGGGGATCGACGTGCCGCCCCGCCCGGCGGCGCGCGACACGCGCCCCGCCGTGCGGGCGATGGTGCCGCGCAGACCGGCCTTCACGACGCCGGTCCGGCCGGTGCGCCCGCCGGGACGAGCACCCGGATCCCGCCCGGAAGCGTCGTGACGGTGATCGGCAGCTCCCCGATGGGATCGCCGTCGGCGTAGACCACGAACGGGCGGTCGGCGGAGATCCGCACGGAGCGGCCGCGCAGCTCCTGGACCTGGTCCTTCTCCACGTGGGTCCCCTTGAAGACGCTCGGCAGCCCGCGCAGGAACGACAGCTTGGAGCTGGCGCGGGTGAGGATCACGTCGATCTGGCCGTCGTGCAGGTCCGCGTGGGGGGCGATGAGCATCCCGCCGCCGTAGGCCCGCGAGTTGGCGGCCGCGACGGACCAGCCGCTGAACGTCCGCACGTCACCGTCCACGTCGACCGTGAACCGCGCGTGCCGCCAACCCGCCATCGCGCGCAGCGCGGCGTAGGCGTAGGCGGCGGCCCCCAGCCACTTGGGGGCCTCGTTGGCGATCCGGTTGGCGTCGGAGTCGAAGCCGAGCGAAGCGATGCCCACGAAGGCGGCGCCGTCGGCGATCCCGAGGTCGAACGGCCGGGCCTCGCCGTCCGCGATCACGTCGCAGGCCTCGCGGGTGTCGAACGGGATGCCCACGATCCGGGCGAAGTCGTTGCCGCGTCCGCTGGGGACGATGCCCATCGTCGCGCCGGGGACGTGACGCAGCTCGGCCGCAGCGGCGCCGACCAGGCCGTCGCCGCTCAGGATGACCGGGACCGCACCGTCCGCGGCGGCGGCGGCGACCGCCTCGCGCCCGTGCTCCAGGCTCGTGGTGAGGATCGTGTGGACGGCCAGGCCCCGCCCCGCCAGGTGCTCCTGGGCGACGGGGAGGACGCTCCCGGCCTTGCCTCCGCCGGCGGAGGGGTTGGCGATCAGGGCGATGCGACGGTCGGGCATCGGGCTATCTTGCCGTCTCGGCGAGCAGGAGGTCGGCCAGCAGCGGTGCGACGTGCGTCACCGGCGGCGACCAGGCCTCGACCTCCTGCGCGGTCGAGGAGCCCGTCAACAGCACGGCGCTGTCCAGGCCGGTCGCCTGCGCCCCCGCGACGTCCGCGTCGAGCCGGTCGCCGATCACCAGCGTGGCGCCGTGGCCGAGCCGGTCCAACGCGACCCGGAAGAGGTGGGGGTGGGGCTTGCCGAGCACGCGCGGCTCGACGCCGGTCGCCGCGGTCAGGGCGGCGAGCACCGCGCCCGTTCCCGGGCACGGGCCGCCTGGGAGCGGGTACGACGTGTCCCCGTCGGTGGCGACGAACGGCGCGCCGGCGGCCAGCGCGTGGGCGGCGAGACGCAGGTCGTGGAAGCGCAGGTCGTCGTGGGCGGCCACCACGACGACGTCGATGTCCTCCGGCGCCTCCACGTCCGCGGGATCCGGGACGTACGCCCGCACGCCCGCCGCCTCGACCGCACGCACCAGGGCAGGGGCCCCCACGACCAGCGCGCGCTCCCAGTCGTCCTCCTCGGCCAGCAGCGAGCGAACCGCGGTGGCCGGCGTGACGACCTCGTCCACCGACGCCTGGAAGCCGTGGCCCCACAGCCGCCGGACGAAGTCCTCCTCGCTGTGCATCGCGTTGTTGGTCACGAACGCGACCTGCTTGCCGGCGGCCCGCAGGGCCTGGACCGCGTCGGCCGATCCGGGCAGCGCCTCGTCGCCGATCCACAGGCAGCCGTCGAGGTCGAGGATGACGTTGGCGTAGTCCTCCATGAAGGGCTTCAGCGTCGGCAACGGTGTGGAGGGCATCGCGAGGTGATTATCCTGCCCAGCCCATGCGCGCACTCCTTGCCCTGCTCACCACCGTCCTGCTCGCCGCGACGCTCGCCGCCTGCGGCGGCGACGACACGTCGAAGTCGTCCGCCCCGGACGGCTCGGAGAGCGGCGGCATCACCGCGTCGGCGGAGACGAACGCGACCACGCCGGCCGCGGACCTCCCCGAGAACCAGACGGACGACACCACGGCGCCGGACGCCGGGGGCTGCGAGGCGGTGAAGGCACCGGACACCGCGGACCGCACGGTCAAGAAGCCCGGGAAGGCCGACCAGCTGCCCAAGGGCGCCAAGGCCACGGTCACGATGAAGACGTCCTGCGGCACGATCGTCATCGCGCTGGACACGAAGAACCAGCCCAAGACCGCGTCGACGTTCGCGTACCTCGTCAAGAAGGGCTTCTACGACGGCCTGCCGTTCCACCGCATCGCCGGCACGCCCGACAACCAGTTCGTCATCCAGGGCGGCTCCCCGGGCGGCGCGCCCGACGGTGGCCCGGGCTGGTCCGTCCAGGAGGACCCGCCGGCCGACGCGAAGTACACCCGCGGCGTCGTCTCGATGGCCAAGACGGGCACGGAGCCCGCGGGCACCTCGGGCAGCCAGTTCTACATCGTGACCGGCGCCGACGTGGGCCTGCCGCCGGACTACGCGATCGCCGGAAAGGTCACCGAGGGCGACGACACCGTCACCAAGATCTCCGAGGTGGAGAAGGACGGCTCGGACGTGCCGCTCGAGCCGGTCCTCATCGAGAAGGCGACGCTGAAGGTCCAGTAGCCGGCAAACCTCCGTACGCCGTGCTCGCTCAGCGAGCGTCGGGTGCGGAGGTTCGCTAGAAGAGCGCGGGCGCCTCGTCCTCCTCCACGGGAGGATCGAGGCAGTCCGGCCCGTCGTGCCGGGCGTCGTTGACCGCGTAGCCGACCGGCCGGGCGGCCGTCCCGGCGTCGGGCACCGCGACGAGCAGGCCCAGGAGGTCCTCCCGCGGCGTGTCGTGCGCCAGCCACGCCGACTCGGCGTCGGGCGGCAGGATGACGGGCATCCGCGGATGGATCGCCGACAGCGAAGCGCTGGCCGCCGTCGTGACGATGGTGCACGAGCGCAGCGGCTCCACGTCCGGGGCCGGCCGCCAGGTCGACCACAGGCCGGCGAACGCGAACGGCGCGTGGTCGGCGCGGGTGATCCACCACGGCAGCTTGCGGGCGCCCTCACGGGGCTGCCACTCGTAGAAGCCGTCGGCGACGATCAGGCAGCGGTGCGTCTTCAGCGCGTCACGGAAGGCCGGCTTCTCGGCCACCGACTCGGCGCGGGCGTTGATCATCCGTGCACCGATCGACGGGTCCTTGGCCCAGTGGGGGACGAGCCCCCAGCGCAGCAGCTCGCCCCGGGGCGCACCGTCGCGGTCGGTGGTGACCGCGACGACGTCATCGCTGGGCGCCACGTTGAAGCGCGGCTCGATCCTCAGCGACTCGCCGATGCCGAACCGGTTGCGCAACCCGGTCGGATCGGAGGCCGTGAGGGTGAACCGCCCGCACATCGCGGCGTGCCGGTCAGCCTGGTCGGCCGGGCCGGCCGGCCTGCATCTTCGCCTGCCGCCGTCGTCCCACGAGGATGAGGCCGACGAGGACGGCGATGAGCAGGAGGATCGCGTAGATCAGGGCCTGCGCGATGCCGACGGTGCCCGTGGCGAGCGAGATCACCTCGACGATGCCCAGCGCGACGGCGAGCAGCGTGGCGATGATCAGGAGGATCAGGCCGATGCCGCGCATCCGGGCCATCGTGCCCGCGCTCTTGGGCGGGGCGACGAGGCCGACGAGCCGCAGCATGAAGAGCTGGCGGCTGGACGGGGCCTCCTGCCCGAGGCGCTCGACGGCCTGCTTCAGGTCGCCGGGACGGCGTTCGGCGAGGGCCAACGATGCGTCCGCCATCCGGCGGATCTGCATCCGCTCCTGGGGGCGCGCGGCTGCGATGGCCCGCTGGAAGTAGGCCCGAGCGGCCTTCGCGTCGTACTTCTCGGCCGCCCGCGCACCGAGGATCGCCAGCGCCGCCGCCTTGAACTTCTGCTCGCGCTCCAGCTCTTCGTCGGGCTTCGTCTGAAGCGCCTCGATCGCGGCCATGGCGCCGCGCTGTTCCATCCGTACCTGTCGCTGCTTGGGGGGCATGCCAGCAATCTACCGCGCCCGCCCGTACGGCCGCATGCGAGGGGTGGCGGGAACATCTTTCACACACGGGATGCCCGGGCGTGGCATCATGCCCGCGCCTATGTCCCGTCTCCGCCGCCCCCTCTCCGCCCTCGTCCTCGCGCTGGTCGTCCTGGGGCTCGTCACCCCGGCCGCCGCCCTGGCCCAGGCCACCCCGTTCGCCCCGATCCCGCAGGCCGCGCCCGAGCCGGCGCCGGTCCAGACCGTGGCCTCGACGTCGACGAGCAACGGGGAGCTGTCGACCACGGACGAGATCCTGCTGTTCGGCGGCGGCGTGGTCGTGCTGACGCTGATCATCTACGCGATCTGGCGGGACGCCAAGCGCCGCGCCCCGCTGGCCAAGAACGAGACGCCGTACGACGACGACTCGATCAAGACGCCGCATCCCAAGAAGCGCCAGCAGCGGGCGAAGGACAAGCGGGCCCGCGAGGCCCGCAAGCGCAACCGCAAGAAGTGAGCGCTCCCGTCCGGCGCCCTGCCGTCGCGGAGTTGCGGGTCGCCGACGATCCGGCGGTGTGGAGCACGTTGGGCTTCGTCCTGGCGGACGGCGTCGCCCGCGTCGGCGCGGTGGACGTCCGGCCCGTGGGCGCCGCGGCGGGGGAGGGCATCGTCGGCTGGTCGCTGCGCGACGGGACGACCGTCGAGCTCGACGGTCTGCCGACGACGCTCATCGACGCGCCGGCCGGTCCGCTGGTGACGCATCCCAACGGCGCGGTGTCGGTCGACCACGTCGTGGTGGCGACGCCGGACCGGGAGCGAACCTCCGCGGTGCTCGACGCGGCGGGCCTCGGACTGCGACGCGTGCGCCAGCACGTCGCGCCGCCGGAGCGAGGCGGCCGGGCGCTCGAGCAGGGCTTCCACCGGGCCGGCGAGGTGATCGTCGAGGTCGTCGGAACACCGGACGTCCACGACGACGGACCGGCGACGTTCTGGGGCCTGGTGTGCGTGACGCAGGACCTCGACGCCACGGGCGCAGCGCTCGGTGACCTCCTGGGCCGGCCGCGCGACGCGGTGCAGGCCGGCCGCCGGATCGCGACGGTCCGCCGCGAGGCCGGCTCGACCGTGCCGCTCGCCTTCATCTCGGCCGGATAGGCGCTCGGGGCGCCGCTTCGGAACGCCGGCGCGCTCGTTGTGTGACGAGTGTCATACTCGGTCTATGTCTGTTCGCCTCCCCGTCCTGGCCGGAGCCCTGCTCGCCGCCTTCGTCCTCGCCGGCCCCGCGCAGGCTGCGTCGACGCCGAAGCGCACCAGCCCCAAGGTCAAGCTCTCGACCAAGACCACGATCACCAAGGGCGCGAACGGCGTGCAGCACATGCACTACGTGTACGGGCCGGTGCACATCGCGCCGGGCCAGAACTCGATCTTCATCGCGCCGAACGACCTGAAGCCGAAGGTCGACGGCTACATCATGAACTTCGCCCCGAACCTGATCCTCGACGACGGGACGATCCCGCGGGTCGACGTCATCCACCTGCACCACGCCGTGTGGGCGGTCAACGGCTACGCGACCTGGGCGTCCGGCGAGGAGAAGACGATCGCCACCGTCGCGCCCGGTTACGGCTGGACGTACAAGACCAGCGACAAGTGGCTGATGAACCACATGATCCACGACCTCACCCCGTCGCCGGAGACCGTCTACATCACGTACGACATGGACTTCATCCCCAAGTCCGCGCCGGAGGCGAGCAAGGTCACCGGCATCCACACGCAGTGGATGGACGTGGAGGGCGGCAAGGGCTACCCGGTCTTCGACGCGATCAAGGGCACGGGCAAGGGACCCAAGGCCAAGCGCCGGTTCACGTTCCCCGACGACCAGCCGGACGCCTACAAGAAGGACGGCTACCAGCGCAACAAGTGGGTCGTGACCAAGCCGCAGACGCTGGTCGGCACGTTCGGCCACCTGCATCCCGGTGGCCTCTACAACGACCTGAAGATCACCCGGGGTGGCGTCACCAAGCTGCTGTTCCGCTCCGAGGCCAAGTACTGGGAGCCGGCCGGCGCGGTCTCCTGGGACGTGTCGATGACCGTCCCGCCCAAGAGCTGGAAGGTCAACGTCGAGCCGGGGGACATCGTCACCACCTCGGCCACCTACGACACGTCCAAGGCGTCGTGGTACGAGTCGATGGGGATCATGCCGCTGGGCGTGGCCGACGGCCATTTCGGCACGGACCCCTTCGCCGGCAAGATCGAGACCCGGGGCAAGATCACGCACGGCCCGCTGGCCGAGAACCGCAACCACGGTGGCCAGCCGATCGGCCTGCCCAACCCGATGAAGCAGCTCAACGGGCCCGTCGTCGAGGGCAAGCAGGTCCTCATCGACGGTTTCATCTACAAGCAGGGCAACCTCACGGGGACCGGGATGGCCGGCCGCCCGCCGGTCGTCTCGCAGGGCGGGACGTTCACGTTCGTCAACAAGGACGCGCCGAAGGGCCTGACCGGCAGCCTCACCGGCGTGTCGGGCGGCAAGCTCCCGATCTACCACACGGTCACCTCGTGCAAGCAGCCCTGCAACAAGTCGACGGGTATCGCCTACCCGCTCGCCGACGGCGACGTGACGTTCGACTCCGGCGAGCTCGGCTACGGCCCGCAGGGCGACTTCACCGCGGCCGCGCAGCGCAACACCTGGGACGTCCCCAAGGACCTGCCCAAGGGCACCTACACGTACTTCTGCCGCGTCCACCCGTTCATGCGCGGCTCGTTCCGGGTCGTGCCGAACAAGACGTAGCCGCCGTGCGGGGTTCGTGCGTTTTCCCACCTCAGCGGTGGCAAAACGCGCAAGCCGCCCGGAAGCGGCGAGGCCGGAGCGAAGGTGGCGTGCTTTCCCTCGCATTTGGAGGCGAACCACGCCGGCTTCGGAAGCGTGTCGCTTGCGCGAGGCGTGCGCCGCGAGGCAACGACCAAACTGCGGCGGGTCACGGGGATGAGTTGCCGGCGTGGGGGCGGGGTTCGTGCGTTCTCCCACCTCAGCGGTGGCAAAACGCGCAAGCCGCCGGGAAGCGGCGGGGCCGGAGCGAAGGTGGCGTGCTTTCCCTCCAGATGCGAGGCGAACCACGCCGGCTTCGCCAGAGCGGACGAAACACGCCCGGCGTGCGGACACAACCCTCCCTTGACCCGCCGCCGTTTGGTCGTTGCCTCACATCCGCCGTCTCGCGCTAGCGACGCGTTGCCGAAGCGCGAGCGGTTAACCCCCTCAGGCCTTGCGCTTCACCAGCTTCAACGTGAAGCCCCGCGTGGGGGAGGTGCACTTCGTGCCGGTGGCGATGGTGCCGTAGGCGCGGAGCTTGCCGGTCACCGTGTCCTTGTCCTTCCCCTTGGTGCGGGAGGAGAAGGTGCCGTGGATCATCAGGTACGACGGGGTGCGGCCGCCGTCGAAGGTGAACTTCCGCTTGACGATCGGGACGTTGGCGCGGACGGCGACGGCCATCGGGCCGAGCTCGCCGAACTGCTCGCACGAGTACCGCCGCACGGTGGCGAACGCGGTGTCGACGCGGCCGTCGACGACGACGATGCGCACCGGCTGCCCGTCGGTCATCGTGCCCTTGTAGGTGCCGTCCACGGGGACGGCGGGCGCGGCGGCGGCCGGCGTCGCCACGAGCGCGGCACCGGCGATGAGGGCGGCGAGGAGCACGCCGCCACGGTAGCGGGGCGGGGGCGGCCTCGCGCCGTCAGGCGCTAGCGCACACGGACGGCGATCAGGGCGATGTCGTCCCGCGGCTCGCGGTCGCCGGTGGCGGCCAGTCGCAGCAGGCGGTCCAGCACCGCGTCGGCGTCGCGCGGGCAGTCGACCAGGGCGTCGAGCATGTCCTGCTGGTCGAGCTGCGTGGCGGGGGCCCGCGCGTCGAGCAGCCCGTCGGTGTGGAGGACGACGACGTCCCCGGCGTGCAGTTCCGTGACGTGCTCGGGGGCGGTGACGCCCGGGACGATCCCCAGCACGGGCCCGCCGCGCCCGGGCAGCTCGCGCGGCGGCCCGCCGACCGGGACGAGGATGGCCGGGTGGTGGCCGGCCAGCCCGTAGGTGAACGTGGCGCCCGTGTCCGTCGGTTCGAGGAGCCCGATGGCCATCGTGCAGAAGCGGTCCGGCGAGTTGCGCAGGATGATGTCGTTGAGCCGGGCCAGCAGTGCGGCGGGCCGGCGGCTGTGCATCGCCTCGGCGCGCAGCGAGTGGCGGGCCAGGCCCGTCACGGCCGCTGCCCCGGCGCCCTTGCCGCACACGTCGCCGATGGCGATCAGCGCCGCGCCGCTCCCGAAGTCGATGGCGTCGTAGAAGTCGCCGCCCACGTCGAGGCCTTCCCCGGCCGCGCGGTAGCGGGCGCGCAGCTCCAGCCGGGGCAGATCGGGAAGGGAGGGGGGCAACAGGCTCTGCTGCAGCGTCGAGGCGATGCCCCGCTCACGATCGAACAGCTGCGCCCGGTCCAGCGCGACCGCGCACTGCGCCGCGATCGCCTCCAGCAGCGCGCGATCCTCACCCGTGAAGGTCCGTCCCTCGACGAAGCTGAGAAGGAACGCGCCGAGCCGGCGGCCCCGCGCGCTCAACGGCAGCGTCGCCCACGAGTCGAACCGGGACTGATCGGTCTCCGGCTTGGTGTCGGGGTACCGCGCGACCATGTCCGCCGCCGAGGACATGTACGACGCCACGCCGCGCAGCGCCGCGTCGTTGAGCGGCACCTCGAGCGCGGGATCGGGCCGCTTCCACCGGTCGGCCCAGGCGTCGTCGTAGCCCTCGACCTGCGCCAGGCGCAACGTCTGGCCGTCCGCGTCGAGCACGAGCACGACGCCCGCCTGCGCGTCGACGGCCTCGCGCGCCTGGCGCACCGCGACCGCGACCACCTCGTCCGGGGTGATCGCCGCGGCCAGCGCGGACGTCACCTGCTGCAGCCGCACCGTCCGCGCCGCTGCCGCACTGACGGCGGCGAGCAGCTGCTCGCGCTCGCTGGCGACGCGCTGACGGCTGGTCGTCTCGACGATCACCGCGCCCAGACCCAGCACCTCGGCGGTGCTCGTCGAGCGGACCGGGAAGCAGGTGACGTCGAACGAGCGCACGGCGCCGCGGCCGACCGGCACCTCGTGCGCGACCGTGGCCGGCGTGCCGGTGCTCATCACCTCGGTGAGCTGCCCGGCGACCGCCGGGCCGACCGGGTCGGGGACGACCTCCCCGACGCGGCGGCCGATGTGGTCGGCGGCGGGGACGCCGTCGATGTCGGCCAGCTCCTCGTTGACCCGGATGCAGCGCAGCTCGAGGTCGACGAAGGCGAGGCCGACGGGGGTCTGGGCGAAGACGCCGTCGACGAGCGCGGCGTGCTCGGCGCTGAGCCGGCGCAGCTCCTCCTCGGCGATCTGACGCGCGTCGGCCATCTCGTTGAACGCGCGGCCGACCTCGCCCACCTCGCCGGCGCCGGTCGTCGGGACGCGAGCGTCCATGTCGCCGACGGCGCGGGCCCGAGCCCCCTGGGCGATGCGGCGCAGCGGCCGGGTCACGCGGCCCGCCACCAGCACGCAGAACACGAGCACGATCAGGACGACGATCCCGCCGCCGACGATGCCCGCCGTCCGCGCCCGCTGCGCCTGGTCGTCGGCGTCGCGCGTGAGCTTCGCCAGACGCGTCACCTCCACGTTCACGAAGGTGGCGAACTGCACCCGGATCGCGTTGAGCCGCGACCGTCCATCGCGGACCGCGTCGACCTCCTGCGCGCGCGTCATGCCGTCGCGCGCCCGCTGCTGCAGCGGGCCGGCGTACGCGGCGATGAACCGGTCGACGTCCCCGGCCACGTGCTGCACGCGGGTCTTCTGCGGTCCGTCGTCGAGCTGGTCCAGGAGGGTGCGCAGCCGCCGCGGGCCCTCGTCGCGGCCCTGACGGTAGGGGCTGAGGAAGTCGTCCTCCTTGGTCACGAGGTAGCCCCGCAGCCCTGTCTCCATGTCGACGACCGACTTCTCGGCCGCGAACGCGTAGGTGACGGCGCGCTCGGAGCGCTGCAGCTGGCGGTTGACGGAGCGCAGCTCGCCGAGCGACGAGAGCAGCAGGGCGAACACCAGCCCGATGACCACTGCTGCGAGCACCAGCCCGCCCACCATCCGGGCCGTCAGGCCGATCCGGGATGTGCGAGCACGCGCCACCGGAGGAAGGCTATCGGTGAGGGGAGCAGAGGTTCGACCGCGGTCAATCTCTAGGCTGGACTCCATATGCCTTTCCGTACCGATATCCGTAACGTCGCCATCGTCGCCCACGTCGACCACGGCAAGACGACCCTGGTCGACGCGATGCTCCGCCAGTCCGGCATCTTCTCCGCGCACGAGGAGCTGCAGGACCGGGTCATGGACTCCATGGACCAGGAGCGTGAGCGCGGCATCACGATCCTCGCCAAGAACGCGGCGGTCCGGTACCCGACCCCGGACGGCGGGAACGTCAAGTTCAACCTCGTCGACACCCCCGGCCACGCCGACTTCGGCGGCGAGGTGGAGCGCGGCCTGACGATGGTCGACGCGGTCATGCTGCTCGTCGACGCCTCCGAGGGCCCGCTGCCCCAGACGCGCTTCGTGCTGCGCAAGGCGCTGGAGCGCCGGCTGCCGGTCATCCTCTGCATCAACAAGGTCGACCGGCCGGACGCGCGCATCGGCGAGGTGCTCGACGAGGTCTACGAGCTCTTCCTCGACCTCGACGCCGACGAGGAGCAGATCGAGTTCCCGATCGTCTACACGAACGCCAAGGAGGGGTGGGCGTCGGTCGACTACGACCACACCGCCCCGGTCGACGGCACCGACCTGCGGCCGCTGTTCGACCTCCTCCTGGAGCGCGTGCCCGCGCCCGAGTACGAGGAGGGCGCCCCGTTCCAGGCGCTCGTCACCAACCTGGACGCCTCCGCCTACGTGGGCCGCCTGGCCCTGTGCCGCATCTACAACGGCAACGTCAAGAAGGGCAGCACCGTCGCCTGGATCCGCGCCAACGGCGACGTGCAGTCCGGCAAGATCGTCGAGCTGTACGCCAACGAGGGCCTGGCCCGCGTCGGCATCGAGGAGGCGGGCCCCGGGGAGATCGTCGCCGTCGCCGGCATCCCGGAGATCACCATCGGCGAGACGCTCGCCGACCCCGAGGATCCGCGCCAGCTGCCGGTCATCGCCGTCGAGGAGCCCGCGCTGGGCATGACGATCGGCATCAACACGTCGCCGCTGGCCGGCAACTCCGGCAAGAAGCTGACCGCCCGCCAGGTGAGCGATCGCCTGCAGGCCGAGCTGGTCGGCAACGTGTCGATCCGCGTGCTGGACACCGAGCGCCCCGACACCTGGGAGGTCCAAGGCCGCGGTGAGCTGCAGCTCGCCGTCCTCGTGGAGACGATGCGCCGCGAGAGCTTCGAGATGACGGTCGGCAAGCCGCAGGTCGTGACCAAGGAGGTCGACGGCAAGACGCACGAGCCGATCGAGCGCCTCGCGGTCGACGTGCCCGAGGACTTCCTCGGCGTCGTCACCCAGATGCTCGCCCTGCGCAAGGGCAAGATGGAGTCGATGGTCAACCACGGCACCGGCTGGGTGCGCCTGGAGTTCCTGGTCCCCGCCCGTGGCCTGATCGGCTTCCGCACCGAGTTCATGACCGAGACCCGCGGGTCCGGCATCCTCCACGCGGTCTTCGAGAACTACGCGCCGTGGGTCGGCGACATCCTCACGCGCCCCACCGGCTCGCTGGTCGCGGACCGCCGCGGCCAGACCGGCCAGTTCGCGCTGCACAAGATGCAGGAGCGCGGCCAGCTGTTCGTCGGTCCGGGCGAGGACGTCTACGAGGGCATGATCGTGGGGGAGAACTCCCGCGCGGACGACCTCGACGTCAACGCGATCCGCGAGAAGCAGCAGACGAACATGCGCGCGGCGGGCTCCGACAACACGGTCCGCCTCGTCCCGCACCACATCATGTCGCTCGACCAGGCGCTGGAGTTCATCCGCGTCGACGAGTGCGTCGAGGTCACGCCGGACGCGATCCGGCTGCGCAAGGTGCACCTGTCCGCCACGGACCGGGTGCGCGCCGCGCGGTCGAAGAAGGGCTGAGCCTCAGGAGCGGTGGCGCCGCTGCGCGCGGAGGAAGGCCACGGCCGTGCGCGGCGTGGCCAGGCCGATACGCGCCCGGGCGACCAGGCTGGTGGACGGGCGCACCGCGAAGAACGTCCACATGACGTGGTCGACCACGCGGCCGTCGGCGTCGAACGTCCACCGTTCGGCGCCCTGGGCGGGCAGCAGCCCGCCGGACTCCACGCCGAACCCGCCGACCCACTCGTTGGCGATCGTGTCCCCGGACGCGGCGCTCAGCGTCTTGCGCAGCCAGAAGGCGCGGGCCTCCATGCCGTCCAGGTAGCCGGCCCAGGTGCGCCGCAGCGCGTCGGTGCCGGCGGCCCGCTCGTGCGCGCCGTCGGTGATCGAGGTCAGCACGGCGTCCGGGGCGTAGACGCCCACGGTCGCGTCGAGGTCACGCTCGTTGACGCCGCGCTCGGCGGCGGCCACGAACGCGGCGGGATCGAGGGGGAGGGACACGCGCGGGAACCTACCTACCCGCTCGCCGGACGGCGGGCCTCCTCCTGCGCCTGCTGCGACGCGTGCAGCCGGGCGAGGCCGGCGGAGGACCGGGCGTCGATGGCGATGACCACGAGCAGGACGACGACCACCAGCGCGCCGAGGACCACCGCGCTCACCGCGCCGTGGACGAACCACAGGAGCATGATGATCAGCGCGGCGAGCAGCCGCCGCTGGCTCAGCGAGCCGGCGATGCGCAGGCGGAAGAACACGTGCCCGACCAGGTACAGGGCCGGCCCGGCGACCACCACGAACGCGGGGACCGCTTCCAGATGGTGGCTCGGGTGGGCGATGATCAGCTCGTCGCCGACCGCGGAGACGATGATGCCGGCGACGATCGGCAGATGCAGGTACGTGTAGCCGTCGCGGGCGATGTTGCCCGGGTTCTCACTCAGCTCCAGCCGGTGCATGGAGACCCGCGCGACGAAGTCGAAGTACAGCCACCACAGCGCCGCGGTGCCCAGGAACGCGACCACGAGCGCGGCGACCGTCTCGGCGTCGAGGTCGAGCCCGGCGGCGGTCGCTCCGGTGACCACGACCGACTCGCCGAGGGCGATGATGATGAAGAGCTGGAACCGCTCGGCGAAGTGCCCGGTGTTGATCACCCACTCGTCGGTCGCCGCCTTGCCCAGTCCCGGCGTCCGGTACCGCATCGCGGGGCCCGAGTAGTCCACGAGCAGGGCGGCGAGCCAGATCGCCGTCCGCGCCGGCGTGTCGACGAGGGCGCCGGCGATCCACAGGACCCCCGCCGCGGCCGCCCACGCGGTGATGCGCATGAACATCCGCCGCTGCGCGGAGCCCGCCGGGTAGGCCCAGATCGCCCAGCCCGACCGCCCGACCTGGAGTGTCACGTAGGCCCCGGCGAACAGCAGCCCGCGGTCTCCGAACGCCTCGGGGATGGCGATCGCCATGAGCAGGCTGGCGAGCATGCCCCCGATGAGGACGAGTC
>Ga0247758_1000539_pt1 | contig 33160 bp, 32 predicted proteins | sample UWRJL156409C4_FD_180950 | JGI IMG/M metagenome (GOLD analysis project Ga0247758, IMG submission 180950) | Plant litter microbial communities from Arlington Agricultural Research Station in Wisconsin, United States - UWRJ-L156-409C-4 | ecosystem: Environmental > Terrestrial > Plant litter >... | reverse complement strand
GGGGGGGGGGTTGGAGTTGCTTAAAGGCGTAGGTGGCTTGAGAACGCCGTCATCTTCGATTACATCGACATCGGAATAAGCATAGGTCGGTATCATCAAGCGCATCGCGCGTAGGGGGTTACAGCGCTTCCTAAATACATGGTTAGCCCGGAAAAATCGTATAACGATGTCGCCTACTTCTGAGGAGTCCATTGCAAGTGTTACGCAACTGAGAAGATTTGTTGTTATTTAGTAGAAGCGGAAGAAATTAATCGTGGATGGTTAAATTGATACAGGGGCTTTAGTTTTGCAGAGGGGTATGTAGGTCATGATGCAAATAGACATTCTCATATAAAAGGATGCCTAGTCGTACAGCTGTTCTTTCTTTGTCCCTGCTGTAGTTCTTTGGCTTCTACTCAATCCAAGAGAGCTCGGTCTTTTCCTCTTGCATGCTGAAGTAGCAAAGGTGGAAGCAAGTTAATTGTCTAACAACTGCTCCATATCTATACCATACTCTGTAACATCGCTGTCTTGATGGGTAGTTAGTGGAATCGATAGGGTTGGAATGAAAGAGACGTGCTTGAGCTCGGTATTGTTATTCGGTCCACCTTAGCTGTTGTGGTTTCCTGCAGTGTTTGCTTTCCTCTAGCGGAGGCCAGTAGTTCCATCCCCTCGTAATGTGAATTCTTGGAAGTGCCTGGGGTTGCGGACTCTGCGTTCTTTGGCGGAGGTCCCTTATGCCTGCGGCTTAGAGACGAGACCGGATTTCCACATTCGATGCTACTAGGGGCTGCTGCCGTGGTGTTGTAGGTGATTGGGGAACAGTATCCAAAGATGTATGCGTGACTGCATTGTGTCCAGACAGGGCATTCTGTTGAAAAAACTCCCAGTCATCAGGGAGGATTACCAAGATCCGGGCGGTGGAACCCATGTGTGAGATGGGACCGTTCTCGTTCAGTCCACACTTGCAGATGGCAGCAGTTGGCTACCAAGTGTCACAAGTGATTTGTTTATTTCTTTGGTAGATTTTGTAGATTCACGTGTTTTTGCAAGCGCACAACACACCACAATAGAGATTTGTTATTGTTGACCTTCAGCCACTTTCACACTATGATTTGAGGGCCTTGGACGAGCTCACGGTTGAGGACCCGCAGGATCCGGCCGCTGCATATAATTCACAAGCCTCTCGTAAGGGGTATTCCATTATGCACTGGTATACCATATACCATCCTAAAGTGCAAGCTGGGATAACATGTACTATCCCAAATTCCGAGCTAGGATATCATATAACATCCTAAAATCCGAGCTGAGGTATTTCGTACTATCCTAGGGTGTGTATCCGAGCCAAAATTCGGGATCGTGTCCAAGATTTGGGCTACTAGGGCACTGCTGACTCTTAACAGCTTCCAACTGCGGTCCCGAATTTGGGCCTTAACTTGCTCGCTTTTAGAATATAGGCTACCCTTTAGCATTAATCACATAAAAATGAAATTGTTCGTAGAGTTCATTATACAGCGTTTTAATTAATCCAATAACTAGAGAGGATGCATACCAAGCAGTTAAGCAACCATCCAGGCTGTAATAATCCTTTAGATGGCACGCTAGCATCCATCTTAAGCGCCGTTAAAGAAGGCTGCATCCTTAGAAGAAGGATTTTAACATTACGGTATAGGCGGAGGATTCTCCACAGAAGGGCGGAGTACTTAATTCAGTCACCAGATCATGTGGGAGGTCTAAGGCTCCCACGCTGCTATATTGCCTAAGCTCCAGGCTGGCCCTCTCCATTTATTTGGCTTTGGCTCTCCAAAGACGTTTGTTGTTTCTTTCTTCTGTAAAATTTCGAGGACCACGGGGGAGATTGGGAGAGGAAACTTCAAGGGCAATGGGAGTTCGGGCCTAAAGCCGCCCAAGAAGTTCGAAGGACAGCATCAACGGACTCCTCCAAAAAAAGTCCTGGAGCTGCTTGATGAGCATCTCCAAATTTTCGGGCCATAATTGGGCAGAACCTGAGCAGAGAAAGCATGAGGGATTCGTAATCTGCAGCACGCTAGGTTGCATCTCAGAGATATCTACCCTCATGTCACCACACCATCAACTGCGTGTGGAGCATAGGGCTGACTCCTTCCTCGTGGCATATCTCCCGGATTCGGTGGCAATGCGCCTTTGACGGCAGCAATGAAAAATAGCGCTGGTAAACTTCTCTCAGTCTTTGAGCTGCAGTGGTGCGAGTCGGCGGTGTATGGCACCGTCCCATGCAGACAGTAGCTCGAGACCCCGACCAATCAGGGCTTCCAGCGGCAATTGTCACCGGACCCGCTTCTCGACGAATGAAGGGGCTGCAGCCTAGCGAATATGACTCGCTTGTTCCGTCGATGACAAATAACCTGGACGCAATTTTCATCGCCCTCGTCGAGGCCCGACCATGGACCACATCTCGCTACCACGTGGAATAACCCAGCTGCCGATACAGGTCCCGTATATTTGCGGACATCTGGAGCTCTGCTCAATTCTCGACTATCGGCAGTGGCTTCAGCACGCCCCGCAGTGGTTTGATGCCCGACGCCACGTCCCACTCGATGATCTCATTCCCGAGCTCCAGAATCGCTTATATTTTGGCCTCCTCCGTGCTTTCCTCTGCCAATATGTCAACCAGGACGACTTTCTCAGGAGCCATGGCGACACATTGGAAGGGAATATCGTCGACTCCATCAAAGTCGAGGCGGTGCTTCACCAGTGGTCTCGCAACCCGCTTCAAGAGCATGCACTGCATTTCCACTCCGAAGAGGTGAAGGAAGCACATCGCCAGTTACTCGAAGCAAAGAATATCGACGATGCTTGCGGCCACGAGTCCCGAAAAGCTGTGAGAATGTTCGAGTTCGCACTGGAGACGTACCGGACCATTCGCCATCGAGACTGTTTTGCCCTCTTGCGGCAAACGCACGATGTCTTTCATCTGCACGTCCTTGACTACCTCCTCGGTTTGGAGCCTGATACCAAGACTGATATTTGGGATTCTCCCACCTATGCTATCATCTTCTCCATCGATGTGTTGATGGACCAGCTTGAGGATACGCTCGACCTCTCGACACCCGTCCGAGCTTTAGGAAGCCGAGACTTGCGACGTTGTCCCCTCGTTTCTGGGTTTGAGCCGCTTCGGAGGTCTATCCTTAGAGCAGGGCGCTGTCCGAGTCTTCCCTGGACGCTCCAGTTATCCGCCACCGAGTATTACCGTTTGCTGTTCCTACTGGTCTACTCCGCGAAACAAGACCACAGTACCTGCACCTACCGGCGATGTCGACTTTTTGAGAAACCGGAGACAAAACATAGAGATGGATGTTCTGAGGGCGCCGACTGTCAACTGGCTGAGTCTGATCTCAGGTTCGTCATCGAGTGTATCGATGCCGGTACACTCCCACTCATCCAACTCGAAGAGGGCAAAGAGGGTGAAATTCAGATCAAAACTGTGAAGGGAGATCTACAATCCGACTTCACGGCAATATCGCATGTTTGGGCTGGCGGTCTCGGGAACCAGAACCTGAACGCCATGTACCAGTGTCAGCTGAGATACCTGTTCGAGTCAGTCATCGGCCAGCCGCAGGCTCTTCCTTTCACTTCGGAGGACCCTGTCATCGAATTCATCAACGATCTCTTGGACAACGGTGAGATTTTTCCAGATGAGCTTCGAGCCACTGCTCAGAAGATTCTTGGCACCCTCAGGCAGGTGAAGAAGTCGCGTCCCCAGCCATTACTTTGGATCGACACGCTCTGTATCCCACCACTGCCAAGAGATAGCAAGGTTGCCAAGCACATTGCCGCCAGACTTGGTGTTGCCGACCTCGCAGAGGCCAACCTGGAAGCCCCCAAAGCCAAGGCTATCGATGGCATGGCTCAACTGTACGCTGCAGCAGAAAAGGTGCTGGTCCTTGATCCAGACCTTAGGAACATTCCGTCGATCGAGGCAGGTGAGGATCACATCCTGGCAGCACATATCCGCACCAGTCCCTGGATGTCCCGAAGCTGGCCCCTTCAGGAAGGTGCCTTGGCCCAAAATCTGTATTTTCAGCTCCTGGATCGTTCCATTCGACTGGATTGGCCCCGTTTTGATCAGATAGGTCTTCCATCCCTCACTCTGAGTGAGTTTTACGATGGGATCAAGTCTACCGGAGCAACCAGCGACCAGTCTTTGGACTCTTTCTCGAAGACTTGGAATGGGCTCGTGAATCGCTCTACGACCGAGGCAAAGGATCTTCCAGCGATCATCGCAGCGATGATGGGTCGAAGTGCCAGGGAGGTGATTGGCCTCGCGGATGCAGACCGTATGAAGAGTTTGTTGAAAGACGAGGCGCAGCTACCCCTGACTCTCTTCTATCAGCCTGGTTGTTGGACAGGTGAAACGTGGAATCCAACTATTCCTGGGGCGCATGAAGAACAGACGTTCATTCATCCTCATTTTGGCATTCTATCACGCACAAGAAACGGCTTTGTTGTCACCCAAATCAACGACACGGTTTGCGTCCTGGTACAGAATTGCCCCAAGTCTACTCAGTTTTCACTGCACCTTGCAAGTCATGAGGGAGCTATCACCTTCTGGATACGCCAGAAGGCTATTTTGAAAGAGACTAATTGTTACCCGGCGGAGAAAACGGTACTTTTTCTCAGCAAACTCTGCGGTGTCGGTTCATCATCGTACCATGGGGCTCGCTTTAGAGTCACTACAACGACTGCTGGTCAACTCCGACTCCGGTTCCAATCTGACCTCATGTGGCGATCCTGTCGAGGTGCATCTCACTCGGTCTCCGAGGATGACATACCTCGCTGCGCGATACTAGATACCTCCCGACAAGGTGTTGCTGCACAAGAAATAATCATTGGTGAGAAGTTTACACCTTCCCTTCGTGCACGCTCAGGCAGGCATTTCAGTATCACTAATCCGGAGCAGAAAGTGACATCGATTCCTGGCCTTCTCTTGAATGGACCCGCAGCGTTGCCCTACCCGTTCATGAAATTGTCGACAACGGTATAGTCGGCGCCATCTTTTCCATAGCGCTAACTTATCTCACGCAGTTCATTGCCGTTGGACTTTGGCATCAACTTCATCTTGGTAGGACACCGCAACGAGTCTTAGACTGGTCCTGGGCCATCAGAACTTCCTTTTCCTTTTATATTCCAACATTTATTCAGCTTCTCCGATTCTTCCCGGAACTAGGTCGATTCTCCAGGCGCATAATACGCAGTGTTCGGGCGTCTTGGGCGGCCACATTCTATCACAACGACCACGAGAATTCTAGCAGCTCTCAAATCTCTGGATGGGAAAGCTTTCCGTCTCGAGTTCCAAGCGGTTTGACAGGCACCGCCTTTCTCTTGTCCTGGATCGCGTACCGAAGCTTCTGGTTGGCAATCCCGGCATTGCTGCTTCTGACAGAGCGGCCTATATTCTACGCCTGGAAGATGAAGCTGAGGAAGGTCGGCATGCTCAACAGAGCGAACTTTGAACGTTGGATAGTCACGCGGGAGGCCTTGCGCCAGATATTTCGTTGGGCAGCGACAGCCTCATTCATCGTCTTCCCAGTCATTGCGATGGGGTGGTTTGCAGTTGCACAGGATTACCAGTTGATGGCCCCATTCCTTGCTCATCTTCTCGCCTACATTGCATGTCGCTATTACGAATTGGATGTGATGGCTGCTGATAGAGTGTATGACCAGCTGAGCGTGATTTGGATTTTTCCATTTGGGGGCCTTTGGATGGCGTTCACGTACTCTATTCCGTTAACCATTCTTGGTGTCCGAGATGGTGCTTGGACGTATCTTGTCTCGGGAATTTGTGGATGCTGCGTGGCTTCTGGGATGGTTGGTTTCTTCTTTGGCTGGAGGGAACGTGCGGATGAAAACTGGCTGGATGTTTTTGGCCCTGAGCAGAAGAGGGAGGCTGGGGATGGAAGCTCTTGAGTATTGACACTCTCGGGTTTCAGTCTCGTTGGCTTCTTTGGTCCTTACAGCCTCTGGCTGTTCTCTGTTCTCGTCTGAAACATCGAGGTACATAACGGTGACATCTTGCCAGCACCCTTTGCGTCTTCAATCCTGCTGATCTTCTACTTACGTCACCTCGGCCGTCTTCCCGCTCACTAACTAAATTCCGTTCCTAGATTGTCAACCGCACATCGGCGGTCCTGAACCTGCCCAACGAAGTCACCAGGCCCCCGCTTCACGTAAAACACCGAGGGATGGGCAAGTTTCGCGATGCGAGCGACCAAAATTGGCATCCTGTTGCGTCTGGGATTGTGGAGCTCGTACTTACGGTCGCGCCGAGCACCCGGCCGCCTCCCAGTGAGTGCTTGTCCGACCTCTACAAGATGTGACGGTGCATGACAGCACTGTTGACCAAGCTTCAGACGCACATGCAGCTAACACGAGCCGAACCTTCGGCGATGCGTGGCCCCCTGGCCCCGAGCCACCGATTCGGATGCCCGATCCAGCTCCTCAACGACCACGGGGGCACTCAACTGGACATAAGCAACAGCCTGGCTCCGGCCAAGCCAAGGACACCTCCCCCCGGCCACATTCAACGGCTTCCGACCTCCCCTATCCCGTAGAGCCCCAGGAGTAGACGGGTTGGCGCAATCAACCGGCCGCGGCAGCTAGTAATGCCACCACAGGAAACGCTAATACGACCGCCCGCACGTCAAGGTCGTCGTTGTATCCGCCTCTGAACCAGAGCCGATCCCGCTTTGACCTTCGAGCAGAGAGGGGCCGTTCCGCACCGCCTCCCTCCAGCCGCTCCGAGTTTTCCTCTGCGAGCCCAGCTCCGAGCCAATCTTCCCCGGCGCAACACGACGAGTCAGACGACCCAACCTTAACAGTCGCCAACTGCGACGGCTGCGGGCGCTCCATCACCACCGCCGAACACCTAGCAATGTGCACCGTCTGCTTCGACTACGACCTTTGCGCGAGCTGCTTCCAAACCAACAAAACATCCAAAAACCACCTCAACAGCCACAAAGTAACCCACATACTCAACACTTTGCTCCTCAAGCCTGACGACCTGGTCCCCGTCCACGATGCAGTCAACCCCCCTGCAAACCTCGCCAAGGGCAGAAAGAACTGGACCCTTGTTAGCCTTCCGCCGCACACGCCCGCCAATCCCACCAAACTCACGACCACACTTCGTCGTCTCCATCTCTTCGACGACGACTCGCACGCTCGCTTCCGTTCATACGCCCGCCCGGCCACTACGGTATCGGCATCGAGATCGGCGTGCAGTTCGATGCTGACCTGAACAACGGCAAGAACGCAGCGGCGCGCCAGCAGTTGCTACGGCGATCCAACGGCGCGGGAAAGCTGCGAGTTACCATGGGCATTTTCAAGAACAACCAGCAGTTCGCAGGGGCGAGGTTCGCTGAGGATTCGTTCTCGGATACGACTTTTCCGCCCGGTTGCCTGCCGAGAAAGCTGTTCCATCCAGGATTTCGAAGATCGCAAGTGCAGATGGATGTTGGGTTGAGCGGTACATGCTCCAGCCGGAGGGGCTACTGCATGTGGGTGGTGCGGAAGGCTCGGTTGCGGGGGTCGGAATTGGTTTGGTCGTGCAGTGGTCTGGTGTTGCGGCGTATGAGCAGTCCAAGAACCCTACTGTGTCCATCATGGTCACGAATGTTTAGTAAGTTCTCCTCCTTCATCCACTAACCGTTGGAATCTACATGCTGACAAGTACTGCAAAGCATGTATAACGTCCTCGACTATAACGAACCGTACATCCGCGCACCAGCCCCTGCACCACCAGCACCCCGCGCCATCACCCACCACCAGCACCTACATCTAGGTCCAAGGAAGGCGACGACGGCGACGACCTAACCATCCAAGAATTCTTGGCAGCCTTCCTGCAAATCCAGCGCGCAGCCCAGACCGTGACTGCACAGGAAAAGGTGCGACAAGAGATAGTCCTCCGTCAGAGGCTAGCACAGCAGGAACAAGCAAAGCGCGACGCCGTCGCGAGGCTGTATCTTCAGGCCATGTCTGAGGTGATTCGGGAGGCCGCAGCTGAGGAGGACTAACGATAAAAAGAGGCGGCGCTGGTGCAGTTTTTTCCAATCATTGGGTTTGCGGCGATAGATGCCGCGGCACTCTTTCCATTCTTGAGCGGTCTCGGGATTCTTGTGTGCTTGTGGAGTTATGGGTCTGTAGAGCATTATTGCCTGTGTAATGTCAAGTTGGATAGATTTGTAAATTTCAAGTGGCGTGGCGTCTTTTCAGCATTGGAAACTTTCGTCAAACTGCATCGAACAAGGAGATTAATTCTGAGGTTATATAAAAACTGCGTTTAGAATAACCCTGACTTGGAGAAGAATTAGGGAAAGCTAACGATAAATTAGCCGTAACTCGACCTAGCTCGGGACTCCAGACGGGAATAGCAATTACCTTATAATTGCCCAGCCAGATCCGTCCCAATGCAACCAGGCTGTAAAGACCGCATTAATTTGCCCGACTCCGATGTCGCTCAGCTATTAGTTACCGCTTTTGTTAGACGGAGATAAATAAATGGCAGTCAGACGGGACTCAGCTTGGCAACCGGGTCACTGGGTCAAGTCCCTCGGCTAGGACATGGCTGTTTACCTGCATTTAGTAAGCACTTTTTCGTGGGCCTTAATACAAATGCCACGCATCCTGTGCCAGTCCAGACACCTGCTCTTGATCTAACATCCACCAAAGCCTTCTTGCTACCAAATCACGTCCAACTCAAGATGCAAACCCACCACGCTGAAACAATCCGCAATGTTACCGCCCACTTCGAGGGCAATCCCAAGGTGCTCGCGCTTATTCTTGGCGGATCTATTGTGCACGGCTACGCGTTGCCGTCGTCCGACGTCGACATCATGATCGTCCTCGCCGACGCCGAGTACGATGCGCTGGTCCAAGCAGGCCGCTCCACCTACCACAACTCCGAGCTGGCGACCTACCCGGGCGGCTACATTGACGGCAAGTTCACGTCGATTGCCTTCCTGCGCGATGTCATTGAGCGCGGGAGCGAGCCGGCGCGCTACGGCTTCAAGGACGCGCGCATCCTGTTTAACCGGATCCCGGGCCTCACGGATACCGAGCTAGACGCCCTCATGCGGCGCGCGGCGGAATACCCTGTGGCTGAGAAGATGGATCGGCTGAAGCGCTTCCGCGCGCAGTTCGCAGCCTGGCACTGGTTCGCGACCGAGGCGCGGGCCAAGGGGAACCGGTTTCTGCTGAATCTCGCCGTCGGCAAGATGACGCTGTTTGGGATCCGGCTGATCCTGGCCGATAACGAGGCGCCGTACCCCTTCCACAAGTGGGCGCTTAAGGAGCTGGAGCGGGTCCAGGACAAGCCCGAGGGGGTGGTGCAGGCCATCGAGCGGGTTAATGAGGATCCTTCCGAGGAGAATGTCGAAGGGTTCTTTGAGTTGATCAAGAATTATAAGCAGTGGGAGGAAGGCATGCCGCCGGATGGGTGGCAGCGCTGGGGGTCGCAGTTCATGGCAGACGTGGAGCTGACGTGGCAGACCGGAGGTAGGGCTGTCGACGATCTGTAGGAACATGTCACCTTCCTATGACAGCCTGGTTAGCAGCATGTTCATTTTCTTTGGAAACGCGTTGTTGCGTAGCGATGATCCTACCGCCATGCAAGAAGCCATAATGCTTCTGTCCATGGCGGATTAGTTCCGACGAGGAAAGAAAGATGGTTGATGTAGATGTGCTTATGATACTTCAGCGTGAGACAACAGGAAACGTTTATAGTCTGCTGCTGCTAGCAACGTTATTGATGGCAAAGCTTGAAGAGGTCGAGCTGCCGAGGTTTGCGGAAGAAGCAGGCCGGTTGCCGAACCGGTGGAACACTAGCGTCGCCTTGATGCACTCTCCTTTACCATCGATGGCTGTCCTATGTTAGCTACCGCCGAGCCCTCGCCAGGGAAGCCACTCGCTTTCATTGCCGGGAACGGTAGCAGAACTCGTACTTGCCGTTAAAAGCCTTGGCTAACACAAATCCACCGCCGGCCGGTTGGTCCTGCCATGTCACAGAAGCAACCTGAGCGGCATCTCGGTGGAGGAGTCAGTGCTGCATGTCCAGGTCGAGATGTGTGTAGAAAGAACGGCGCAGCGAGCTATTCAAAATCACCAGAGCAGTTTAGTGTACTGCTTTCTAGGTCGTGAGGTAGGATCTGACGAAGGACACTAAGTCGCGGCGCCTAGAGATCATTTCAAGTAGTTGGGACACGTGTAAAGCCTTTCAGCATTCGCCCTTTCATACGTAGTTCCAGCGCGCGTGGTTTTCGAGGGTCTGGGTGCTGTAGGGAGTCACTCGGACTTTATCTGTGGGGAAAAGGGGGTAGCGGTCGACCTAGTCATGTTCGCTCAACTGATTTTCCAGCTCTACGTCGCCTATGCCACCCTTCGGCCAGAACAGCATCGAGACATGAGGGCAGTGCTGACCAATGACCCCATTGCGCCGTTCTTTGCTGCAAGGAGGCATCGGCAGCGGCTCGAGCGCCATGGCATCTGAGATCAAGAGGTTGGGTATCAAGACAGAATTGCGCTTCTTTGACGCATCTCGCACTAGGGCCATCGCTTCTCTTCAACCATAATGCAGCAGACCTCCTCTGGCTTCTCAGCCGCGAAAGGCAATGGCATCTACGAGACTCCTCAGCGCAGAGCAGAAGGCTTCTGGCGCGTTCCGATCGGAGATGTTGGACAGTTGAGCACACTCAATCTATGTCGAGCCACCTCTTCAGCCTCTCGAGAATACGAGAAGCTTTGGACCAGGACACGGAAATCCTGTTAATAATTGGGGACATTAGCGTAGTACAAAACCTGTGGGTGGCGGGCCAGACACACAGAGCTGTTAAGCATGGCATCCCGCCGGAGTTGGATCACATCGACCAAAGACACAAATACCAAGAGTATTTAAGTACCTACCCATATTAAACACAGCGCCAATACCAGAAAAGACAACTTGTCATTTACAAAAGTTAGAGTAGCAGTCTTCCCATGCCGAGTTCCTAACCTCCTCCAAAAGTCCAGAACTCACTGTGGGACAAACAATTCGCGCCACAACTCGAGAAGCCCAGAATGTTAGCCATGACCCAAAGAATAGGTCAATTAACCAGCTGCCTTTATATGCTCTCCCTCAGTTCTAGACGATAGGGAGGAAGGTAAGGGTAACAGCCGTCACCGGCGCGGGGAAACGGGCTTGGAATGCAGGCGGATCACCGCTGGCGTAGACGTGGTTGGACTGGACAAACAAGATAGTGGCCGCGGCAGGATCTATATAATCACAAAGGAACGCGACCACATTAGCAAGCCGTAGCAAAACAAAAGAACAGAGAATGCGAAACTCTCAGCGGGCTGCAGGGACTTACTTCCATCAGTGTTAATCCACTGCGCCGAGACTGCCCCCGTAATGATGTCGACACTCCACTGTACACGCATCGATGTCAGCTCTGGCCACAACAGCTCCAGTGTCCCAATTGGCAGCAAACTTACGACGGCGGTTTCGGCCTTTTTGTCCAGGCCAGTGGAGGTGGCGAAAAAGTTGGGGACGGACTGCGGAGGGCTTCCCGCAGGGGCTTTTTGACGGCATGGTCAGTCAACAACTTGGCCAAGGTGGGGTCAGAAAAAGGAAGAACTTACTAGTTTCCGACGTCGGAGTCAAATAGAGATAACTATTAACATAGTCAGATGTACATCCTTTTTGGATAACACACAGGTAAGTTGGGAGTGTTCGGCGCGTACTTGAATGACCCAGGCGCGATGTCGTCGCTAGTACTGTCCCGACCCACAACGGGGGCAAAGTAAGTGCCCCGAGTGTCACTGGTCACAAAGTTGACGCTGGTTGCTTGCGTAGCGCCCACCAGCAGCTCGAAGGTGATACCGAGGGCGGCGGTGATGTCCGGTGTAAGCATAGGAGTCCAGTAGTTGGGGTCGGGTGTGATGTATCCGAGAGAGGCGCCGCCTGCATCCTTGACTTGCAAAACGCCAGAGATGCTAGTCGCAGTCGGCGTCTCTGTCACTGTCACTGTTGGTGGTGTCACGGTGGTCGTGGCCGGTGTGATGCCCCAGGCCGAGCAGATGCCCGAGTACAGCGACGCATCGCAGAACTCAGCGGCATAAGAAGGGATGCCGCTCGGGGCAGCCGACTCCTGCCGGCGCAAGACTACGGTGGTGCTGGCCGTGACGGTTGTTGTGATTGCCTCGTCCGTTACGGTCGCAAGCATGAAGCTTGAGCAGTCAGACTGCCGGTCGGTCAAAGGAGGCAGCCCTGGCAATTTCGTACCCGTCACTCTGCGCGCGCAGGCCTACATGACACGAACAGAATACAACGGTTAGCGGGAGGTCAGTTAGTTCTAATTGCTTCAAGTTCGTACCTTGCTGGGTGAGCAAACACCGCGGCGTTTGACGCGCCGAATGGCGCTCTTTGCCAGCTCAAGACCTTCTTCCAGCTCGCTGCCGGGAGCGGGAGCCGATACAACGTCGCCGAGGGCAATGCCCGGCACCAAAAGACTCGCCAAGACCGTGAGTAACTTCATTGTTTTAGAGTTTGTTGGTGCCGATTAAAGAACGTCTGTGGTACAGAGTACCGAGGAGAAGCGAGCGTGGAAGGGCAAAGCCTAAAAGACAACCAAACACAAAACGAGAGACCAAGATAAAAGATACTCCAGTCAACAAGACGCGAAAAAGGAGAGACGATGGTGAAAACGCAAAAAGGCATGGAAAGGATGGACGAAAGGCCCGGGTGGGGCTGTCATCAGGGCTTTGCCAACTGGGCCCCCTTAACCCGGCAAGTGGCACTGGACCAAACCATTTTGGGTCTAACTCAACGCTCTATCTAGACTACATCTGGACCCGCCCCACATGGTGAAAGTGCGTTCTTGTGCTAGCTGACGATCACTTTGCACTATGCGGAGAACGGGCGTCAGCTGAATGCAGGTATTCATTTCCCAGCCAGCCTCAGCCGCCACAGCTGCCGCTATTGAATTTGAGACCAGTGGGGCAGAACCAACCCCCTTCAAAAAGGACAGACCTGTGTGTCCGCATATTTATTTGGGGGACTCACACACCGTTGACGCGCGCACATGTTTTGGAAACTCAATGGGTAGCCGAAGCTGAGCCGGGGCTGATCTGGACTGATCAAACGTGATGAAGAGTCACGTGACTATGGGCATGAGTGGCGTCAGTTTTAGCGTGGTGGTGAAACACCCCAATCGCCAGTACCCACCGACTGCCGCGGAACCCCGCCCTCCAACAACCCCTGAAACTACGACTCAGCTCCGAGGCAGATCTGAGAGCAATGGACCATGAGCTGTACAAAAGATGCGTTGACATGTAAATGGAGATTGCGGTGCGCGATGCGGCCCTCGCCACCGCTAACCATATCGCCCCGGAAACCCAAGTCTTCAAGTTGAACGTAACAATCTACACTAATGCTGTCCGCATCGACGTGGAAGCTGGGAAGGCTGTCCTTAAGTCCCTAGACAAATAAGGGGGACTAGGGGGTGCAAGGGAATAGTTTCCCTTGACATCGGCAGTCAAGAGCGCTGTCCTCGAGACATCTGGCTGTCTCTATTGCACCTGCATCAGCCGCTCTAGAGTAAAGGCTTGGGGCTGCTTTGCACCGGCCGGTCTAGCCGCTTTTCAAGAGATGGGACGAACTACAATTTCCAACTATTCTATCCTATTCTCCCGGTTATGTGAGCAGCCCCCCCAAACATCATTCTAAATGAGTTATCTCCTTTCTCGACTCCTTTGATTTTTAGCGGGAGCGAGCGAGCGCCGCGCATTTCCTATCCGTCTCAGGGATTCTGCATCAATCAACATCGCTCCTCAAGGATATTTAGCATGATCTTCTGCGGCTGCCCTGAATCGTCTCGACTTGCTTCAGTCTGCTTCAAGTTGACTAGGAGCCCCAACCCCTCCTTTCCTCCCTTTTCGCCCGACTTCCAAGGAGTGAAATATTGCCTCCGTTGATGCTGCTCTTGGTGCGCAGGAAACATGGTAGCATAGAACTCGGTCCAGCCGCCCATCCTGACTCTGAGTAGATTGTACTTTTCTGGATCCTCGACGGCTTTCTGATACGTGTCAAGATCGGCGCAGGTGAGCGTGATCAGGTTCCCGCCAACCTCCCCGGCGGCATACTTGCGAACGAACCGCTGTAGTTCGCCGAGCGGGAAGGATTCGGGTATATTCATGTCCACCGGAGATGCGTTGGACAGGCCATGCTCGATGCTCTCGTACGCAGCCGACTTCATGGCCTGGTAGATGTTACGGAAGGCCGGGTTGGGCGGTAAGTCCTGCACAGCCGGGACGGGCGATAAGTCGGATGCGATGGGCATACCGTTGCGTCGACCGTCAGCCGACGCGCCGCACGGCGCGCCGTCACCAACGTATCCCTCAAAGGTGCCGATGCCGGGGCAGACGACAAACTCAAAGTCGGAGCCGTGCTTAGCCTTGATGTCGTCTAGGTGGCCCTTGATGGTGCAGTTCGGGCGGCGGATGGCGTCAACGCAGAGCCTAACGGCGTTCTCAACCACCCAGTCGCCAAGCGCATTGACCTCATCGTCGCCGCTGCCCCACTTGGGAAGCGCCATGGCAGCCTCGCGCAGCTCTTGGTAGCGCAAGCCGCGCTCCGAGGCTTCGGCGGTGCCCGAGAGCTGGTTCTCAAACGGCTCAATCATGCTGTAGCCCCAGTCACAGGTGAGGCACTTGACCAGCTCCGGTAGGGTCGTCCGAGCCGTAGTCGGCTCATACACCAGCTTTTGGATGGCGAACAGCGAATCGATCGTGTTGGATATGCCCACGCACAGCGGCGCGATAATGTGAAACTTGGGCCCACCGTTGGTCAGGTCGCGGCCCTTGTCAACACACCCTTGGATGAGCACGGATAAGAGGGGCGACGGGCAGACGTCGGCCAAGTTGCCGTAGGCGCCGAGCATAGTGTTGTAACACTGGGCGACGAGCCATTCGAGCTGCTTTAGGAAGATGCTCTTGAGCTCGTCGAAGCACGCAATCTCGCTCGCGGGCTTGGACCGGAAAGTCTGCTTCATGCCCCGTAACTGCTCCGGGCCGGCCTGACCGTACGTCGCGCCTTGGTTGATCGTCTGCTCCAGTGCGAGCAACGGCGCAACGTTGTTGAAGGTAAACTCGGACGCGCCGGCCAGCATGGGCTCGTAGCAGCCATCGGCGGCGTAGTTGCGCGACCACGCGAGATCGACCGTGCTTCCGGAATCCTGTAGCGCCTTGCACAACTTGTCGTCGTTGTACAAAATTGGCTGGGCGCCGCCGGCCAGGATGCCCTTTGCGGCTTCGTCAAGAAACTCGTGCGGCATGCTCTTGTATACGCGCAGCGACAGGGTTGGAGCGTTGACCGGGATACGTCGGGCCGCCTTGAGACACAGCATCGTCACCGCGTTGGCGCCGCCCTCGGGTTCCCGGCCATCTTTGGCCTTGTAGCCACCGACGGTGATCTGCTGCACCCACTGGTTGATGCCACCACCCTGGGGGAAGTTGCCGCCGAGGCCGCAGACCGCCGTGGTCCCATACGTGACGTAGTCATAGATGAAGGCACGGTTGACCAGCGCGTTCTCTCCAATCTTGACCCAGAGACAGTCGATGATGTCCTGGGCCCGGTCGAGCGGCGTGCCGTGCAGGAACGGATTGAGGATCTGATCGAGGCGGCCGAGCGACGTTAGCTCTCCGACGAGGTGCAGGCAGCAGTGGAACGAGTAGATGAGCTGTACGGCGTCCTGGAAGCTCTCCGGACGCTGCTCGGCAAGGCGCTTCAGCCGCTCCGCCACGTCTCTCATGTTCTCGGCGTCTTCGGGACTGGCCGCGTCGGTGGCAGCTCTCTCGGCCGTCTTGGACCAGTTGCACAGGTACGCCTGAACTCCGCGAAGGGAAGCGATGCAGGAGCGGTAGAAGGTGCCAGCGGCTGCCTTCTTATCCGCCTCGGAGAGCCCGTCGAGACGCTCTTGTAGATCGGCGACCAGACGTCCGAGCCCGAGGCTGACAAGATGCTCGTAGTCGGGCACGACGTGGCCCATGGCCGACCACTCGTTGAGCTGACCGTTGAGCCAGGCATCCATGGTCTCGTTGGGTGACATATAGGGGACAACTTCCTTGCCGCGGCCGAGGGTGAAGTCGGGCATGACACCAACAATGAGTTCCTTAGGGTCGACGCGAAGCAGGCCGTTGGCGCGGGCGATCTCGCTGGAGGGCGCTGAGAGCAGGTGAGCCAGCGTCTCCCGGTTCGCCAGTCCCTTGCGCAACGCAACCGGTGCTTTCATCGTGCTTTCCGCCTCGGCTGGTGGAACTAGCGTCTCGAGGTGGGGCAGGCGTGGGAACACCTGCAGCTTCATCCATGAGTCACGCCAGTGAGAGAAGGTGCGAGCCAGCAAGCTGAGCACGCGCGGGCTGGGGGGATCCCCTCCAACGTAGCGCTCATCGGCCATCTGGTGGAGATAATCCTGCGAGTTGTAGAACAGGTAGCCGTTGGGGCTCGCCACTTGCCAGTGGGGGTCCTCGTACACATCCTGGGGCCCTCGGACGGGCGCGACCCCTAGCTCGGCGGCGGCGGGGATGTACCAATAGCTCCCGCTCACGCCCTCCACCACCGTCATGAGCTTGTCGACCGGCCTCTGTGGGCGGTCGCCGATGAGGTTGCGGAGGATACTCTCGAAGCGCTGCTGGTCATTGCAGAAGGCGACAAACATCATGCCGAGTTCCCGACCGGCGTGATGGGGGTGCCCGGCCGAGCCAAACGGCAGCGCCTGGCGGAGAATTTTGCGCTGGTCGCCGTTGCTGCCGCGGACGTGGGCACGATGAACGTGCGAGTGAACCGCGTGCTGAGGAAGCGCGGCTCCGTCCGGGTTGCGGCCGATCATTTCGTCCTGCGTATCGGCCGCCTGCGAGGCGATGCCCGGCCAGTCAAAGATGAACTCCTGGGTGAATCCGAAACATGAGCCACCGTACTGGGGGTCGTTGATCAGGATGTCCTCGGTCAGGCTGATAGGGTCGTTCGGATTGGTGATAGAGTCGACATAGCGGCCACCCATGATCCTGGCGTCTGGGCGCTTTCCGACCTCGACGGCTTTGATCCTGTCCGCCAGGCTTTTAAGACGGGACCGAAAGGGCTTTAAGATGCGCGACGCTATCTTGGGCCTTGGTGCCTTGACGTAAATAAGGACATCGCCAAAGTCGAGTGTGAACTTTCCGACGTGACCTAGCACCGCTGTACTGATGGGAATCTCCCGTTTGTTCCATTTACCCCAGAGCTCCGGGGCAAATGCCGCGACAAGGCCGCAGCCGTGGTATTGAGTTGCGATGTCAGTGCTGAGGTCGCGCAAGATGCCGACAATCTCCTCGTGCGTGCGCTCAAGGTGGTCTTTGAGATAGATCGTGAGCAACTCGCCATATACGGCCCGCATGAGCAGACCTCTCTGGGCACCGAGCAGAGTCTCGTTGAGCTGGAGAGTGTTCGCTGCCATGATCTAGACTTTTGCTAACTCGATGCCGTGGGGTATGTGGAGAGTAGGAGAAAGGCTTCGAATGGCGAGGGAATCCCTTTGGGAACTTGGAAAGTCAGAAGAAACCAACCTAGAAAAGGACACCCTCTATTTATCCCTTTTCAAAGCGCTAAGGCGTGTTTGGGGATGTAAGGTAGTAGTTGGGCTTGCATTGAGACAGTCACCGTTCAGCCAGCCACTGGGCTGCAAGATCCCTAGCCGCAGCGAATAGTCGATCCATCCGCGGTTTGCGGCGACTATTTGCATATGCAAGGCGTTCCTGGACTGGATGTATTCGCTAGCTAACGGGCCGCACTTTTAAGGCAATTACATAGCCAATGCGGGGGCGAGAAGCTTACATGTGTTTACATTGCATGACAGTTATGCGGGGTAGTGATCAGATAGCGCAACAAGCGCGATGAACAAGTCCTCTAAATTATGCGTTGCATTTCTCTACCTTCATTCCAAGTCAAGTTATGTCTAGCGGCATTACTCATCTGAACGCAGAAGTATTGCCACTCTGAAACCTTACGCCCCATTATTGCCCCGCCCTTGAGAACCACAGCTTACGATGATGCTGTGGAACATGAAGCCGTTCGATCGATCATATCATTACGGGGGTTCGGCGCCGCTGCGGTAACTGGATGGTGGGATTTTGCATCAACCACGTGCCACAGAGTAATACTCAAAAAGGGTCTCCTTCCTACTGTGGGAATGTTGTTTTCCTTTCTTTCCCATTGATCCGAGTTGTTCCTAGGCAAACTCAGTTGTCAGCGGCTCACTCTGCAACCTCTCAAGGCGTCCGTCCACATTCTTTCTTCTGTCGCCTCTGGCTCGCAGCGTTTCGCTGCCCGAGACATAGGACATTACCCGTGCCCTCGGGCACCTTGCTGGCATCTTCCGGCGTCCACTCGCTGAAGCATGCATCCCCTACATCGCTGAGCAGGCAACGTCCGTCTGCAGGAGCTTCCTCGGCGTTTAGCCCTCGACGTTGTATACGACTGTGGTCTCCGCCATCTTCGTGACCGAGACGGCTGCGGAGCTGAGCGGTGATGATCTCCCAAACCTGTGGATGTCAAAAGACGTTTCTCGCTCAGTCCTGTCTCTAGGCACAACTGCCGAAGTCGAACGAAGGCTGCCAATTCCAAGTATTCATCATCGTTCCATCTCCTCAGCACGTCTTCAATGAGCCGCAGTCCTTCAATGTTGTCGATGCCATCGAATTCTGGCAATAGGCGTCGAGCCACTCTTCCGCTGGAGCTTTTCCAAATAATGTCCAGCATATCATTGCAGCTCGTCAATTGGCAGCACAGAGCCTCCGTGTTCCAGCACCCTTGAAGAGTCCCAACGGGCTTGCGGTGGGAGGGAGCACGCTTTGTGGGTGCAGTTGGAGGTCCGCGTGGGGCCGACCGGTCGATGGGCTTGCCTCCGCTGTCATTGTCGGCGTCTTTTGCGCCTCTTTGAAGGCGGACAAAATATACTCGAGGCACACGACTGTGAGATCATCAACGGCAGCACAATTGCCAGAGATAGTATAGTTGCTGTCGCTGTCAGCCGTCAGTGCGTGTTTCCAGTCGCAAAACCTCCTGTGCTCCCATGCGAAAAGCGGACCGAATACACCGGGCTCCTCTTTGCTGTTAATGAATATGTGGGCGATATCATAGTGATGAGCACAGGTGGAGGCAAGTGAAGATAGGTTGATGGCGCGTACCGACGCTGCGGGTGTTGCTTCGGCTATGCGTGGTGGAGAAGAAGAAGTTCCACAGCCCTCTCCATTCCACCAAAGAAATAATAGCTACGCAAGAGCACACAAACGTCCTCGTTTAGACTCTACAAGTCTCTCCCCTAACTCCCAAAATCCGCCCCAAAGCAGAAGATCCTGTTGACTCCCCTCTCATAAAAGCGCTCATCCAGCCACGACAGCCTAAGAGACACCAACTCCCCGAAGATCTCAGCATTTCTCTTAATATCCTGCGCTCTGGCCACCGCACGTCGCTCCAGTAACAATTTCTCGGCGATAAGTGCTAAAATCTAGTGCTTATTCTCCAGTAGTCTATTTAGGATCCGCCTCGTCTCGTCAGGCATTAGTGGGCCTATAGGCCGGCTTAAGGTAAGAGTTGCAGGTGGCACACTAATTAATTTCCCGGTTAAGCGGGCTAGAACCGTTATAAATGGCATAAACATCGTAACGGTGCTCCTATTTTTCCGGGTGCTGGTTTTAGACTATCGTGTAGACCTCGATAAAGCGTGGCGTAAGTTAGCAGTTAGCGTCTAAGAGGTAACACCTAGAGCAGTTTCTTTATGCCAGGTGTCAACGGTAGTGTAAAGCCTTTTATACAGCGTAATGTGTGTGAGACAAGAAAACTCCCGCAGGCCACCTAGATGCAGCATGGTGATGTGCACCTTGTTAGGCAGTGGCCCGCTCAGGTAGTCACGAGGAGAGCGCTTAACATGGCTAAGATATAAAGGTATTAGAACATAAGGAGAAGAAAGAAGAGAGAGAAGCCTCGTGAAAGGGCGCTCTTTATATGTACACAACTGCGTTAGTCTGACTAGAGGTTAGTATGGCAAACAGAAGAAACGAAATCCATTGATACCGCCATGGGGAAACGCCCTGTCTACACACGGCGTAATCGGCCATTATCTTAGACTGTCTAAGCCTTACTGCCGACAGCCTTCAAGTAGTAAAAGAGGCTATGGGGATCATAGCGCCGTTTTATATCTGCAGTGGCTAACGATTTTTAAGAAGAGGTGCGGCAATCAACGAAAGCCCACATACTGGTTAGCAGCTGGATAGTAAAAGGTTCGTTTGGCCCCTCTTTTGCAGCCAAAGAAGGCAAGTCAGCCAAAGAAGGCAATGATGCCTATTAGGAGGACGCTCCAGATAGTGAAATCGAACCCAGTAGTGAAGGGGGGAGCAAAATAATGGCCGAAAACGACAGCGTGGCTCTAGCTCTAGCAAAAGAAGAAGTAGAGAACTTCTGGCCCAGCCAACTCTCCAGAGGATGAAAAACCGAAGAACGGGCTAAAAAAGGCACCAGGCGCAACCACATGCCCCTGTTGTGGCCAATTCCACCGTCTGGAAAAATTCTATACATTCCCTGAACGAGTCTAGGACAGCTTTGTTGAAATAGAGCACGTTTAGATGAGGATAAAAGAAGCCCTTTTAGATCTAGAACTTTAAGAAGAAGAAGTAGACAGGCCAAAAACGAAGTCAAATTGACTAGGCTGTAACATAAGCCGTTACCCTGGAAGCTTCCTTATTATAAGAGCAACTTTCCACACAGCTAAGTAACCCTTAAAGAATTTTGCTATGCTTCATTCTGGAATAATAATATACATTTTTAACTAGATAAACAGATTTAAAAACTATAGAAAAGCCCTCCCCCGGTGACTTTCTCTGGGCCGGAAAACAACCAGTTCAAATTCAGGGGTATGGTGATGTGGATATTCAGATCCAGGGGCCAGAGCAACAACGGTGGCCACGAAAACAACGAAAACAACGCTTTCTTCAGCTTCGGAATGTGGCTTACTGCCCTGGCTTCGCTTATAACCTTATATCACTACGGCAGTTGCGAAAACAAAGCCTTTAGTGGGATAATAGTCTTAGTAATAACTCTGTGTGTAAAGTTAAAAATTCTATCATTTGCTACCTAACGGATTGATATGACTAGTAGGTTTTAGAAGACTTGTCGGCCAAAGCTAGGCTCGATTGCAGCGTTTTTCACCACACGGTGTAACAGATTCAACACCTACACCTAGAATACTGAACTGGAGAGATGAAATCGTGGCTGGCTATGTTTAGTATATGCAGTCTAGGCGACCCGGTAATCCACTCTACAAATCTTAGCAACAAGGATTCTAGGTTGGTCCTCTCTGTGACAGTCAGCAGTTGATAGACCACTCGCATGCTATCTAGGTAGGCAAGTTACTTACTCATTGTATTAATATAATTCCTCCAGTGGTAGCACTCGCCTGGCAGGACTCCGCTTCATTCTCATCCTCATCACCCATGTGAGATAGGCCAAACGTACGGTCAGAGGCGTTTCTTCCCGCTCTATCGTCCATATAGTTTTCGAGCCCGGGGTGGGGCATCGAAGGACTCTTCATTGCTTCCGAATTTGAGGCTTTCGACTTTTCATGTACAATGGACAGGATCACATCCCCACGGCATGCCCAGCACAGTGCGTCCGGTAACACAACCGTCTTTCTATATCGACATGTGGCGAGAGCCGCGGCCGCTAGCCGCGCGGTGGGATTTTGGTGCGCCCGCAGCACGGCATTCTGCGCAGGTGAGTCGAGGAGTTCTAGCCAGGTATCCACCGAGACGAGAGAACAAGCTCCTGGTGGTATGCTTTTGGCGGCGTCAGAATGCTGGCATTGCACTGGGGGAAGCGTGACCCATTGCGAGGCTGCAGCCAGCATGTCGACATCGGCAACCCATTCCCCTCGGTCGTACACGGATACGGCAGTCTCGAGGAAGTTCCCCGAGACGTCTCGGCGGCCGCGCGAGCCAGCATCAAGAGGTAGTTCAAATCCAGTGAAAGATAGGTGCAGGGATGTCTGCTGGAAGTTGTCCTGGGTGGAGCCGTCGTATGGCTCGTGCGAGATCATGTGCCAGGAACTGTAGTCCAGCTTTCGCATCTTTGGGTTCGCGGGACTGACGAGGAACCCTAACCCGGGTTTTCCGACGTTTCCGATGATCCGCTGAATGGGTGTGAAAAACCAGGGTGATTTTTCAGGCAAGGGCTCTGCCCTGAGTGGGATGTCCGCTTTGAATGAGGTATCGTCCTTCAACTTCAGCTTGATGGCATCTGAAGGGTCGGCGAGCAGCCCGGCTGCTACAAATATCGAGTTCGAATGGCATAATGCAAAGGTATCGCTTCCAATGGAGTCAGGATCAACATCAAGGCCACCGGTTTCGAAATATGCGATGCAGGCCAAAGTAACAGGCAAAAACTTGGTAAAATCAGGGGTCATCCTGTCCCACCATCGAGCTTTGTTGAGAGTGCGAGATGTGACCTGCAGGTCAACCTTTGCGCCGTCGAGTCCTGAGTAGAGCCGCTTGGCAGCATCGAAAGCTTTTAGCGACTGAAAGTAATCGCTGTTGGAGCCGCGAGCCATGACGGAGTGTAGGCCCTTGACGATTTGAAGTTTAGTAATATCGTTGTCTTCAATCAACTGGATGAGTTCCGTGACAGCTAGTGTGTTGCGGTCTCTCGGAGGTAGCACCGTTTCTCCGCAGCTCTTATTTATATAGACAGCAGCTAGTCCAGCGAGGCCGCAGACATAGAGGTGTGGCTCGGGGTGTTCACCGTAGGCTGATGGGATCATGACGTCCTGCCCCGAGTCATGTTCCACATCGCTCCTCGAAAAGTCACCTGAAAAAGGGTCGTCATCCAGCGAGTTGTCGTCATCGTCTTGCCAGTGCGGCATGTGGTCTACGTGGTTTGATTGACTGTTCGAGCCCGTCTTCTGCCTCTTATTGGACCGGAAATCTCTATGGTAGACTTTGGTGTATCGGGGACGCCTCGAGGTGGTCTCTGCGCGATCAAAGTAGCGAATTATGCAAAACGGTAGGAGTTCTGGGTCGAGAATCATAGCAGCCCATTTCCTTAGAAAGTTTATCATCCCAACATGATCGGAATCGAGTGCTTCCAAGAGTATCTCGAGCTTAGTCAAGCCAAATACTGGGGCTGGCCTGTCTTTGTCGTTGGACAGAAATTTGGCACATCGTCGCTGGCCAAAATTGATGAGTTTGGTGAGTTGAAGTCGCGTTATATCTCGAGACTGCGAGAATTGGGCGACAGCAAACGACAGGGTGTTAAGCCAAAGCTCATCGTGAGCGTTGAGCCTTACAAGGTTGAGCACTTCTCCTTGGGAGTTGACGATGATACGAACAAGGTCCAGGCAAACGTCGAGTTTGACGTCGATAGCCCGCCACCCGCCAATTATACTACCCAAGACAACGTATGTAAAATCGTCAAAGGTGACCTGGGACTCTTGGACACCCGTGTGTCTGGTAGCAACTATGGGGTCCCCATAGTACCGAGCCTGTGACAGCGGCAGGGACCAGAAGACGCCCCGGCCGCCATCATCCCGATCGCTAAGGCCGAGTGTAATAACCCCTCCGGGGCTGATCAGCGGGTCGCCCTGTCTGACGTGCTGGCTTGTGCCAGCCAGGATAATGTCGGGGTATAGATGCCAGGCAGAGAGACCTAACAGTACCGCACCGTTGTCGATCCGTTGAGGTGCGCCCTGGATCAAGCTGTCTAGTGCCTTCATGGCACCGGTCCAGGCCTCGATGATTGCATCATGGACGGTGGTCTTGTTGGATACCGGCAGGGATATGTTATCGACCAGTAGTCTGTATTGTGTCTGCTCACGTCTCTTGGCCTCGTCTGCTGTTTGAAGCCAGGCGCGAGCACTCGCATCCCATTCGTCCAGCTGGCTCCTGGTAATATCGATTCGCGAAGCCGTAAGATCCGACATGCGAACTGAGTTGTTCGCCTGCATGGATTGGAGATGGGCCTTTCGTTGCTCCACGAGCTCGCACCAGATGGGAACGGCCTCCTCTCGCCGCCATATGCGCGCAAGGAGGCACGCCAAGAGGTGGACTGTGACTGCATCGGCACCTGAAGTCGCAGCAGCCCAGATACTCGTTCCGTCAGCGCCTACGTGGTCTGCAAAGAGGCTCCAACGAGCAGTCCCCTTCGGGTTTGCCGCGGGCAGCCTAGCCACCTCGCTGACACGCAAGCCATATGCCCGGATGAGATTCGGTACCCCGGGGGTCGCGCCTCCAAATAAGGCACTTAGTTTCCTTGCTGTGATGTGGACAGAGCCGTCCTCGGCAGCTGCTTTGCGGCGTGTAGACAACGCTTCGCCGAGACCTTCGAACTCCTTGGGCGCTTCGTATTTGATGAGGGAAAAGTCAAAATTTAGATTCGCGAAGGCAACAGTAGTCTCTTGAGAGGCTTGTAGAAAAGCATTGGTCAGCTTACCAAATGACGCCATTATGTTGATTTCCAGTGAAAAGAAACCTGAAGCGATGAAGCGGCAACAACCAGATGCGGCTGAGCGATGCGGGAATTTTGTATTGCCAAGACGAGCGGGGGTGTGTGATCCAAAGCTCTTGAAAAGCCACGTGACTTTAGACGGTCACCCACCAGATCAAGCACCTCAAACAACTTGCGACATTGCGTCTCGTAAACAAAACGTTCAATAACGCCTTAATACCGTTATTTTATCGCAAGGCCGCGCCAAAATCGATTCAAGATCTCGTCGCATTAACCAACAACGATAACGTCGTGCGACATGTGAGAGAGTTAGTCTTCATGCCACTGTCCCTTAGGTCAAGCGCCGGGGACGCGTACTAGGACTTGCAGAGATTGTCAAACTTCCAACGCTAGCACCCTTTCGTTCTTGCTGCCCAATGTTACCCGAAATATTCAGCGCTCTCCACCGCTCTTGCCCCCGAATCAAAACACTCTCCTTCACCTTTTATGGAATAGAGTTAGTGCTTAGACTATAGCCAAGAAGGCTCTATGGACGACATCTACAAACGCGTGAGCTATTTAAGCTGCGGGACCAACCATCTTCGGGGACATCGAGGACCTCAGGCTGGTCGGTCTCTACGGCGATTTGCCCTGGTGGGGGAACCACATCGCACAAGTGCTCATTAACATGCCATCCCTCCGAAAACTGGAACTCTCCCTCTCAGCCGCCGCTACGTCTCGGCTCGGTGACTCCGGGGAGTTCAACCAAACAATGCGTTGGTTTGACCTTTTGTGCGCGTCCTACAGCGAAAGCGGAGGTTCACCGCTGCGGCGATGGCGTATGGCCTTGAGATGCCCCCGCCCTCGAGCGGTTCCTCCATATAAACTTTCTCGAGGAAGCCCACATTGAGAACTAGTTCACGTGGTCGAGACAAAAATCTATTCTAGTGAAGTTGTGGATAACAACCCACTAACAGGATCAACATCGTCTTGGGCACCTTGATCAACGCTCCAAGGATGCGCTACTTCACTGTGGCATAATACGCGGCTGACGTCCACCGGGCCTTTCGCACATAATAATCAGACGCCGCAAGGACTCGCAATATCTTCCTCAGCGCTGAGAAGAGTGGTAAGGGCTATGAGCCCGCCGCTTTGCCGATCGACTTCCGGAAGCTAGACATCGACTTGGATCGCGATAATAGAGACCTTTACCTTCTAGGTGACGACAAAAACGACCTTGCTTGAGGTCCCTCCTTTGACCCCTAACCCCTCCGACGCCTCCGCGTTATATGTAAGCACTGCCTAAAATGGCAAGGTGGGGGTAAACCGGCCTGAGGCAGCAGAATTGTGGGGATTTCCAAAACAGGTAACCGCCAGAACCAGCGGGCAATGCACACGGAGGAAAATAATTATATATTGACTCGGGGCGCCTGTTCAGGCCGAACCTGTCGTTCTTTTTAGGCTCTGTAATATTGCTATAGCCGTTTTTATACATAGCGATGCGTTCTCTAACGCGTGCCACCGTTAAAAAGGGGCTACGTCGCGCGGTTCCTTAAACCGTGCTTCCTTCAATTTTATCAACCAACGATTTCACTACGAAAACCTCCCATTTGAAGCTCAGTGACATTCTGACTCTCTGATCGAAGGAAGATGACCTAGTCCACGGTCGCGTTTCCTTTGTTATTCCATGCTAGGCTCCGTTCCATGCTAGGCACCGTCACTAACTAGGTTTTGTTCCATACTAGGTACGTATCTGTTTTTCTACGTTAATTGCATTTATGTCCCTCTGATCGGAGGACTAGTAGTCTGGGAGTCGGCCTGGAAGGCCGACTGCGACTTTCTGTAGGTGTGGTTCTCTTTGTGGTTTCTTCCCTGTTGCGTCACCGGACCAGTTTACTATCTAAGAGGTACTCTATACCGGCCTCTATGTGTCAGGCCTCTGCTGCCACCAGAGGTTTATTCTGACACAGGCCCTCAGCCTCTGCCTCCTTCCAAGCCTCTGTCAATAGAGTTCTCTCTTGGCACAGAGGCTACAGTGCGAACAAAGTATCGCACTGTGCTGCGCACTATTCCTGGTGCGGGGGATCGGTGGGCCGTGCCGGCCTAGCGTGCCGGCCGGGGGTCGTCACAAAAACCCGTTGTAAAGTCAGGTTAGTACATGAATAGGTAAGCCTTTCTACAGCGGGAAGGAAGGCCTCGCTATCATCGCTCCTGCCCCTGCCCTACTTGTCACAATAACTTAAAGACATGACTGTTTGGCCCCACCAGGACCAACCCTCAGCCGTCACGAGAGTTGCCAGTATTAAAACCCAGCATTTCGAACCCAATAGAGGCAACGAAGACTCAATGGGATGCCATTTTGGCCTGAGCGCCGCAATCTATGGGGCAATTAGATGGTGAGAGACGTTGAATTTGTATGTTCAACTGCCCTGGCAAGAACAGAACAAGTGAGGTTGACGAGAGGCGCTGGTGCTGTGTTGCGCTCCGTGCGAAGAACCGTTCCATTCGAAGCCGCACGGAGCGCGGTGCCCTTTCCCATGAGCCCTCCCTTCATTTTGCCGAAGCCCCCACCCGCGAAGTCAATCACGAGTGCAACCTCAACTTCTCATCCATCCTCCCTCGAATTGCCCACATCTTCTCGAAGAGCAATGCATCAATCTCGCTCCCACATCCCAGTATAGCGCTCTATCCTAAGCCCTTATAAAACGTGGCGATGGCAGGCCTCATCGCCCTTCTCCCTCATCTGACCCTCAAACGCCACATTCTCAACCTGACCTTCCTCCTCGCGCAGACCGCCCCCTCCCTCGCAAATGTCTCCCCCGGCCTCCCCTTTGTAATAAATACCTGGGGCGGCCCCTTCACCGCCGCAACCGACGCCGCCTACCTCGCTCTCCTCGACCCCGGCACATCCGCCATCGACGCCGTCGAAATCGGCTGCGCAACCTGCGAGCGCAACCAATGCGACGGTACCGTTGGCTTCGGCGGCTCACCGGATGAATCCTGCGAAACCACCCTCGACGCCATGATCATGGACGGCACAACCATGAAGACCGGCGCCGTCGCGGGTTTGCGCCGCGTGCGCGACGCGATTGCCGTTGCGCGGCACGTGCTTGAGCACACGGCGCATTCATTGCTGGTGGGGGATCACGCAACGCAGTTTGCGGTGGAGAATGGATTTCACGAGGAAGACCTGGCGACGCCCGAGTCGAGGGAGAAGTGTGAGGCGTGGAGGAGGGCGAATTGCCAGGGGAATTACCGCATCAATGTGCTGCCTGATCCGGCGACGTCGTGCGGGCCGTACACGCCGGTGGAGTTGGATTCGCTGGCGGAGGGGTACGCGGGGTTGTTGGCGGGGGGATCGGCGGCCGCGTCGCATGATACTGTCTCGATGGTGGTTGTCCATGCTTCGGGGGTGATGGCGGCGGGGTCGTCGACGAATGGGGCGCTGCATAAGGTTCCTGGGCGTGTTGGCGATGGCCCGATTGTCGGGAGCGGAGCGTATGTCGATGGGGATGTTGGAGGGTGCGGCGCGACTGGGGATGGCGACGTCATGATGCGCTTTCTGCCGTGTTACCAGGCTGTGGAAAACATGCGACAGGGGATGTCGCCCCGAGAGGCGGCTGAGGATGTTGTGAAGCGCATGCTGCGGAAATATCCGAAGATGTCGTGTGGCATCGTGGTTGCGAACACCAAGGGCGAGCATGGGGGTGCAGGCTCAGGGTGGACGTTCACTTATGCTGTCCGGGGAAGTGGGATGAACACAACGCAGGTCATCACGGTTCCACCTGTGGAGGCCGACAGGGAAGCGCTGTCCGCGGGCGCAACGGCGTACGACTTGCCACATCTGCAACGAGAGCTCTGAGATACACAGTAGACGCTCGAAATTGAACTGATGATGATTCGCAATTAGGGACTCCCACCGCGCTCTTTCGGCCGATCTCGCGCCGCCGCCTGCCCGGCAGTCACTGCCAGAATGCAGCCACATGCCCTAACCCGCGATCTCAAACCCCGGATTTCCACACGCATCGGGACGATCAGCCGAGATGCGAAGACCGCTCGAGTGGGCCCGTTTCGGATGCAGCAGCCAACCAGAAGCCCCCGAGTATGGCGCTAAGCCCCAACGGTCGAACCTAATCTCACCCTCATGCCACCACGCCCGGCGCGTATTTTGACTTTTCTCACAATTCTCACTCAGCGCAAACGCCATCAGTCAATGTCTCCGATCGCCTGAGACGGTGTTGCAGATCCGCCGTCGCGGCGGCATGTCACTCACTCCACACGTCTGCGACGCATCCACTCATTAACCACTTCATTGTCCGCATCCGGCCACGCTTCACAATGCGCGCCGCCATTCCATTCCTTCTCAGCGCCGCCACGCGCGTCGCCGTGGCCGACAGCGGCACCGTCTGGGCCACCCCCCACGACAGCTACTCGTCCTCCGTCGGCGTGCTCGGCTGCAAGGTGAACACCGACCGCATCGCCTACTGGCCCGGCAGCATCGACTGCACCAACATCTGCATCCGCCTCAGCTACGAGGGCCGCTCCGTCCACCTCCTGCGCATCGACCAGTCCCAAGGCGCCCACGACGTCAGCTACGACGCCTGGAACTACCTCTACACCGGCTACGCCGCCACCGACAAGCCCGCCGCCGGCGGCGCCACCCCCATGCAGTATGAAGACGTCGACATCTCCCAGTGCTCTGACCTCATCTGGACCGACGACGGGAAACTCCCCCTCAGCGCGGCTAACAGCATGAACTTCCTCGCCAGCTGTCTCGCCCATGACACCTGGGTCGGCAATAACCACGTCTTGTACAACATCCTGGATCCGATCTGCACCTGGGGCTTTGACGAGCCGTGCAAGCTTGATTGGCCTACTGCCAACCAAGCCGCATGTCCGCACCAGCTGGGCACGCCGAATGCCCTGACGAGTGCCCCCGTGTGGAATATTATGTATCCTAGCGGCCAGAAGCTGCTGGCTGGTTCTGTCCCTGGCGCGCCGGGGTCTGCGCCGCCTACGAGTGGGAGTTCTGCGGCTTTGGGGAGGGCGCGGTCAGGGACGGTAGAGGCTGTGGTGGGGTTGGTGATGGGGTGGAAGTTGTTGGCTTGGTTGTAGCGGGTGGGAACGCATGAGGTGCATGTTGGATGATGAATGTTGATAGAGAAACCCGTGGGTGCACAAAGGTCGGCAAAAGTCTATGATACCCAGATATCGGGCTTGCAGCTGAATGATCCCAACCCCCGTCACTGGGATGTGGGGGACGAGTTTAAAAGGATGTTGTCAACGAGCAATTTCCTTACTACGGAAGAGAGCCTCAACTTTGGTTTAGTAGTATTTATAGCGACTTTGCTTTCTCGTTTTCATCTATGCGAGTGGCTTTGCTGTGAATGCCGTCTTGGCGCCCCTGACTGCGCCCCAGTTTTGCTAACGACGGCTCTTCCCCATCCTCGCTTATCCAGCTGAACAAAATATCCGCTCCTTTAACCGCCGCCGATATTGGGTGGACACCACTCTTAAACCGACGTCGGTCTAGTTTCCAGGTTAGAGCCTAGAACAGTCTGCGGCACACTGGTAGCATTTACTATCACGTCTTTCGGTAGGAACGTGAGGAGAGCGCATTGTAAGTGCAGGACCTCGTGTAAAAATTGCTTATTGCTTCTCTGAGGCTCGGTCAAGCAAAATAGAAAATGGCGTTGGAGCTGGACGGTTGGAAATGAGAGAGGCTGTGTCACCATACCATTCGGGTCAAACTCCAACACCGAAGCAAGCCATGTTGATCTTGGCCCTGACTTCGCCCTCGTACTAGCTCATCTACCGAAAGTGATACGCCATTCAAACTAAAATGAATGCTTCGAAATGAAATGTAAGACAGCATCATGATCGGAGGAACTATTCACCGTCGTGGCCAAGATCTGAGCGCTGTCGTTGAATAAGTGTCAGCAACAGACAAGTATAAAGACTCCAACTTCACTCTAGGTTGAGAGCCATCTATATCATCAACACAACTCACCTTCCAAACGCACACCACAAACACCTTTCCAACTCCCAAAATGAAGTTCACCACCGCCCTCTTCGCACTCGTGGCGCCCGTCTTTGCACTCCAAGAGGCTGGCACCCCCAAAGAATCCGTCAACCTCGAGTTCTCCGCCCTTAAGGCCCCCGAGGTGGCCTCCACGCTCGAGCTCCTCCTCGACGCCATCTACGCCATCCCCGACGATGTGCTCCTCGCTGGCGACGAAAGCACCAACGACTGGCTCGTCGCCCACGGTTACAAGAAGGAGCATGCCTCTATTGAATCTCGCTTTCCCACTCCTTCCCCTGATACCACAGCCATGATCATCACCGAGCGCACCACAGCCGCTCCCGCAGGTATCATCGATGTGCTCAACTGCGCGGCTAAGATCGCGCAGTTCATCCTGGAGAATGCAATTCCGGCGGCGAAGATCTTGAAGATCAAGAAGGCGATTAAGGCGATTGGGAGCGTCAAGAAGGTGGCTGAGATGCTGAAGAAGGTGAAGTCATTGGCGGATGCGAGGAGGATCGGAGGGCAGGCGCTGTTTGATATTGCGGATGCGATTATTGGGTTTAGTTCGGTTTGGGGGGCTTGCACTTAGATGATGTTGTGGTACCGACCTGGTGAGGGAAGTGGAAAGGGGAAAGGGGTGGTGATGGAAGGGGAAAGGGGGAGAGGAGCGGTGCTTTTCTTCAGTTTACTGGATTGCAGTGTCAAAGCTGACGCGCCGGGGCTCTCGCTCAGTTCGGGTACGGTAGGGATTGTCTGTCGAGGATTTTGTAGACGGAGGGCAGTTGAGGTTAGCGGGAAGAGGGGTAGAGTTCTATCATAGCAAAAACCAAGTGATTGACTGTTGGATTGGGTGTCAGTCATTGTAGTAAAGAGAAGAAGGAGTTGGGGTTTGTACTCCAACCATTATGATCAACACGGCATCGCTTTGTTTTCGGTAGCTGTGCTGTACTTCTAGCGCGAACTAAGTATCGGGTCTAGCGTTACAGGTGATAACGGCGAAGCTTTCAGGCATCACAGGTGACGTTTGTCGGTCTTGCTGAGCAGGTCGTAGAAGAAACGGTTGCGCGTAAGTTCGATGAGCTGGTGGTGAGGGGTTGTCTCGGCCGTCTCAAAGGGGATAATCGGCGGGTAGCGAGAAAGGGTCTCCAGAGTCCGCGCTTGCGTCGCGAAAGTGATGGGAGGGATTCGGTAAACGTGTCGGGGAGGTGGAGAGCAGCCTGCTAGCCGAGAAGTTACACAACTCTCGGGCGTAGGAAATTGGAAACGACCCCGGGTGTGGCGCGGTGCCGTGACGAGTTTGCACGGCGCTACGGAGAAGTTTTGGGAGAGACTCTCGGATGAAGATCGAAATATTCAGGGGCTTCATGGTGCGCAAACCACAATCCAGCGGCGCCTCGACTTTGCCTGAGTTAGGCTTGATGGACTTGAAAGTTACATTCAGGTCTTGTCAAATTACGTAATCATTCCTTAGTCAGCCGCTCTGCGAGCGGTTGGGCCACAATTCAGGGGCTCGCGGTCGCGCAGACCGCTCGAAGAAATGGAACACACTTGACGACTTCTAATTACTGCGTTTCTGGTTGACTGCGTAGAATTCAACAGGTCTCACTGGAGCGGCTGAAAATCCAGCGGGAGGTTGTAAGTCAAAGATCCACAAATCCCAGCGTGACAAGTATCCCGTCTAACACGATGACAGTTGAACAGCTTCATCTCGCAACGCGAATCCAGGCTGAGTCTTTCCATTGCCGCTCAGCAGCAACGGCTGGCTCACCTCGCAGGCCGAGAAAGCACATCCATGAAAATGCTGACAGCCATGGGCGTTGTATTTCTACCAAGTGCTCTTGTTTCTTCTATTCTGGGAATGTCATTTTTTGACTTTGCTGCCGGTTCGCCTTTCGTCATGTTGCCCTCACAATTTACCATCACCTAAAACTCATGCAGACATAAACGACGGCCATGTCTCCTCTCGGGTCTGGATTTACTTTGCCATCTGCATCCCATTTACAGCGATTATTGTTGGTACCTGGTGGACAGTTGACCAACGACGTCTCGCTCAGGCAACTGCTGAGGTGAGCGACTAAGAGATGAGCAGGCTGGAGGGTCGCATCATGAAGGCAATTCGCCGTAGGACCGGTGCTCACGTCATGTCTGAAGGACCCCATGTCGTGCACTCTGATGAGTTACGGCGCCAGGAGTACCCTGATTTTAGCAAGGTTGATGTTAGAGGGGGAGTGTTTATGAGATTTCTGGAGATGATGACGCCTTGGAGACAGAGGGGGGTGGTGTCTGAGACGGATATACCGTAGACACTGCCGACCGGAGCCGGAGAGGGTTTCTAATTGAGTTGCCTAAGTCGGCAGAAAGCTGAGAAAGCACACTGGCAGTTCTCAACAAATGGAGATGCGGCATTAGGATTTTTTTGAAGTCCAAGTTGGCCCTGAGCACAAGTCAAGAACTCTCAAACTCGGAATATTACCGTGACCCTGACTGAATGCGCTTCCCTCCAGGACCTCCGAGTACCAAACGACGTCGTCGACAACGATAAGAAGAACATACAACCGTTTCAGGCCTCAGGAAGGGGCCTATTTGCACAGCAGGTCCCTTACCCGTTTTTTTTTTCGTTTTTTTTTTTTTTTTTAAAAATTATTGCT